>Ga0208435_100010_pt1 | contig 171323 bp, 157 predicted proteins | sample 24_taG_FD_184097 | JGI IMG/M metagenome (GOLD analysis project Ga0208435, IMG submission 184097) | Marine viral communities from Cariaco Basin, Caribbean Sea - 24_WHOI_OMZ (SPAdes) (version 2) | ecosystem: Environmental > Aquatic > Marine > Oceanic | place: Caribbean Sea: Cariaco Basin...
CCAATACCAGAAACAACACAAACATCGTCCATGTTCCAACCAGTTTTTTCAATGGCTCTAATTACAGATTTTAAAATAACTCCATCACCACATCCCCAACACCATAGTGTTGGCATTTTGTCTGTTCTTAAATATTCATCATAATTAAATGCCATGATTACATTCCTTTCACTTTTTCAATAATCTCTAGTGGAGATAATGGTCTACCATTTACTTTGAATAATGTATCAAAGTCATTTCTTCCTGAAACTCTTTGTACTTCATCAGCAAATTGACCCATATTTAACTCAGTAACTAATACTTTGTCAAATTTTTTCATTAATTCATTAATTCTGTTAGCTGGAGATGGCCAAATTGTTTTTGGTCTGAACATACCAACTTTGATACCTTCCGCTCTCATTCTGTTAATTGCTTCAGTAACACCTAATGAAACTGAACCATAAGCAATAATCATAATATCAGCATCATCTAGCATATACTCTTCGTTTAATTCTAACTCATCAGTATGTGCATCAACTTTATTGAATAATCTTTTCATTAATGCGTCACAAGTATCTGCATCTTCAGTTGGGTGACCAGTTGGTCCATGGTGTAATCCAGTGAAGTGGAATCTGTAACCCTCAAACATTGGGTTTAATACAGCTGGTTGATCATCTTCACATTGATATGGTTTATAATCTTTTGGATCACCTTCGAATTTTTTTCTAGAAATTTTTTCAGCTTGAACTGTTTCTAAATCTGGAATAGTAGCTTTACCACTCATGTGACCAATAGTTTCGTCTAATAATACGAATACTGGTTGCATAAATCTATCAGCTAAGTTAAATGCTCTTACAACTTCAGTATAACACTCGTTTAAGTTACCTGGAACTAAAGTAATAGATTTAACATCACCGTGAGTTGGGTTTTTAGCTTGTAATAAGTCACCTTGTGCAACTCTTGTAGGTAAACCAGTTGATGGACCACCTCTCATTACGTTAATTACAACTAAAGGTACTTCTGAAATATATCCAACACCTAAGTTTTCAGCTTTTAATGAAATACCAGGACCTGAAGTAGCTGTTAAAGATCTTTTTCCTGACATAGCTGCACCTAAAGCAGTACAAATACCAGAAATTTCATCTTCCATTTGGATACATGCTCCACCTCTTGCTGGTAATGCAGAAGAAAGTACGTGCATTACTTCACTTGAAGGAGTAATAGGATATCCACCAAAAAACTCAACATCAGAGTCTAATGCAGCTTTAGCCGCTAATTCATTACCTGTTGAAATTAGTTCTCTTGCCATTAATTCTCCTTAAGCCTCTAATTCTCTATAGTTATTTCTTACAACTGCTTCTTTTCTATCTTTAGCTTCATCTGTAAGTTTTGCAAATTTAAATTCTTTTCTGTCTGCTACGTAGATCGCGAAATCTGGACATGCTAATTCACAGTCAGTACAGCCAATACATGCTTCAGGATGTACTACTTTAATCATTGAACCTAAAGTTGAAGTAACTTCTTGTCTCATTGCTAGTACACCAGCTGGACAAACAGAAACACACTTATCACATGCTTTACATCTAGTCTCATTCACCCAAACAGGAGTGTTTGCAGGAGCTTCCATATTAGACATAATTTCCCCTTAAAAATTTTGTTATTCTCAAATAGTTGATTGATTTTCAATTATTATTGTTGAATGATAACCTATAAAACATCTAATTAAAAAATAAAACTTTATTTTTAAAAGCTTATTTTATCTCTTGTTACCATTTGCTACATGAAAAAAAATCATACACCAAAAAGCCTCTTGAAACTGTGATTTTGCTTAATTTTTTTGTCTAGTTTTTTTTATAAAACTTATGTGAAACTTATTATTAATTTACTAAAAGTTTCAATTAATTTCAAAAAGTTTCACATGCTTTAAAAAGCCTATTTACCAATTATATATGTAGTTTTAGATATAATATCTAAAATTAATAAAGGAATATTTTGGTTTTATATCAGCCACTTGATGGTTATTGTTATAATAGTGATACTCACTTCTTATATAGTTTTATTGTAGAAAATTTAAAGAAGTTTAAAAATGTAAAAGGTGAGTTGTTAGATATAGGTAGTGGTAGTGGAATACTAGGACTTCTGGTATCTAGAGAGTATGAAAGAATAAATTTAAATCAATGTGAAGTTCAAAATGTGTTTCAGTTCTTCTCAACAAAAAATTCACAAACTAATAAAATTGATAATACATTATATAAAGGTTCATTTTTAGAAATGCAATTTGAGAAGAGGTTTGACATGTGTGTTTCTAATCCTCCTTTTTATCATTCAAATGTTATCAAAAGTGAAAATGAAAATTTAAAGATTGCAAGATACAATGATTCAATGCCTTTGGAGAGTTTTATTTCAAAAGCTGCTTCAGTCTTAAATGAATCAGGTAAGTTCTTCTTTTGTTACGATGTGAAACAAATTAATGAGATACTTTTATTATTAAATAAGTATAGGCTTAATGTTGAATCTTTACAGTTTGTTCATCCTAACTCTTCTAAGGATGCAACTCTTATTTTAGTATATGCAAGAAAAAACTCTAAATCACTTACAAAAATAATGAAACCTCTATTTGTTTTTGATGGAACTAAATTTACGCAAGAAGTTCAAAATATATATGAAAAGTCTTCGACTCATAGTATAAAGGTAGATATTGAACAATTTAATTAAACAAGATGGATTCCCTTATGCTTTTGATCCTAGTGGTTGTGAAGCATGTGGTGGTCATTGCTGTATTGGTGAAAGTGGATATATTTGGATTAATAAATCTGAGATTATAAACTTAGCTGAACATTTAAATATGACATTAGATGAACTAGGAATAAAATATTTAAATAAAATAGGCTATAAATATAGTATAAAAGAGGTACAATTAGATACAAATAATTTTGCCTGTGCTTTTTTTGATTTACAAAAGAAACAATGTTCTGTATATGAAGCAAGGCCAAAACAGTGTAGGACTTTCCCTTTTTGGGACTACTTTAAAGAAAATGTAAGTGAGGTATATGAAGAATGCCCAGCTATAAGAAGTATTTAATTTGTGCTAGTTTATTACTATCTTTAACAGGATGCAGTAATGAAATCGCAAATTTAAATGCAAAACAACAAATAACTGATAAAAAAGATTTTATTACTGTTAAAACTAAATATTTTCAATTAGAAGATCAATATATTATATTTGCACTTGAGTATGAAACACAAGGTGCATTTGCAAATGCAAGAGAATTATATATAAGACTGTTTGAAAATACTAATAAGTATGAGTATTTACTTAGGTATTTAACTCTTTCCTTTCAAATGGGTGATTTTAAAGCTGCGAAATATAAAATTGAATCTAGCTCTTTTGCTAATATAAAAGAGGAAGAAGAGATATTAAGACTGTATACTCTTTCTTTATTTAGACTAAAAGAGTTTGAATCAGCAATTACTCAAGCAAACAATTTGCAAAGTAAGTTTACAACTTCAACAAATATTGAGTTATATGCAACCCTATTACTTCAGAAAAAGAGGTTTAATGATGCAATTGTGAAGTTTAAACAAGCTTTTTCTATGAGTAATCAACCTAATACCTTGTTATCTTTAGTTAATATACAATATTATTACGCCAATCAAAAAGAACAAGCAAAAAGAAATATTATTGATTACTTATCTTCTAATGGTTATATCTATAATTTATCTGTTCAATTATTGTCTTTTTATGAACAAGAGAAGCAAACAGCAAAAATTGTAGATCTATTAGAAAGAATGTATGAATCATACAAAAATAGTGATAACGTTAATAGTGACTTCTTTAAAAGAACAAGAGGTTTACTTGTTAGGTACTATGCAAAAGATAATCTTCCAAGAGCAATCTCTTTTTTAGAAAAAGAGAATGTAAAAGATGAATTATTATTAGCGTTATATAGAAGTGCTAATATGCCATTAAAAGCATATGAACTTTTACAGTACTTATATGAAAAAAGTGATAATTTAGATTATCTAGCTCAAATTGCAATTTTAGAGTTTGAGTTAGCAATAAATAAAGAAGAGGTTATTGATCAAGTTGTTAGTAAGTTTGAAAAGGCTTTAAAGACAATTGATAACCCTATGTATCAAAACTATTTAGCTTATATTCTTATTGATTATAATAAAGATATTGAAAAAGGTATCAAACTAGTTAAACAGGCTTTAAAAAAAGAGCCTGACAACTTAGCTTATATAGATACTTTAGCTTGGGGTGAATATAAAGCTAAAAACTGTAGTGAAGCATATAAACAAATGAAAATAGTAGTTGATAAAGCTGGTTTAGATGACAGTGAAATTAAACTACATTGGGAAAAAATTAAGGAGTGTACTAAGTGATATTAGACGAGATTATTGAGAAGACAAAAGTTGATTTAGAAAAAAGAAAAAAAGATTTACCATTGGATTTATTAGGAAGAACTCTTTCTTCAAATCCATTTCAGCCAAGAGATGTAAAACCATATTTAACTGCTACAAAAGAAGAACCAATTAGAATTATTGCTGAAGTAAAAAAAGCAAGTCCTTCAAAAGGTATTATCAAAGAGGACTTTGATCCTTTAGCAATTGCACAAGCTTATTCAAACTCTGGAGCAAATGCAATTTCTGTATTAACAGAACCTCATTATTTTCAAGGTAATTTAGAGTATTTAGCTGCAATTAGAAGATATGTTCCAACACCTTTATTAAGAAAAGATTTTATTGTTGATAAGTATCAAATTGTTGAAGCATTAGTTTATGGTGCTGATTTTATTTTACTAATCGCAAAAGCATTAGGAACAAAAGAGTTAAAAGAGTTATATGATTATGCTTTACATTTAGGTTTAGAAGTACTTGTAGAGATTCATGATAAAGAAGATTTAACAAAAGCAATGAAATGTGGTGCTCATATTGTAGGAATTAATCACAGAAACCTTGATACATTTGAAATGGATATGCAATTATGTGATAAGTTAATCCCAATGATTCCAAATGGAAAAATCATTGTAGCTGAGTCTGGAGTTTCTAATACTGAAACTATTAAAAGATTAAGTGAAATTGGTGCAGATGCATTTTTAATTGGTGAACATTTTATGAGAGTTCCATCAATTGAAGAAGAATTACAAAAATTTAAAAATTCAAAAAACTAATAACGAAAGTAAAACTTTAACGAGTTTTACTTTTATTCTTTCAAATTCCCTAAACAATTAGCCCTAAAAATTATATTATCTGTTATAATAAATTATATACAAAAGTAATAATTTATTTAGGTGGAAATATGAAACTACTAAAAAGTGAAAAAAACATAATAAATGTTATAAAATATGGACCTATCTTTTTTGTAATTGTATTATCTTTTCTTATTACTAAAATTATTATTGAACAAAAAAACACCTATTTAAATGAAGAGATAATTAAAATAGAAAAAGATTTTTTGCATAGAAATAAACAAAGAGTTAAAGATGAGGTTTTACGTGTTTATAACTCAATTAAAAAAGAAAAATTAATATCTGAAAAACTACTAAAAATAGAGATCAAAAATAGAACATATGAAGCTTACCAAATTGCAAAACATATTTATATAGAAGAGTCAAAAGAAGACGTGGAAGGCCATATACATTCTGAAGAACATAAATTTCAAACTATAAAAAATGCATTGGGTGGAATTATTTACAATAAAGGTAGAGGATATTTTTATATTTTTGATAAAAAGGGAAAGGTTTATCTTCAACCACTTCATGAAGAATTAGAAGGAAAAGAATTTCTAGAGTTTGAAGATGCAAAAGGTTATAAATTTGTAAGAAAGATTGTAAATACAATAAGAAATAAATCTGAGGCATATGATTCTTATTATTGGTATAAAGCTAATGATAGTGTGAATACTTATAAAAAAATTAGTTTTTATAAGTATTTTGAACCTTTTGATATCGCAATAGGAACAGGAGAATATGTTGAAGATTTTGAAAAAGAATTACAAACAAAACTTTTAAAAAGAATTAAAGATATTAGGTATTCAAACAATAAATATATCTATATATTTGACTTAAAAGGTAAAGGTCTTTCTCATTATAAAGATGAGTTAATTGGAATAAATAGACTAAATGAAAAAAACACAGATGGTAAATATTTAATAAAAGATATAATCAATTTTGCAAAGAATAATAAAGAGGGCTTCTTTGAATATACTGCAACATTTAATCCAAATAAACAACTAAAATCAAATAAAAAGATTGCTTTTCTTAAATTATTTGAAGAGTGGAATTGGGTAATAGGTAGTGGCTTTTATTTAGATAATCTAAATAAAGAACTAGATGAAAGAAAATTAGTATTAAAAAAATCTAATGAAACAGCAGTAAAAAATGTAATTATGATTAGTTTTTTAATTACAATACTATTTGTTTTGATTTCATTTTATATTTCTAAGCTATTAACTATCAAGTTTAAACAGTATAAACTTGATATAAAAAAAGAGATAAAAAAGAGTTTTGAGAAAGAGAAACTTTTAATACAACAATCAAAAATGGCTACAATGGGAGAAATGATTGGTAATATTGCTCACCAATGGAAACAACCCTTGAGTTTAATTAGTACATCAAATGGACTACTGCGTTTAGATAAAGAGTTTAAAAACTTTAGCGAAAAAGATGTAAGAAATGCCATGGATTCTATTGATAATTCAGTTCAGAACTTATCTGAAACGATAGATGACTTTAGAAACTTTTTTAATCCTAATAAAACAAAAAAAAGATTTTTTATTAATGACGCCTTTGATAAAACCTTTAAGTTAATAGAATCTCAATTTAAGAATAATAATATTGAAATAATCAAAAATATTGAAAATCTAGAAATATCAAGTTATGAAAATGAGTTATTGCAAACATTAATTAATATTTTAAAAAATGCTAAAGAAGAACTAGTAGTAAAAGATGAACTTACTAGAAAACTTTTATTTATTGATTGTACTAAAAAAGATGATAAGCTAGAAATATCAATAAAGGATAATGCTGGAGGAATACCTATTGATATAAAAGAAAAAATATTTGATAGTTATTTTACTACAAAAGAAGATAATGGCGGTACGGGTATTGGACTTTATATGAGTAAACAGATTATTGAAGACAGTATGGATGGTAAATTGCTTGTATCTAATGTAGAATTTTTATATGATGATATTAAATATCAAGGGGCAGAATTTAGAATTATAATTCCTTATGAATAAATTCTTTCTTTAAAAATTTATTATTTCTTCATATTCATTATTTAAAAATAATGAAAATTAGTATTTTATTTTATTTTAAATAATGAAAGTTTTTGATAAAATAATCTCAAGAAATCCATTAGTTAGATAAATATGAAAAAAATAATCCAGCAGTTCAAAATTACTTTTTACTTTTTTGTTTTCTCAATAGGGCTAATAATAACGTTTATATTCATTGATATGAAGTTTTTTTCAAATCAGGTTCAAAAAACTGCAATGGCAAATGCCATTGAAAAAATAAAAGAGAAAGAACTAAAACTTTCTAGCTATTTTAAAACATCAGAAAATATATTATATTCAATTAATGAATCTAAATATTTTAATAACTATCTTAAAAAAGATTTTGCAACAAAAAAAGAGATTACAGAATTCTTTCTAACTATAACAAATATCAATAAAAGTATTATGCAGTTTAGATATATAGATAGTAATGGTTATGAAAAAATAAGAATTGATAGAAAGTCTTTAAACAATGAGTCAGTTATTGTTTCTGATTCAATGCTTCAAAATAAATCAAATAGATACTATTTTAATGATAGAAGAAATAAAATACAAAATAGGGTATGGTTTTCAAATTTAGATTTAAATGTTGAAAATGGAAAAGTTGTAAGGCCATACGTTCCTACTTTAAGAGCTATTCTCCCTGTTTATAGAAATAAAGTGTTTAGAGGTATTTTGATTATAAACTATTTTATGGAAGAAGCACTTAGTCAACTATCTCAAACAACACTATATGATGCGATACTTTTAAATGATCATGGAGAAATACTAACTCATTATGATAGGTCAAAAAGTTGGACATCGTATAAAAATGGAAGTTCAAATAATCAATTTATTCAAGACTTTCCTATTGAAAATAAAAACATAATAAACAATAGTTTATATATAAATGAGAACTTTGTATCAAAAGAACTAAATTTTAATACTCCTAAAAAATTGATATATTTAATTCAATTTAAAAAGAAGTATCTACAAAAAAGTCAGGATGATAAACTAAAAGAATATACCGTAGTATCTTCTATTATCATATTTTTATCATTGATTATGAGTTATGTATTTTCTAAGTATTTTAGAAAAGTTTTCTTTTTACTAAAAGATAGTAAAAAACTTAATCATATTTTAGGTGTAGAAGTTGATGAAAAAACAAAACAACTAGAAGAACTAAATGCAAATCTTGAAGTTAGAATAGAAGAAGAAATAAAAAAGAATAAACAAAAAGATGAAAAGATTTTCTCTCAAGCTAAACACGTCGCAATGGGTGAAATGTTGGCAAACATTGCACATCAATGGAGACAACCTTTAAGTCTGATTTCAACTAATGCTTCAGGAGTTAAATTAAAATATTTATATGAACAGTTAGACTATAAAGAATTGCCTGAACAAATGGATGTTATTATTGATAGAACTCAATATCTATCAAGTACAATAGATACATTTAGAAATTTTCTTATCGAAGATAAAGAACATAAACAAATCATATTACAAGAGAGTGTTAATAATGCTATAGATATTATGTCTGGTTCTTTAAAAGCAAATTATATTTCAATCGAAAATAAAATAGATACAAATAGACCTATTTCTTTATATACAATTGGCTCAGACTTAACTGAGGTTTTAATAAATATTTTTACTAATGCTAGAGATGTTTTACTTCATAGAAGTATCAGCGATGCATCTATTTCTATTAATTTAGATAAATCAGATACTTATGTTTGTATTATTATTGAAGATAATGCCGGTGGAATAGAGGAACATAATCTCACAAGAATATTTGAACCATATTTTACAACAAAGCATAAATCTCAAGGAACAGGCCTTGGTTTACATATGTCATATAAGATTGTAACAGAGAGTTTAAATGGAAGTATTTATGCTAAAAATAGCAGTAGAGGGGCTAAGTTTTTTATTGAGCTGCCACTGAGTTAATAGATTATTTAAAGACTAGTTTAGTCTTTAAATAAACTTGAACCAACTCTAATCATATTTGAACCACAAGCAATTGCAAGTTCATAATCAGAGCTCATTCCCATTGAACAGAATTTTGCTCCTAATGGAGTTAGTTCATCATAGATTTTTTTAGTAGTTTTAAATGAATCTTTGATAACTTTTTCATCTTCAACATGTGCACCAATACTCATAACACCTTTTAGTCTTAAGTTTGGACATGTATCAAGAATTTCTTTATAAGTTTTAATAGCTTCTTCTGGCATAACACCAGCTTTACTATCTTCTTTTGCAGAGTTGATTTGAAGTAAAACACTGATTTTTTTACCTTTAGCTTCAAGTTTTTTATTAAACTCTTGTGCTAGTTCTAATGAATCAATAGATTGAACTAATGAAGGATTTAAATCAATAAGATTGTTAATCTTATTTTTTTGTAATCTACCAACAAAATGCCATTCAAGTGGTAAGTTTTCTAGTTCATCAGATTTTGCTTTTAAATCTTGAACTTTATTTTCTCCAAATGCTCTTTGTCCTGCATCATATAATGTAGCCACATCTTCAGATGTAGAGTATTTAGAAATACCAATGATTTTTACAATATGGTGCTCAGAAATTTTAAGTCTTGCACCTTCTACTTTTGTAATAATATCATCTAAGTTTTTTGTTGCTATTTGTTTATTCATTTTATCTCGCTTGTGTATTAGTCATTTAAAAATATTCTATTGATATCATTATAAATACCAAGAATCATTAGTCCTGCAAGTACTACCCAACCTGCAATTGTTAAAAATATAAATACTTGATCACTTGGCTTATGTTTTGTAATCATTTCATATAAATTAAACATAATATGTCCACCATCAAGTGCTGGAATTGGAAGTAGGTTTAATACTCCAAGATTTACTGAAATAAGAGCAGTAATACTAAGTAAAGCAATAATACTTGATTGACTCGCATCAGATACAACTTTACCTATTGTGATTACTCCACCAACTTCTGAAGTAGGTATAACACCTTGAATTAGTTTTTGAACACCTTGGAAAATCATAGTTGATGCCCATACAGTTTTTTCATATGCAAAAGCAATTGATTGAGCAATTGATAAATCAAGTTTTATAACTTTTCCAGAAGGAGAAATACCAATCATTCTTTTTTTGATTTTCTCTTTAAATAGATTTTGAGAATCAGAAATATGAGGTTTTATTGTTTTTGCAATAACTTTACCATCTCTTTTAATATAGAATTTTAAAGCACCTTCTGTATTTACAATAACTTTTCCAATTCTATCCCAACTTCTAACTTCAGTATTATTTATTTTAAATATTTCATCATTTTTTTGTAGACCAGCTTTTGCTGCAGGTGAGTTATCTATAACTTTTCCTATTTGAGGAGCTAATGTACTTGCTCCTAAAATAGCTATAAAGAAATATAAAACAGCCGCTAAAATAAAGTTAGCAAAAGGCCCTGCAAATAAGATTATGATTCTTTGCCAAGGTGCTTTTGTATTGTATGAGTCATCACCTTCCTCATTGTTTGCAGGTTTAGTATCATCTTGACCTTTCATTCTTACATATCCACCAAGTGGAATAAGCGCAAATTGCCAAGTAGTTCCTTTCCACTCTTTTGCAAATAGTTGTTTCCCAAAACCAATTGAGAAAACATGAACTTTAACACCAAAATATCTTGCTGCTAAGAAGTGTCCTAATTCATGGAAAAATACTAAAAAAGATAGTACAAGTAGAAAAGTAATAGTACCCAAAAAAAACTCCGCTGTTATTTATTAGTTTTTGAAATAATCTCTAGTATATTCATAACCAGAGTATAAAGTTAAAGCAACTGCTGCCCATAGTAGTTCAGTAGCAAAAGGCCAGTTCATAATTAAAAAACCAATAGCTATCATTTGAACTACTGTTTTTACTTTACCTGCCATTGTTGATGCTACATTTTTACCTTCACTTACAGCTACAACTCTAAGTCCAGTAATAAAAAACTCTCTTGATAATATTAAAAATACTGCCCATGCAGAAGCTCTATCAATTGCCATTAGACCTAAAAAACCTGCAAGCATAAGCATTTTATCTGCAAGTGGATCTAAAATCCCACCAAGTTTTGTCATTTGATCCCATTGCCTAGCAATAAAACCATCAAAAAAATCAGTTACAGATGCAATTACAAAAATTAGTCCAGCAAAGTAGTCAAACCATGAAGGATGCCAAGTAGCAAAAATAGTATTATCTCTATCAATTAAAAACCATAGCATTAGCGGAGCTAATGCTATTCTAAAAAGTGCTAAAAGATTTGGTAGATTTAAAGCATTTTTCATTATTTGAAAGTTGTCCCACCATCAACAATTAATGTGTGACCAGTTACCCATGAAGCATCAGATGTACATAAGAAGTAACATGATTGAGCTAAATCTTCAGGTTGACCGATTCTGTTTAATGGAGAATATTCAGCAGTTTTTGCTTTTACTTCTTCATAGTTTGTAAATGCTTTTAATGCATCAGTGTCAATTGGACCACCTGATACTGCATTTACTCTAATATTCATTTCACCAAGTTCAGTTGCCGCGTATCTAACCATAGCTTCAACTGCAGCTTTGTTTGTTCCGTGACCAGAGTAGTTCTCAATATATACTAAGTTACCAGTTGAAGATAAAGAAACGATTGCTCCTCCACCAACTTTTTGCATTCTCTTAGCAGCTTGTTGTGCACCACATACAAATGCATTTACTGTAGCAGTATAAATGTTATTTAAACCTCTTGGTTTTAACTTCATGAATTTACCATATCCACCAACAACAGCTCTACCGTAAATCATTGCATTTGAAATAAAGAAATCAATTCTATCAAAGTCTTTATCAATTTCTAAAAATAACTCTTTTGCAGTTTCTGGCTCTAAAATGTTATATGGGTAACATTTACATGAAACACCAAATTTTTCTTCTACATCTTTACAAATATCTTCTGCAATTTGTGCATTTGAATTATATGTAAATGCAACATTTACACCATTGCTCGCAAATTTATAAACACACTCTTTACCGATACCTTTTGTACCACCAGTAATTACTAAAGTTTTACCTTGCATTTCATTACTCATTATTTTTTCACCTCGTATAATTTTAAAGTTTCTTCTAATTTTTTCATCGTTTCAGCACTTGGAGCTGTTAACGGTAATCTGTATTCTAATGTATCAAGTAAACCAGCTAAATACATTGCTGCTTTAATTGGAATAGGGTTACTTTCACAGAATAATACATTGTTTAATGGATATAAATCCTCATTAATTTTTCTTGCTACATTATATTTACCTTCTTCTACACTATGAACTAGTTCAGATTTTAGATTTGGTAAGATATTTGATGTCACAGAGATAATTCCTCTTCCACCATTTACAAGCATAGGGAAATCAATTGCATCATCTCCAGAAACTACTACTAAATCTTTTCTTCTTGATAAAAGTTCAACTGTTCGTTCAAGTGAACCTGTAGCTTCTTTAATTGCATAGATATTTGATACATCATCAAATAATCTAATAGTTGTATCAGCACTTAAATCTACACCAGTTCTTCCTGGTACATTATAAAGCATAAAAGGAATTTCTACTGAATTAGCAATTGCTTTATAGTGTTGGTATAGACCCTCTTGAGTAGGTTTGTTGTAGTAAGGAGTAACTGATAATAATCCATGTGCTCCAACATCTTGAGCATGCTTAGCAATATCACAAGCTTCGTGAGTTGCGTTTGATCCAGCACCAGCAATAACTTTTACATTAGTACCTTTACAAGTAGCAACAGCAACAGAGATACAATCTTTATGCTCTTGGTGTGATAGTGTAGCACTCTCTCCAGTAGTTCCAACAGGAACAACTGCATCCATACCTTGTTCAATTTGTCTTTTAATTAAAGACTCATATTTTTCTAAATCAACTTGTCCATTTTTAAATGGTGTAATAAGTGCAGTCATTGCACCTGTAATAATTTCCATATTATTTATCCTTTCCTACTACTAAATCTTAAAATCTTGACTCTCAGGAGTATTTACTGTGTGTTTTGAAAATTTCTCTAAAAAATCCCAGAAGCTTTGTTTTGCTTCATCTGAAATATCTGTTTTTCTAAGAACTTCTTCCATTGTTCCTAGCCATTCTCTTCTTGCTTTTTCAGTAATTGAAAATGGCTCATGTGCTTTAACCATATCAAAGTGCCCTACAGTTTCACTATAGTGTTTAGGTCCACCAGCAGCTTCTATAAAAAACTTTACGTTATGAGCTTTTACTTTTTCTAATTCTTCTTCATCTTGAGGGAAAAAGTTTCCAATATCACTATCAACGATTAAATCATAAAAGTCATTGAATAGTTTTTTTAATCCTTCTTCTCCTAATTCTTCAATAAAGATTGGTTTTGGGTATTCAAAATCTGGTGTTTCACCAAAGTTTGTTTTACTAACGTGGTAATCCATGTTTACTTTTCCTGTTTTAAAATAACTGTAGTAGAGTTTTTCCCTACTAAATATTTATTTGCTACTTTGATTAAGTCTTTTTTAGTTAATTTATCTACTTTCTTTTCATATTCCATTAATGGTTTAACATTATCTCTTACAAAGTATGAACCATATAATGAAGCTACAGAAGTAGAGCTCTCAAGTGAGAAAATAAAATCAGCTTTAGTATTGATTTTGATTTTTTCAATATCTTTTTTGCTAACATTACCTTTTTTGATTTCGCCAATTATATCTAAAATTTCTTTTTCAATATCTTTAGCCTTAACTCCTTGATTCGCAACCGCAACAAATAAGAATAAACCAGGATCTTTTAACTCTAAATTATATGCATAAATTGAGTTTACAAGTCTTTTTTCATCTACTAATCTTTTTTGAAGAATTGAACTTTTTCCAGAACTTAATAATTCACTAAGAGCTGATAAAGCTACTTGATCTTTATGCTCAAAGTTTGGTAAATGGTAAGCAATTGCAATCATTTCAACTGCTGAGTCTTTATGAATAGTAACTCTTTTTGCACCATCTTGCTTTGGTTCAACTGTATGAATTGATTCTGGAATCTCTTTTGTATTTTTAATATCTTTAAAATATTTTTTTGCAGATTTAAATACTTCCTCTTTTGTAATATCTCCAGCAACTACAATAATTGCATTTTTTGGTTGATAATATGTAGAATGAAACTCTCTAATATCTTCAATTGACCAGTTTTTAATATCACTCATAAATCCAATTGGAGTCCAGTGATATGGATGGTAGATATATGCGTTGTTAAATAGTCTAAACTGTAAATATCCCATAGGGTTATTGTCAGTTCTCCATCTTCTTTCTTCTGCAACTACATCTCTTTCTGGTTGAAACTCTTCATCTTTTAATGTAAGATTTTCTAATAATTCAGCAAATAAACCTAAAGATTTATCCATGTTTTGTGACGCTGATTTGATGTAATAGTGTGTAAAATCAAAAGATGTAGAAGCATTATTAACTCCACCAAATCCTTTGATAATCTCATCAAACTCACCAGCTTTTAAGTTTTTAGTAGATTTAAAGTTTAGGTGTTCAAGCATATGTGCAATACCACTTTTACCCATTTTTTCATCTCTACTTCCAACTTTATAGAAAACGTCAGTTGAAACTACATCAGAACCATTATCCATAGGAATAGCTACTACTTGTAGTCCGTTATCTAATGTTTTTGTATAATATTTTGGTAGGCTACTACTCATTAATTCCCCCGTAAATATGATGAAAAACGAAAAACTTAAAATTATTGATTTTGAAATTTTATTTATCATTTTTCATTTCCTTTTTTATTTTTCTTTTAAATCTGCACCAATAGCATCACTAATATGTGAATAACCATCTTTAGCTAATAGTTCTAATAGCTCTTCATTGATTTTTCTAACCATTGAAGGACCTTCAAATACTAATCCAGAATATGATTGTACTAAAGTAGCACCTGCTTTAATTCTTTCATATGCCTGTTGACCATTTGAAATACCACCCACTGAAATTAGAGTAGTTTTTCCATATAATTCTTTTGCTAATTCTTTGAAAAGATTATATGACTTTTCAGTTAAACAAGCACCAGACAAACCACCAAAATCTTGACATCCTGGAACTAAATCATAATCAATAGTAGTATTTGTAGCAATAATCCCTGCTGCTCCTGCTGCAACTGCACATTTACATAATTCTACTGCTTGAGCAGGTTCCATATCTGGAGCAATTTTTAATAAAATTGGCTTGGCAGTTAACTCTTTTGCCATAGTGAATAGTTCAGTAATAAACTTTTCATTTTGTAAATCTCTTAAATTTGGAGTATTTGGACTAGAAATATTAATTACTAAATAATCACTTGTCCCTTCAAATTTTTTGATTAGCATTTTATAATCTGCTAATGCAAACTCCTCAGGCGTTGTTTTGTTTTTACCAATATTTGCTCCAACTGGGATTTGTGCAGGGTATACTTCTTTTAAGTTTTTTAAAACCTTATGCGCACCTTCATTGTTAAATCCCATTGCATTTTGAACTGATTTATGTTCCGGATATCTGAACATTCTTGGTTTTGGGTTTCCATCTTGAGGTTTTGGAGTCATTGTACCAATTTCAGTAAATCCAAATCCCATTGCTGGCATAGATTTAATCATTGTAGCATTTTTATCAAAACCAGCTGCTAGTCCAACTGGGTTTTCAAATTTAACACCAAATACTTCTTGTGTAAGCTTTGAATCGTTTATAAAATTCTTTTTTTCCATAGGATTTTTTATTAATTTACATCCGCCTAATACTTTTAAACCAAATTCAGCAATATGGTGAGCTGTTTCAGGTTCGAACTTGAATAGAATTTTTTTAACTGTGTTATAGCTTATCAAATGTGTTCCCTTTTTAAAAATTTAATTATTTTATCTAAAAATCGTTAAATATAAGTTTTAATGGGTTTTGTTAGTTATTTAAAAGTGATATTTAGCAAAATATCTTTTGGTTAGATATTTGCTAAATTGTGAAGTCGTTTGTACTCTTCGCAAGTGTTAAGAAGGTTTTCTTCATTGTCAATTGCGATAATTTCACCTTCTTTGAATACTGCAATTTTATTTGCATTTTTAATAGTACTTAATCTATGGGCAATAACAAAAGTAATTTTATCTTTTGATACTTCATCAATTACTTCTGAAATAATTGATTCACTTTCATTATCTAAGGCTGATGTTGCTTCATCAAGGATTAAAATTTGTGGGTTTTTATATAAAGCTCTTGCAATGGCAATTCTTTGTCTTTGTCCTCCACTTAAATTTGTTCCAAATTCATCAAGTTTTGTATAAATACCTTCTTCCATATCTTTTATAAAGTCGTAAGCATGGGCTTGTTTTAAAGCATTTATTACTTTTTCTTCATCTATCTCAAATCCATATGCAACATTTGCTGCAATAGAGTCATTGAATATATATACTCTTTGTGTTACTACTGAAATATTGTTTCTTAATGATTCTATATTTAATTCTTTCATATTAGAGGTATTAAATGAAATTTTTCCTTTTGAAATATCGTAGAATCTAATTAGAAGATTAATAACAGAAGACTTTCCTCCACCACTATCTCCTACAAGGGCAAACTTTTCACCTTTTTTAGCTTCGAAATTAATATTTTTAAGTGCAGTGAAGTCACCATACTTAAGCTCAACATTTTCAAACTTAACTGATTCAATTTGAGTTGGAAATTTCTCTTCACCAGTTATAATAGTAGCTTTTTCTGCAAAAATTTGTTTAATTCTAATATCTGCGGCAATTGCATCTTGAAGTTGGTTAAATAGTGATGATAATCTCTTTATAGGTGTATATAAAGAAAATAAAGCGGTAGTAAATGAAAGAAATGATCCTGTTGTTAATTCACCATTAATTACTTGTGAACCTCCTACAATAATAACAACTGCAAAACCTACTGAACCAATAATTTCCATAATAGGAGATACTAAAGCATTAGTTTTTACTGCTTTAATTGTTACTGTAAAAAAGTTTTTATTATGAACTTTAAAACTATCTAGTTCTTGTTGATTCGTAGAATTAGCTTTAATAAGTTCTACATTATTAAATGTTTCACTTAAATGAGATGTAATATCTGAAATTGATTCTTGAGATTTAAATGAAAGCTTTTTCATCTTTTTTGCAAGTTTTGATAATGGCCAAAGTGCTAAAGGAAGAACAACAAGACCATAAAAAGCAAGTTCAGGACTTTGATAAATTGCAACAGATACAAGTCCTACGATTGTTAAAAACTCTCTAATCATATCTGCTACATAGTTAGAAACAGCAGCTTGAATTCTATTAATATCATTTGTAATTCGTGATATTAATTCTCCACCATGTTTTCTTTGAAAGAATGACATATCTAATTCTAGAATATGCTTAAGAAGTTTATCTCTCATAATCCTTACTATATCATGTCCAATGTATGAAATATAGTATTTTTGAATATATCCACCTATTCCTTTTGTTGCATATATAGCAACAACTACAAATGGCATAATGTACAACATATTTTCATCTTTATTAATAAATATATCATCAAGTAAAGGTTCAATAATATATACAGTTCCTGCTGTACCACCTGCAACTAAAAACATACCTATTACTGCATAGAAAAATTTCAGTTTGTAGTTTTTGATATAAGGTAAATAGTGTTTGTAAAATTCTTTCATTAAAATCCTAATATTTTAGCTATAAAGCATAGATTATAGCTAAAATATGATTAATAATGTTAATTGAATATAAGCGAGTTTGTTATCAGTAGGATCATAACACTTAGCATATAAGAGTTTATGCCAATAAAAGTTTTTAAATAATTATGCTCTTTTAACATCTTAAAAATTAGGTATAAGGTATAGATATTTATCAAAATTAAAAGTGATGTAATTATCAGTGAGTGTTGTGAGAATACAAGTACTAAAAATAGACCTGATATAAGTGTTAAAAGTAACCATATAAATGTGATTCTTTCTAAACCTTTAATCCCAAATCTTTTAACTACAGTTGGGAATGAAGCTTTTTCATACTCTTTGTGATATTTCAATGTAAGTAGCCAAAAATGTGGAATTTGCCATATAAAATAGAATAATCCCAAAGCTATAAAACCAACATCATTTACTTGTCCTTGTGCACTTAACCAACCAATAAGAGGTGGTATTACTCCTAGTATCGCTCCAAATACAGCTGCATAAATTGTAACTTTTTTTCCTTTTGTATAAAAGAGGTTATACATCAATACTACAAAAGCAAAAATCACTAATCCTAAAACTTCTAAAGATAAATAAACAAAAATAAAACCTAAAGTAATCAAACTAAGAGATATATAAAGTCCTTTTTGTGCAGATATAGCTCCACTTGCAATAGGTCTATTTTTTGTTCTAGGCATAAGTGCATCTTCTTTGTATTCTTGTACTTGATTTAATGCACTAACACCTAAAGCTAAAAGTAAAACAGCTAAGAAAGGATTAATAATAGTAAAATCAATACTATTTTTTGCAAGAATAAATCCAAATACTAAGGATAAACTAACAACAAAAGATAATCTAAATTTTGTAAGGCTTAAAAATTGTTTTAATGTAATCATAATTTATCCTTTACTTTGTGGTTTTTAAATATTCAATTATTGCTTCTACTTCTTCATCTTTTAGTATTCCAGTAAATGGTGGCATAATATTTGGATAACCTTCAACTAATTCATCTTTTGGATTTAAAATAGAGTTTTTAAGATATGTTTCATCTGCTAAAACCTCTATAACTTTTCCATCTTTTATAATTTTTGTTTTTCTATTATAAATATCTTTAAAACTAGGACCTACAACTTTTGATCCATCTAAAGAGTGACATCCAATACAACCATTATTTTGGATAAGAGAAAATCCATCAATTTTTGGTTCTTCTTTTATTACTTCTTTTTTGCCCTTAAAGTAGTTGATTATAGTTTCTAGTTCTTTTTCTTTTATTTGACCTTCAAAGCTTGGCATTAAATGGGGAACATATCCATCTACTACATCTTCATTTGGTTTTAAAATAGAGTTTCTTAGATAATTCTCATCTCTTTTAATAACTTTCTTTTCTCCATTTGTAGTAATAGTTACTTCCTTATTATAGATATCTTTTAAGGAAGGGCCAACTAGAACTATGTCTTGATCAAGTGAGTGACATCCAACACATCCATAATCACTCATTATCTCAACTGCAGATTTTACAACTTCTTTTTTAGGTGGTTCTATAAAACTTTTATACTCTTCTTGGCTTACTACATTTACATATGATCTCATATAAGAGTGTCTTGTCCCACAGTATTCTGCACATTGAATATCATATTTACCAGTTTTTTCAACATTAAACCAAAGTTTTGTAACAGCTCCTGGTAAAACATCTTCTTTTGCTCTAAATGCAGGAACATAAAAACTATGAAGTACATCATTTTGAGGTGCACTCATCACTAGTTTTATATCTGTATTAACTGGAATTGTAAGTTCACTAGTTTTTTTGCCATTTGCATATTCAAATGTCCAAAACCATCTTTGTGCAGTTACATTAATAATTTCACTATTATCATCTTTAGGCATTGTTCTTTGAACTTTTAAACTTTCCATTCCATAATAAAAAACTATCATCATTAAGATAGTTGGAATAACTGTCCATGCTACTTCTATTGGAGTGTAATGCTTGATATTTTTAGCATCCTCTTTTTTTACTTTTTTAGAGTTATATTTGTAAACAAAATATAACATTGAACCAACTGTTACAATAAATAAAAGAAGAGTGATTAGTGTTACAATAATAAAAGTATTATCAACTTCTTGGGCAAATGTACTTACCCCTTGGATACCTTCTAACATGACATCCTCCTTTTACCTAAATAAATCAAATGATTCATTTCTAAATATTGCATCACTAGCAGTAATAATAAAGAAAATAAACAATACAACAACTGCCATATATACAATGATTTTGAATAATTGTGATTCATATTTTAAGTGCATATAATATGCAACTATTATTACTGTTTTAGCTATTGCTAAAAACATTTGAATCACTACAGTTTGGCTTAAAGTAGGGGACAAAATGTATGGTTGTAAAAATGTAAGTACTGTTAATGCTAAAAGTACATAAAATATTTTTAAATACATTTGTAAATTAACTACATGTAAATCAGTATTCATCTTATCCTCCTAATCCAATAATATAAAATAGAGGAAATAAAAAGACCCATACTAAGTGAACTAAATCCCAATATAGTGAAATATTTTCAAGTATTACATACTCTTTTGAGTTTATTTTTTTACTTTTGATTAGCATTAACGCCCAAATCATTACAAGAATACCTGCAATAATATGGATACCATGAAAACCTGTCATTGTAAAATATAAACCAAAATATAAAATCTCACCATGTGATTTATCATTTAATATTTCGGAGTTTGGATATATACCATGACTAATTTCAGCTGACCATTCAAAATATTTTATTATTAAAAATAGTGTTGCTAAGCCTAAAGTAATGTATATATTCTTTTTACATTTATCTATTTCATCATCTCTTAAATGAATCAAAGCAATACCCATAAAGTATGTACTAAATAGAAGTACAAAGGTATTTATTCCTCCAAGATATATATTTAGTGTTTGTGCTCCTAATACAAACTCATCTGGCATTTTGTAAAAGAAGAAAGCAAAAACTAAAAACATTGCACCAAAAAGCATTAGTTCTGTAAATAAAAAGAGCCAGAAACCTAATTTTGATGCTGTATAGTCATTGTTAAAATCTACAATCTCATGTGGGTTACCATCTTTATCGTAGATTACTTCAGGAGTATTATTATTCATGATTAACTCCTTTAATTTTGTTGTATAGATTATGTTTTGGGCTTCCGTTTTCAAATTCGTATGGCTCAAAATCTACATATGGAATATTTTTGAAGTTCTCAAGTGGTGGAGGTGAATCTATTTGCCACTCTAATGTACTTGCATTCCATGGGTTTGCAGGTGCACTTTCACCTTTTTTAATAGATATAACTAAGTTATAAATCATATATAAAATACCTGCTACTGTAATAAAGGCTCCAATACCTGCTATTTGGTGATAAATTGTAAACTCTGGTAAATAATCAAAGTAACGTCTAGGCATTCCTAAAGCTCCTGCAAAAAACATTGGGAACCATAGAGTATTAAATCCTATGAAGATTAAATAAAAGGCAATTTTTGCTTTTGCTTCATCATACATTTTCCCTATAAATTTTGGATACCAGTAGTGCATAGCTGCAAATAACATAAATACAACCCCACCAAAAATAGTATAGTGGAAGTGAGCAACTACAAAGTATGTATCATGTAAGTGAATATTAACACCAAGAGTTACTAAAGTAATACCTGTAAGTCCACCAATTGCAAAGGTTATAATAGTTCCAACAACCCACATCATTGGTGTTTTAAATACTATTGAAGCTTTATACATAGTAGCTACCCAGTCAAAGAATTTGATACCAGTAGGTATGGACACAAAGAAGGTTAAAAATGAAAATATAATCTTTGTCCATTCACTCATACCTGAAGTAAATAGATGGTGTCCCCAAACTAAATATCCTATTATGGCGATTAATGCTGATGATATAGCAATTGATCTATAACCAAAGATTGTTCTTCTACAAAATGGTGGAAGTATTTCTGATACAACCCCAAAAGCTGGAAGAATCATTAAGTATACTGCTGGGTGTGAATAAATCCAAAATAGGTGTTGATATAAAATAGGGTCTCCACCTTTTGCTGGATCAAAAATCCCTATACCAAATACTCTTTCAATTATTACAAGTAATAAAGTAATACCAACAACTGGTGTTGCTAAAACTTGAATCCATGCAGTTGAATATAAACCCCATACAAAAAGTGGCATTTTGAAAAATGACATTCCCGGAGCTCTTAATCTATGAATAGTAACTACAAAGTTAATACCTGTAAGAATAGAAGATAGTCCTAAAATATACGCAGCTGTAACTGCAAGAATTACATTTGTATTTGTGGTCGTGGCATAAGGAACATAAAATGTCCACCCCGTATCAGCAAAACCAGAACCTGAAAATAAAGCTGCAAGTGCAACTAAACAACCAATTAAATAGAACCACCAAGAAAGTAGGTTTAATCTTGGAAATGAAACATCTCTAGCACCTATTAAAAGTGGCAGTAAAAAGTTACCAAATACCGCAGGTATTCCTGGAACTACAAATAAAAATATCATTATGGTTCCATGTAGTGTAAAGGCTTGGTTGTATCTATCGGCACTTAGTATTTGCTCTCCTGGGAAAAACAGTTCAAGTCTCATTGTAAGGCCAATACTAATTGCTAAAACAAAAAAACAAAGCATCACAATAATATAAAGTATTGCAATTCTTTTATGGTCAATTGAAAAAATCCATTGTAAAAGCTTATTATGATGGTGACCAAAAACAGTATGTGTTTCCTCATAAAAGCTCAGTGTTTTTTCACTCATCACGTTTCCTTCCTGTTTTAATTAAATAAATAAAAAATATTAAAACAATTCCAAAAATAAATGAACCAACTACTTTTTCTGCTTGAAAGATATAAGTTTTACTTTGAGCATCATATGCAAAACAATAAAGAAGTGTTCTTGCAATAGTTGGTCGTGATTTCTCATCTTGTGCTTCTAGTAAAGCTAACTTCAAATCAAAGGGTAAATACTTTGTCCCATTTAAATATCTTGTGATTTTCCCTTTGGGTGAGACAATAACAATAAGAGCAGGGTGAAGGTAATCAACCACTCCATCTTTTATTCTTTTTTCATATTTGAATCCAAAAGTGTCTGTTATTAAATCTATATCTTTTTGATTTGAAGTTGTTAGAAAACTCCATGTTTGAGGAGGAAATGGTTTTGTAAGCGTTTTTAATATAGTTTCTTTTTTCTCTTGTGCTTTAGAAGAAGTATCATTTTTCTCAATACTTATAGTAATGACATTGTAATCAATAAGAGGTTTCAACTCTAATCTATCAATTGTTTCAGCCATACTAAAAAGCTGAGGTGAGCATAAACTTGGGCAATCAAAGTAATTAAAAGAAAAGATAGTAGGTTTATTGTTTATTACTTCTTTTAGAGTAACTTTTTGATTGTATTCGTTAGTAAATTGTAAATTTATTGGTACTTGAAAGTCTTGATTTTCATAAACACCTATTTTAGTTTGTGCAATTAAAAAAGATAAGTTTATTGTTAAAATCAAGGCTAAAACTCTAATTAACATAGGACCCTCCTAGTATTATTAGATTATTTAAATCCTTACAAAACTCTCTTCATTAAAACAATAATATCACTTATTATTAAGAAAATACAAAGCTTAAAAAACTAATTATTTAATTAATAATTCTTTAAACTTTGTAAATCCAAACTCTTTAATTGTTAAGAAAAATAGTACAAATCCACTAAGTGTCGATGCAAAGGCAAGACCTGCTGCGCCATATGGTTGTATTAAAAGTAGTGAGAAAACTATGTTAAAGCCTAAACTTTTCATAGATATTTTTGCAGCTAAAAACTGTTGTTCATGGGCATATAACCAAAGTGAAAAAATTTTAGCAATTCCATATGGAATAAGTCCAATTAAATACATAGTTAAAATAAGGGCAGTATTTGCTGTATCTTCAGCATCGAAAGCACCTCTTTCAAATAGTAACCAAACTATAAATTCATCAAAAACAATACCAATAAGTGTTGCAATACTAAGTAAAGCAAATAGAATTAAGCTTGATTTTCTCATTAGAGTTAGAGCTTTGTTTTCATCTTTATTTTTAATTGCTTTTGCAATCATAGGGAATAGGGCAATTGATGTAGCTATTGCAAATAGAGCAAGTGGGAGTTGAAAAACTCTATTTCCATAATATAAGTAAGAGATAGAACCACTTATTAAAAATGAAGCTAGCCAAGTATCTAAGAATGCTGAAATATGAGCTGTTGAAGAACCTAGTGTTGCTGACATGAAATTTTTGTAAAATTTGTTTTCTTCTTTTTTCTTATGTTTTTTGAAATGAAAGATTTTCATTAGACTAAGTTTTTTCATTGCATATAAATGAACAAAAATTTGTAATGCTCCACCAACTAATACCCCATATGATAAATAGAAAGTTATTTCATACTTTTCCATATTTTGAGAAATTAATAAAGCAGCAATCATTCCTAAGTTTAAAAGAGCTGTAGAAAATGCAGTTGTTGCAAAGTGATTTTTATATTGAAGCAATGCTGCCATAAAAGTAACTACAAAAATCATTGGCAAATAGTAAAAGTTTATAGCAAAAAGTGGTGCAGCTAAATCAATAGTTTCCTGATCAAATCCAATTGCAATAGCTTTTGCTACAAGATGTGAAAACATGGTTACAATCAAAGATAAGACTATTAAAAATGCAAATATTTGTAAAAATACAATAGAAGAAAACCTAATTTTATGTTTTGCTTTTGCATATGCTGGGATGAAAGCCTGTGTAAAAGCTCCTTCTGCGAAGATTCTTCTAAACAGATTTGGTAGTTTAAATGCAACAAAGAAAATATCTGAATATACATTTGCTCCTAAAATAGAAGCTGTTAATAAATCTCTAACAAATCCTAATATTCTTGAAGTTAGTATTCCTGAACTGTTTGTAAAAATTGATTTGATTAACATTAAAACTCTTCTACTTTATAGTCAGATTTTTTATGAATTAAAATTTGTATGTTTCCTCTATACACTGATAAATGTCCTGTTTTTATTAATATTTTTTGTTTATGTTTTGGAAGTATTGATTTGTCTTTTGCATAAAGATTGATAGTTTTTCCATCAAAATGAAGTTTTCTATTTTTTACAATACCTTTTAGATTTGTTATTATCTCATTTTGATTGTTAAAATCCAAAATATTTTTTTCATTTGCGTCTAAATATAGTGATTTTATATCACTAAATTTATTTTTTTCCTCTAAAATTTCATAATCTTCTATCTCTTTTAAGTCATTATAGTTTTTTATTTGATTAACTTGAATATCGTAAGTGAAACCTAGTTTTAAATCTTTTGCATTTTTGTAGATATAAATAGCTTTATTGTTTTTTTGTTTTACTATAGCTTTGTTTCTATTTTTGTAAATCACTACAACATCTTTTAAAAACACTGGTTCTATTAATTTCTCTTTTTTATATAAGTCTTTAATTGTAGAGATTTTTTCTTGCTTGTCAACTACTTTTTTAGCTAAATTCTTATCTTCATCATTTGTTGAAAATTTTGCAAAAATTGGGAGATGATCAGAATATCCACTTCCTTGATGTACTCTGTCTTTTACTTGCCATCTTATGATTTGTCTATTTTTATAAAGATATTTTGGTTTAAAAACTTCAAATGACTTATGAACATAAGATACTTTTTTTGTATCTAATAGAGCAGGGGAAAGTATGATATTATCAGGTGTTTGGTTTGCTTTTCTAAATTTATTTGAAAATCTATCTTTTTGTTTTAATTCTAACCATAAATTAAAATGAACTTTTCTTTTGTATTTTAATACATCATCATATGTGATATGTTTTTTGTCAAAAGTTGTATTTAAAACTTGATTTATTCCAGTTACTCCATCTGTATTATTTAATTTTTTGTCATATCTGAAACTTTGCATTTCATCGTAGTTTGAATTAAAGTCACCAACTAAAATATAGTCATAATCTTTTGGAAGTTTTTTTAATCTATCTTGTAGTTTTTTTGCATATTTTATTCTATAGCTTTCACTTACTCTTTTTGATGGCCAGTGATTATTAAAGATTTTAAATTTTATATTATTTATCTCAAATGTAGTTTCTTGAATAGGTCTAAATATTTTTCTTGAAAACTTCACATCTATTTGTTGATTCTTTATTATTTTGATTTTTGATAAAAAACCAAGACCAATTGATGATTTTTTATATTTTGTGAAGTTGTAATACTTATATTCTGGTAGTTTTTTTACAAGTAGTTGCATTAGTTGTTTGTTTTCAATCTCTTGTAAAGCAATGATATCTGCATCTATTTCTTTTATAACTTTGATTAGATTTTTTAGTTTTATATTAAAAGTTTTTTTATTCCATTTTGATTTAGTATTTGGAACATACTCTTTATATTCAGTTTTTTGTTTTTTTAAATCAAAAAGATTCTCTACATTATAAGAGGCAACAGTAAACTCTTTTGAAAAGAGGTTAAGTGATAGGAAAAGAAATAGTAAAATTCTAAACATAATTACCTCAATAATTTTTTGTAATATTATCTAATAATCTATGTCTGATAGCTAAAACAAAAAGAAGCAAAACTTTTGCTTCTTTTTAAATATCTATTTTTTTGAGTTAAGTCTTGATTGATACTCTCTTGGATGGTTACATACAGGACATTTTTTTAATGCTTTTTTACCTCTATGAACGTGTCCACAGACTTCACAAATCCACTCTTCTTCCTCATCATCACTTTCAAACTCAGCACCTGTTTCTAGCCTTTTTAGTAAGTCTCGATACATGTTTTCATGCTCAATCTCAATTTTACCAATACCTGCTAATAATCTTGCAGCATCACTAAAACCTTCTTCTTTTGCGATTTTTGAAAAGTCTGGGTACATTGTCACATTTTCATATGATTCACCTGCAATTGCAATATTTAGGTTTTCAACTGTATCTCCAAAATCTTTTTGAGCTGTTATTTGATTGTACATTTTTAATTCAAGTTTTGCATGAACTTTTTCATTGTTGGCAGCTCTTTGGAAGTGTGCAGCTATATCTCTATATCCTTCTTTTTGAGCAACATTTGCAAAATATTCATATTTATTTCTAGCCATTGATTCACCTGCAAAGGCTTTCATTAAGTTTATTAAAGTAAGATTTTCTGTGATCATCTCCATTTCATCACCACAGCATGTAAGCGTCCCTCCACCTACATTTTGTACTTCTACTTCATTCCCACATCTATTACATCTATATGTTTCATACTGTCTCATGTTTAACTCCTAATGAAAATAATTATTTCATTATAACAGATATAGGCATTAATACAATATTAAATAAGTATGAAAGAAATAAATAAGAGTAGGAAGTCTACTCTTATTTTAAGATAGTGATGCTTTTATCATCCAGATATTTTTTTCTAAGTGAGCTACATTATCATCTGCAAATGCAATTGTAGTTGTGTCATTTGCTTCATCTGAAACTTTTGATAGTTTTTTAAACTCTACTAATATTACTTCATAATCAGCTAAAATATTTTTTAGAACATATGTACCATCAAAATCAGTTTTCTTATCTTCTTTGATCACAGAAGTTTTTGCATAATCACTTAATAATACAAGAGGTTTATCTCCTAATTGTAAAACTCTCTCTGCTGTATCATCATAGATTTCACTAAATTGATCATAGATTTTTTCTGTCATTTCATGTACAGGGAAGAATTGGCTTCCTGTAATATTCCAGTGATAGTTATGTACTTTTGTAAACATTACTAATGAACTTGCTTGAATTACTTTTAATTGTTTAATTACCTTTTTCATAATTTACTCCTTATATTTATTTATTTGTTTAACCTACTGTTACGTCTTTATTTCTTTTTTTGAAATACTCTTTTTCTACTCTACATAATGGACACTCTTTTGGTGGTTTTTTACCTCTGTGAACGTGACCACAAACTTCACATACCCACTCTTCTTCAACATCTGATTCTAAGAATCCTTCATCAATTAATGCTTGTTTTAACTCTAAATACTCTTTTTCATGTTCAACTTCAACTTTTCCAATAGCTTTAAACATTCTTGCAATTTCTCTTAATCCTTCTTCTTTTGCGATAGCTTCAAAGTTAGGGTACATCTCTTCGTGTTCATACTTTTCTCCATCCGCAGCATATTGAATATTTTTTGCAGTTGAGTCTAACTCTACGTCATGAACTAATTTATTATATGCTTTAAATTCTGCCATTGCATGATATTTTTCATTATCAGCAGCTTCTTGGAAGAACTTAGCGATTTTATGTAAACCTTCACTAAATGCAACTTCTGCAAAAAATTCGTATTTGTTTCTAGCTTGTGATTCACCTGCAAATGCTTTCATTAAATTTACGGCTGTTAAGTTTTCAGTAATCATTTCCATTTCATTTCCACAACATGATAATTTTGCACCATTTCCTACTTCTTGTACTTCAACTTCACATCCACATGTATTACATTTGTAAGTTTCGTATTGTTTCATTTTTCTATTCCTTTTATTAGTTTATATTTTTTATTAATGGAAAATTTTTTTCCTTTGTTGAATTATAGAATATTAAAGCTTAAAGGAAAATTATTTGCTTTTGATAAAATTTATGCTATACTTCTGTATATAAAAAAAGAACTAAAAATGAAAAAGTTTGTAAATTATGTGAAATTAAATGATTTATATTGTATTATTTCACGAAAGGAAGAGTAATCATGACAAATTATACAAGTTTACTTAAAGATTATGATTTAAAAGTTACTCCTCAAAGAGTAGCCATAGTAGAAGAATTATATGTAAATGGTCATATGAATATTGATGATTTATATAAAAAATTACTAGAAAAGTTTCCATCTATATCTTTAGCAACAATATATAAAAATATTAACGCAATGGTTGAGAAGGTTTTTCTTTCAGAAGTAAAGATTCCTAATTCTAAATCAGTTTATGAATTAGTAAAAGAAGAACATGCTCATATGGTTTGTTCATCATGTGGACATATTGAAGATGTGACTGTTAATACTGCTAGTGTTATAAACGAGGCAATGAGCTTAAGTAAGTTCAAAATTGACAGTACTAATATTGTACTATCTGGACTTTGTCCAAAATGTTCAAAATAGTTCAGCTTTTAAGCTAAACTATTTTGGATAACTAATCCTAAAACTACCATAAATACAATTCCAGCAGATTTGTTATAAAGTTTATTAGCAGTAATAAATACTAACATTAATGATAAAATCACAGCTGCTGCGATATCAAAGAAGTTAAGATTTAAATCTACATTTAATGGGTTTAAAATTGAAGCTAATCCTAATACCATTGTAAAGTTAGCAACGTTTGATCCAATAATATTACCAATTGCTAAGTCAGCATTATTGTTCATAGCTGATTTAATAGAGATAGTAAGCTCTGGTAGTGATGTACCAAATGCAACTAAGAATAATCCAATAATCCACTCTGAAATACCAAAGTTTCTAGCAATATTTCCTGCACTTTCAATAGCAAAGTCTGCTCCACCAACAACAAAAATAAACCCTACTATTAATAAGACTGATGTTTTACCCCACGCAAATTTCTCTTTTGCTAACTCTTCATCAATCTCTTCAACTTGGTTTGATCCAATTAAGAAGATTAAATATGCAGCCATTAAACATAAGAATAAAATACCATCTACCATATTTAATTTACCATCTAAAGACATTAAAATAAATACAAAAATGGGGAATAATGCCCATGCAGAGTCCATAGCAAAAAGATCTCTATCTGGCATAATTTTCTTAGCGATTAAGAATACTGTACCAAGAACTAAAGCAATATTAAAAATAGTACTTCCAATTACATTTGCTACTGCAATATCTGCACTTCCTTTCATAGAAGCAGACATAGATACAGCCATTTCAGGAAGTGATGTACCAAGTGCAATTAGTGTTGCACCAATTACAAAGTGAGAAATATTATAGTGTAAGGCAATCTTTTCACTTTGTTCAATAATAAAATCAGCACCATAAATTAGTGCAGCCATAGCAACTGTAAAAATTATAAAATCCATTTATGAATTCCTCACTATTAAACTTTTTGGTAAGTTGAATTGATTGATTAGTTCTTCTTCTTTGTCTCTATGCTCACCATTATCAACCTCATGGTCATAACCAATTAGGTGTAAAAGTCCGTGAATAAAAAGAAGTGATAACTCTTCATTGAAACTGTGACCGAACTGCTTTGCTTTATCTTCTACAAAATCTGTAGAGATTACAATAGAACCAAGGGGCATATTAGGCATATCAAATTCAAGGGGAAAACTTAGAACATCAGTTGGTTTATCCATATCTCTATGTTCTTTGTTTAATTCATGAATTTCATCATTTGTAGTAATTATAAGTTCAAAATCTTTTGATGTTAATTCATCAGCTATTTTTTGTAAGCCTTCTAAGTCAATATCAAAAGAGGTGTTATTTTCTAAATCAATCATTCTTTACCTTTTATAAATTGCGCGATTGTATCTAAGTTTTGCAAATTAAAAGATAAAGAATAAAAATTAATCTAGAATAATTCTATCATTTTAGGAACTTCATCAACAGCAAAACATTTAATATCTAACTTTAGGTTTGGTTTTTGTGCAATTACTGCTTTTTTAATACCTTGAGCTTGTGCTTCTTTTAGTCTCATGTCCATTGAATAAACATCTTTGATTTCACCTGTAAGTGAAACTTCTCCAATAAATGTAGACTCTTTTGAAATAGGTCTATCTCTAAAAGAAGAGATAATTGCTGCAATTACAGCTAAATCTGCAGAACTTTCTTTGATTTTGATACCACCTGAGATATTTACAAATACATCGTAGTGATTTAGAGGTAAATCTATCTTCTTTTCAAGTAGGGCAAGAAGCATATTTAATCTGTTTACATCAAATCCTGTAGCACTTCGTTTTGGGTTAGGATGTGTTGATTCTGTTACTAGCGCTTGAACTTCTAGTATTAATGCCCTTGAACCTTCCATTGATACAGTCAAGGCTGAACCACTTTGAGCTTTTGATTTATCGAAGAATTTTGAAGCTATATCTTTTGCAGATACTAGTCCTTCTCCTGTCATTTCAAAAATACCAATTTCAGATGTAGAACCAAATCTATTTTTGAATCCTCTTAGCATTCTAAGCTCTTTTGAGGCTTCTCCTTCAAAATATAAAACTGTATCAACCATATGTTCAAGAACTCTAGGACCTGCAATAGATCCATCTTTTGTAATATGACCAATAATAAACATAGCTATATCAGACTCTTTTGCTTTTCTCATAAGCTCAAATGTAATCTCTCTAACTTGTGATACAGAACCAGGCGCTGAAGTTAAGTTTGATGAATAGATAGTTTGAATAGAGTCAATAATAACTACTTCGTAATCTTGTCTTAGAAGTTCATCTTGAATCTCTTCTAGTTTGATTTCACTAAGTAAAAACATATTTGCATTGTTTGCTTCAAGTCTGTTTGCTCTTAGTTTTATTTGTCCAGCACTTTCTTCTCCTGATACATATAAAACTTTTTTGCCAGATGCTGCGATACTTCCTGCAACTTTTAAAAGAAGTGTAGATTTACCAACTCCTGGACTTCCTCCAATAAGCGTAAGCGAACCAGGAACAATTCCTCCACCTAGAACTAAATCAAATTCATCATTATTTGAAGAGAATCTTGTAACATCATCTTGAACAATTTCTGTAATTGGTTTTGCTTTTGAAGTAGTTGTTGAAACTTTTGAAACTTGTTTTAAAACCTCTTGTTGCTCTTGGTTTAACTCAATAAAACTATCCCAACCTCCACAGTTTGGACATTTTCCTAACCATTTAGTAGATTGCTCTCCACAGTGTTGACACTCAAATAAAGACTTTTTTTTCTTTGCCATAAATATTTCCTATTTAAATCTTGATGCAATTATAGTGAAAAAATTATTATGGATTTGAAAATATTGCAAAATGAAATACTATTTATATAAAAAAGCTTTTTTATATATAATTGTTTTAATCAATACTTTTAAAGGATTGTTTATGACACAAGAAAGATTAGAAAAGATTTTATTATCAAAGGCATGTTCAAATAAAGAGTTTCCGTTTGGAGATGATGTTGCAGTATTTAAAGTTAAAAATAAAATGTTTGCACTGTATGGATTTGAAAATAATACAATTAGATTAAATTTAAAGTGTGAACCAAATGATGCAATAGCATATAGAGAGATTTATGATTGTGTTATCCCTGGGTATCATATGAATAAAAAACATTGGAATACTATTATTTTAGATGAAAGTATGAAAGAGGATATTTTGATCTCTATGATTAATGATTCATATGATTTAGTGGTTTCAAAATTAACAAAAAAACAAAAAGACGAAATAGCACTTTTTATTAAATGATATTAATTTGTTACAGAAAAATAATATATTTAATACAAGTTATGTATAATATAAGTTAGAAAGGTAACATAATTTGCAATTAATAAAGAATTTTTGGATAACAGTTTTTTTTATACTATCTATCATTACAAATCTTTTTTCAACTACACTTGAACTCTCAAAAGAAGAAAAACTTTGGCTAAAAGAAAATCCTATCTTAGACACTATAAATATGCAAGACTATCCTCCTTTTAATTTCAATGAAAATGGTAAAGCAAAAGGTTTCACTATAGATTATGTAAATCTTATGGCAGAAAAATTGGGTGTAAAAGTAAGATTTATTACAGGAAAAACATGGGATCAATATCTTGAGATGCTAAAAAACAATGAGATTGATTTTATTCCTCATATAGCAATTACTCAATCAAGAAAAGATTTTATTGATTTTACTAACTTTAAACACGTAACATATGAAATTGGAATAGCTTTAAAAAAAGATTCAATAATAAATGATATCTCTGATTTAGATGGAAAAGTTGTTGCTATTCAAAAAGATGGTTTTATCCATGAATATCTAAAAACAAATCATCCAAACATTAAATTTCTATTTCCAAATGATAATCTTGAAGCTTTAGAGCTTATTCGAACAAAGAAAGTTTATGCAGTAATCGCAAGTATTCCTGCACTAGATTATTATATAAAGAAAAATTGGTTTTCAAATATCAAAACTCAAAGAATTGAAAGTTTAGATTTATCTACTACTATTAATATTCCCATGGGCGTTTCTAAAGGAAATGATATTTTAAAATCAATTTTAGAGAAAGCAAATAATGCAATTCCTCTAAATGAAGAAAATAAAATAAAAGAAAAATGGATTGAACTAAAAGAAGACTCTATAAAAAAGTCAATTCTAACAAAAGAAGAGTTTCAATATCTTCAATCAAAAAAAGCAATAAAGATGTGTATTGACCCAAACTGGATGCCATTTGAAAAGAATGAAAATGGTAAACACCTTGGTATGAGTGCTGATTATATAAAGCTTCTACAAAAGCAGATAAATACTCCTATTGTACATATTCCAACAAAAAATTGGTCACAATCTTTAGAGTTTGGAAAACAAAGGAAATGTGATATTTTCTCTTTAGTTATGCCAACAAATGAGAGAAAAAAATATTTAGAATTTACAAAACCTTATTTAAATGTGCCTCTTATTATTGCAACATCAATTGAAAAGTTTTTTATAAATGATATTTCAACTGTCCTTGATAAGAAAATTGGAATTGTAAAAGGTTATGCATATATTGAAATTCTAAAAGAGAAATATCCTAATATAAATCTAATTGAAGTTGAGAATATAAATGATGGCTTACAAAAAGTTAGAGACAAAGAGCTTTTTGGTTTTGTAGGTACTTTATCTACTGTTGGTTATGCAATTCAAAAAAGCTACATTGGTGAACTTAAAATTGCAGGTAAATTTGAAAATACTTGGAATTTAGGTATTGGAGTAAGAAATGATGAAAAAATACTTGCAAGTATTTTTAACAAAGCAATTGACACAATAAATGAAAAACAACACCAATCTATTTTAAACAAGTGGGTTTCAGTAAATTATCAAAAGGGTGTTGATTATTCAATCATTTACCAAATAGTTGCTCTTTTTGTATTGATTGTAATTTTTATTTTATATAAAAATCAATCAATGAAAAATTTAAATAAAAAGATTTTAGAAGCCAACAAAGAGATTCAAGAACAACAAAAAATGGTAGATAAGTATGTACTTATTATAAGAACTGATTTAAAAGGTGTTATTACAGATGTAAATGAGGCTTATTGTAATCATACTGGATATAAAAAAGAAGATTTGATTGGCAAAAGACACAATGTAATGAGACACCCCGATATGTCAAAAGAGTTTTTCTCAAAAATGTGGAAAAATCTAAATAACAATGAAGTTTGGCAAGGTGAGATTAAAAACTTTACAAAAAGCGATGATATCTGTTGGTTAAACACATATATAGAACCTATAATAAAAGGAAATGAAAAAATAGGTTATAGATCAATTTCAGAAGATATTACTGATAAAAAAAGAATTGAAGAGTTATCTGTAACAGATAAACTTACAGGATTATTTAATAGACTTAAACTTGATGAGATATTAACAACTCAGATAAATGAGTATAAAAGTTATAAACATCAATTCTCTATTATTCTTTTAGATATTGATGATTTTAAACATATTAATGACAACTATGGACATGATATTGGTGATTATGTGTTAGAAGAAGTTTCAAAAAGATTAACTTTAAATATTAGAGCAACTGATGTAGTTGGAAGATGGGGTGGTGAAGAGTTTGTTGTAATTTGTAAAAATACAGAAGCACAAAATGGACTGATTGTAGCAGAGCACTTAAGAGAGTTGATTGAAACTATTCCTTTTGATACTGTTGGTCAAAAAACTATTAGTTTAGGTGTTACAGACTTTAGAGAAAATGATACTATGAGTAGTATGTTTAAAAGAGCTGACCAAGCACTTTATGAAGCTAAAAAAACTGGAAAAAATAAAACTATATTATTATAAATATGAAGGAATTTAAATGATTATATATATACATGGATTTGGAAGTAGTGGACATGGAGGTAAAGCATCTTTAATAAGAGAATATTTTGAAGATGAAGTAATTGCACCATCATTATCATATGTTCCAAATCTTGCAATAGATACTTTAGAACAATTAATAGAAATGCTTTTAGAAAAAGGTGAAAATGTTGGTTTAGTTGGCTCATCTTTAGGTGGATACTACTCAATTTATTTAGCAACAAAATATAATTTAAAAGCAGTATTAATAAACCCTGCAATTTATCCATACAAAACACTTGACAAAATTGGTATGGCTAGAAATTATTATGATTTATCAACTTTTGAAGTAACAGCTGAGCACATTCAAGCCCTTAAAGGTTTAGAGATACAAGATGTACCAAATCAAGATAATTTTATTACATTATTACAAACTGGGGATGAAGTATTAGATTATAATGATGCTGTTGAAAAACTAAGTGAAAGTGAACTTGTAATAGAAGAGGGTGGTACCCATTCTTTTGAAAACATCGAAAGTTACTTTAGAAAAATAGGAAATTTCTTAAATAATTAAAAAAATTTTATAAAAGTGTCATAATTATGTCATAAATTATTTAAAATTTATTAAATTATGCCTATAATCTTTCCTTTAGTATAGGAGAGAGATAATGTTTAAGCAAAGTATTAGGGCAAAACTACTTGCATTAGTAGTATTGCCTGTGCTAGTTACGGTAGTTGCAACGTCGATTGTGACAATTAGCCTTACAGAAAAAAATGGGAAGAATACGATTTCTTATTTTGAAAATTCTATTGTGGGTGAAAAACAAGAGTTACTTAAAAATGAAGTTTTAACTCTTACTTCAATTATTCAAGGTGTTCTAAAAGAGTCAAAAACTAAAGAAGAAGCTAAAAGAAAGATTATTACATTAGCTTCAAATGCTAGGTTTTTAGGTGGAAGTGGTTACTTCTTTGCTTATGAACAAAAAGGTAGTGATTACTATTTTGCTTTTCATGGTACCAAAAAGCAGTTAAATGGCAAAAAAACTAACATTTTAAAACCTGATATAAAAGGCATTCAGTTTAGAAAGCTTCTTATTGATTCTGGAAAAGATGATAATAAATTTGTTGAATACTTTTATAAAAAACCAAATACTGACAAAATAATCAAAAAAATGGCCTTTTCAAAATATATATCAGAATTAAACTGGACAGTTGTAACTGGAATATATGTTGATGATATTGAAAAGAAAATTGCAAAAGTACAAGATGATATAGACGATAATGTTAATTCTATTATTTATACAATGATTTCAATTGTTGTTTTATTTATGGTGATATTAACAGTTTTAGTTTCGTATATCTCAAATATTTCTATAATCAATCCTTTAAATAGATTTGAAGAGGGACTACTTTCATTTTTAAAATTCTTAAATAAAGAGCAAAAAGATGTATCTTTGATTGAAGTTACTACTAATGATGAAATAGGAAAGATGACTGTTCAAATCAATGAAAATATTGAAAAGATAAAAGAAACAATTAAAAAAGATGATATTGTTTTAGAAAATGTATCAAAAGTAGTTAGTGAAGTAAGTTCAGGTATTTTAACAAATAAAGTGCAAGCAAAAACATCAAATGCTGTGATAAATGAATTAACACAAAATTTAAATACAATGATTGAGAGTTTAGAAAAAAACATTTCACATATTTTAGAGGTTTTAAATTCATATAGTAATAGAGACTTTAGTAAAACAACTAAATTAGCCTGTATGGGCGAAGTTCATGAGTTAATGAACGGGGTTAATAGTTTAGGTTCTGAAATTTCAAATATGTTAAAAACAAATTTAGAAAATGGAAATATTTTAGATGAAAACTCTAATGTTCTAAATACAAGTGTTCAAAGATTAAATAATAATGCAACTTCTCAGGCTGCTTCACTTGAAGAGAGCGCTGCATCTTTAGAAGAGATAACTCAAACAATGAGAGAAAATACAAATAATATGAATGAATTATCTTTAAATGCATCTAATTTAAAAGATTCTGTTAATAAAGGTAAGAACTTAGCAGAAAAAACTACAAGTTCAATGGAACAAATAAATGAACAAGTTATGGCAATCAATGAGTCCATCACTATTATTGATCAAATTGCATTCCAAACAAATATCTTATCGTTAAATGCAGCAGTAGAAGCAGCAACAGCAGGTGAATCTGGTAAAGGTTTTGCAGTAGTTGCTCAAGAGGTAAGAAATCTTGCTTCAAGATCAGCTGAGGCAGCAAAAGAGATTAAAGATTTAGTTGAAAGTGCAACAACAAAAGCAAATGAAGGAAAAGAGATAGTTTCTTCTATGTATCAAGGCTACGAGGCTTTAAATAGCAATATCTCAAGTACAACAGATATCATATCTTTAGTATCATCTAATTCAAAAGAGCAAATGCAAGGAATTGAGCAAATTAATAGTGCCGTAGCACAATTAGATCAAGCTACTCAAGAAAATGCTTCTGTAGCTTCTTCTGCTAATAATATTGCAAAATCTGTACAAAGTTTAGCAAGTACAATTGTTGATGAAACAAATAAGAATAATTTCTTAGGAAAGTAGAGTTTGTGATATATAATAAGTCAAGTAAATAGAAAATCTATTTACTTGATTCTACATTTAGAATTTTATAACTAAAGTATAAAAAAACTGTCCCTGTTAGTCCATTTATAATGTTTTTCATCTTTTTTGATGAAAAGGCTTGAGCAGATTTACCTAAAATTAAAATAAATATAGTAAACCATAAAAACATAGTAAATGCATGAATTGAAGTTAATGCTAATATATCACTAAATACAGCATTTTTAAAATCAATTAGTTGTGGAAATGCCGCTAGATAAAACATAGAAACTTTTGGATTTAAAAGTTGTGTTAAAAAACCTTCTATAAAAGATAGTTTATAACTTCTTGTTTTCTCTTTTTTGATTTCTGTACTCATATGCTCTTTAATATCTTCATCTTTTTTGATAATAGAGTATAAAGCTTTAATTCCTAAAAATAGAAGATATAAAGCTCCTAAAATCTTAACAATCATAAAAATTTCTGCTGAACTTAAAATAATAGCTGATAAGCCAAAAAAAGATAAAACACCATGAACATATGTAGCAGTGAAAATCCCTAGCACATTGTTCATAGCATTTCTTTTACCATGCATTGGTACAGTTTTTAATATTAGAACTCCATTTGGACCTGGAGAGACAACTAAAAGTATAGAAATTACTGTAAAAGTTAAAATTATGTCCATACTCATTTGTTATCCTTTTTATTTATTTTGTTTAGTTTTCCTCAGGTGTATAGATTTGATCTAAGATTGAATCTACAAAATCGTCTGGACTAAACTCCATTAAGTCATCTTGTTTCTCACCAATACCAACAAAGAAAATTGGTAATTCTAATTGGTTAGAAATAGAGAATAATGCACCACCTTTAGCAGTACCATCAAGTTTCGTTACGATAATTCCATCAATACCAACAATTTCATTGAAAGCTTTTGCCTGTGCAATTGCTGTATTACCTTGAGTACCATCTAAAATCATTAGCTTTTGGTGTGGTGTACCATCAAGTGCTTTTCCACAAACCTTAACAATCTTTTTAAGTTCGTTGTTTAGGTTTGTTTGAGTTTGTAATCTACCTGCTGTATCAATGATTACATTATCAATATTTTTTGCAACAGCTGAAGAGATAGTATCATATGCAACAGCAGAAGAATCATGACCTTGTTTTGTTTTGATAATTGGAACATCAAGTTTTCCAGCCCAAGTTGCAAGTTGCTCAATTGCAGCAGCTCTAAACGTATCACCAGCCCCTAGGATTACTGTTTCACCTTGTTTTTTAGCTCTATTAGCAAGTTTTGCAATAGTTGTAGTTTTACCAGCTCCATTAACACCAATAATTAATCTTGTAAATGGTCTTGGTAAATTAGCTAAATCAACTTCTGGTGCATGCTCGAACAACATTACAAGTCTATGTCTTAATTGTTTTCTTGTAATCTCTTCTGGTAAACCATCCATTGCTTTTTCAATGATTTCATATTCCATATCTGCTTCGATTAACATCTCTTCAATATCATCAAATGCAATTTTTTCTTGTTGTTGAGGAATTACAGTTTTGATACTTGCAAAAGTTTTTTCTAATGCTCTTGAGAAGAAACCTTTTTTCTCTTCTTTTTCTTCTTCTACAACTTCTTCTTTTATTTCTTGAACTTCTTCAATTTTCTCTTCTTGAACAACAGTTTCATTAAGCTCTTCAACAACTTTTTCTTTTTGTTCTTGAATCTCTTCTTTTACTTCTTGTGCAACTGGCTCTTGAATATCTTGAGCTTTTTTTTCAACAACAATCTCTTCTTCTTTTTTCTCTTCAAGAGTTGGTGCCGCTTCTTCTTGTATTTGCTCTTTAGGTTCTTCGTTTTTTTCTTCTACTAAAGGCTGTTCAACTTCTTTTATTTCTTCTTGTTGAACTTCTTCAATTTTTGGTTCTTCTTTTTTCTTTCTTTTAAAAAAACTAAACATCAATTACCTTTTACTTTTTTAATAATTTTTTAATATCCATTTCCATCATTTCTACAGGAACCACACCTACATATTTTTGGAAAATAGTTGAATCTTTACCTATCATAAACATAGTTGGAATTGATCTAACTGGACCAATAGCATTTGATAAATCAAAGTTACCTTTTGAGTTAGTAACTGGGTAGTTGATTTTGAAATCATTAGCAAACTCTTGAATCTCTTCATTAGATTTATCATTTTCTAAAAGTACAGAAATAACTGTAAAATCATTAGCATATTTGTTTTGTAAATCAATAAGATTTGGAATCTCAGCTTTACATGGAGGACACCAAGTAGCGAAGAAGTTTAATAAAACTATCTTGTCTTTATACTCTTTAATAATGTATTTGTCATTCTCTTTTATAATTGTAATATCTTTATTATCGATTGTTTTCAGTTGAATACTTTTTGTATTTGTTGCAACAACCTCTTTTTCTTGCGTATTGTTTGTTGTTGTATTCTCTTCAGAACTACATCCAGCAAAAAATAAAATTGATAAAATAGATAAAAATGCTAATGTTTTAAACTGCATTTTAATTCCTTTAGGTAAAATTATTTGTTGGGTAGGAATTTTACCCAAGTGAGGCTTAAATATGAATGTAAATCACAAGAGTGATTTTAGAAAATCGTGTATAAAAAAATTAGAGTTTAACAGTCGAAATTCAAAGTATTATAAAGACAAAATTATTATTAAAAAATTAGAAAACTTTATTAATAAAAGTAAAGTTAGAAATATTTTATTATATGTGCCACTAGGTACAGAGGTTGATGTAAAGCCTTTAATTAAAAAATTTAGAAAATATAAAAACAAGAATATATATGTTCCTTATATGCATGGTCCTAGTTTTAAAATAGTTAAATATAGATTACCTTTGCATGGGAAAAGATTTGGTATTAAGGAGCCTAACAACTCTTTTTGCAAACCACATAAGATTGATATTGCCATAGTTCCAATTGTAGGGGTGGATGCTGTAGGTAAAAGAATTGGGTTTGGAAAAGGTATGTATGATAGGTTTTTTGATAGATTAGATTATAAACCGGCATTAATTTTCACTCAATTAGTACTTTGTAAAAGTGATAAAATACTCTCTGAAGACCACGATATTCAAGCTGATTATATAATAACAAGTTAAGGTATAAAATTATGGAATACATTATAGTGGGGGGAGTTGTAGCACTATTAAGTTCTGCAATTAGTATTTTTGTAGTAAGAAAAATTGATAAAGCAAAATTTCAAGTTTTTATTGAGCAAGCAAAAGCAAAAGCAAAAGTTATCGAGCATGAAGCAGAAGTTGCACTAAAAGAAGCGCAATTAAAAGCAAAAAATGATTGTGATAGAGAATTTAAACATGCAAGAAGAGAGTATGACTCAATGCTTGCAAAGATTGAGAAAAAAGAAAGAGAACTAAATGAACATTTAGAATCTGAACTTCACTCAATCAAAAAAGAAAAAGCGGAAATCACTGATAAAAATAAAAAATTAACAACTCTAAAAGATGGTTTAGAGAAACAAAAAAAGACTTATGAAGAAAAAACAGTAGAGGCTATTAAGATTTTAGAGAATGCTTCTGGACTTACTGAAGATGAAGCTAGAGATCTTATGATTCAGAAAGTAAAAGAAGACTCAAGAGCTCAAATAGCTTCTATTTTTAGAAAGAAATATAAACTTGCAGAGCAAAACTGTAAAAATGAAGTTAACAATATGTTATCTCATGCAGTTACTAGATATGCAGGTGAGTTTGCAGCTGAAAGACTAATCAATAATATTCCTTTATCAGATGAAGAGACAAAAGGTAAAATTATTGGTAAAGAGGGAAGAAATATTAAAGCCCTTGAAATGTTAATGGGTGTTGATGTAATTATTGATGATACTCCAAATACAATCACAGTTTCTTCTTTTAACTTATATAGAAGAGCAGTTGCTACAAAAACTATTCAAGAATTACTAGAAGATGGAAGAATCCAACCAGCTAGAATTGAAGAAGTTTACAAAAAAGTTAAAGCTGAATTTGACAGAAACATCCAAAAAGAGGGTGAAGATGTTGTAATTGAGCTTGGTATTAAATCAATGCATCCTGAACTAGTAAAACTAGTTGGTAAGTTAAGATATAGAGCATCGTATGGACAAAATGCACTTGCTCATACTTTAGAAGTAGCTCACTTATCTGGTTTATTAGCTGCTCAAATGGGCGGAGATGCAATTATGGCTAGACGTGCTGGTCTTTTACATGATATTGGAAAAGCATTAACTCATGAAATGCCAGGATCACATGTACATTTAGGTGCAGAAATCTGTAAAAGATATGACGAACCAGATACTGTATTAAATGCAATTTATGCTCACCATGGACATGAAGAACCTATCAATGTTGAATCAGCTGCTGTATGTGCTGCTGACGCATTAAGTGCTGCAAGACCAGGAGCTAGAAGAGAAGTTCTAGAGAGTTTCCTAAAAAGAGTAGAAGAGGTTGAAAATATTTCTACTTCTAAAACTGGTGTATTAAATGCCTTTGCTATTAATGCAGGTAGAGAAGTTAGAGTTATTGTTTCAGCAGAATTAGTAAATGATGATGAATCAGTAATTTTAGCAACTGAGATTGCAAAAGAGATTGAAGAAAAAGTTCAATATCCAGGTGAAATCAAAGTAAATGTAATTAGAGAAGTAAGAGCAGAGTCTTACGCAAGATAGAAAAAAGAAGCACTAGCTTCTTTTTCTTTGTTTCTTCACATACCAAATCCACAAATAGTTTGTAATAAACATACAAATAAGTCCCAAAACTAATCCCAAAATTACTGAACCCAAATAAAGATAAATAGCAATATCTCCAATATTTTCATACATAGATTCAAAATTAAACTCAATATTATTTGGTGCATTTAATAAAAAAGCTCCTATTTTATATTCAGCAAAAAATATAAAAGGAATTGTAATAGGGTTATTTATCCACAGTAATGCAAATGAAATAGGTAAGTTTACATTTAGCAATATAGCTAAAAATGTAACCAATAACATTTGAAGTGGTATAGGTAAACAAGATACAAATATTCCTAGAAATACAGCATAAACTACACTTTTTCTTTTTAGACTCCAAATAGATCTTTTATATAAACTATTTCCAAATATTTTTAGATATTTTTGTTCTTTGATTTTTTCATGACTTGGTAAAACTTTTTTTAAATACTTTTTTGGCAAATCTTTTCTTTTTCCTTTTAATATAACCTTTTTTGATTACGATTTAGTTATATCATATGAAGTTAAATATTTTACTTATTAAAATTACAATATAATACGAAAAATTTTAATTAAAGAGAATTATGAAAAAAAATCATCCAACAACTAAAATAATTGCGGGTAAATATAAAGGGAAAACTTTAGAGTTACCATCTTTAGAAGTTACTAGATCTTCAAAAGCAAGATTAAAAGAGTCATTATTTAATGTACTGCAATTTGAGATTATTGATAAAATTTTTGTAGAGTCATTTGCTGGTTCTGGATCTATTGGATTAGAAGCAGTAAGTAGAGATGCAAAAAGAGCATATTTTGTAGAATTAGATAAAAAATCTTATAATGTATTAGTTAAAAACTGTAAAGCGATTGATATGAATGCATGTCAAACACTGATGGGAGATACATTTGTTCAAACTCCATCAATTTTAAACAGTTTAAAAAACTCAAATGATGAAATCATTTTATATGTTGATCCTCCATTTGACTATAGAGATGGAATGGAAGAGATTTATAAAAAATCATTTAGAATGATTGAAAATATTGAAAATGACAATATTTATATGGTTATTGTTGAACATGTTTCAACACTTGAAATACCAGAAGTTTTAGGTAAGTTTTCATTAGATAAAACTAAAAAATTCGGTAAGAGTTCTCTTTCTTACTATACTTATACACAAGAGTAAACTATGTTTAAAGTGGCTTTATATTTACTTATTACTACTATTGTTTTGGTTTTTATACTGCCATTTATTTATACAGTATCACCCTATGAATTAAACCCTTCAAAGATTTTGCAATCTCCATCATTTGAGCACTTATTTGGAACTGATAGACTTGGACGTGATGTACTTGCTAGGGTTTTAGAGGGTGGTCAAACTTCACTTATTATTGGTTTTTTGGCTGCTTCAATATCTTCTATTATTGGACTTTTTATTGGTATTAATGCTGGATATTTTAAAGGAAATATTGATAAGTCAATTACAGTTATTATTGATCTGTTTTTAACTTTCCCAACATTCTTTTTATTACTTGCACTTGTATCTTATATTCAAGCTTCTGCTGTTATTTTAATCATCGTGATTTCAATTACAGGCTGGATGGGAATGGCTAGGCTTATTAGATCTGAGAGTTTTGCCATATCAAACAGACCATTTATCAAGATACTAAATCTTGCAGGTGTACCAACAATGAAGATAATATTTAAATACTTTGCTCCACTATTAGCACCTATATTTTTAATCTCATTTACTTTTGGTGTAGGTGGTTCTATCTTGGCTGAATCAGGTCTTTCTTTTTTAGGTCTTGGTATTAATCCTCCTGATATGTCATGGGGAAGTTTACTAAGTGATGGTAAGGCTGTTATTGATATTGCTTGGTGGGTTAGTTTTTTCCCTGGTCTTATGATTTTTATAATCACATTTTGTTTAATGCAAATTTCTGATTATTTACAAGCAAAAGCTAATCAAAAAGAGATTCAACAAACTTAAAACTTATATAACTTTTTTTAATACTGCTACTATTTGAAATAGTTAATCAAATAATCTTAAAATAAATAATAAATGCTATTTTTATGTTATGCTTCTACTCTATAATCAAAATAGTTGAGTTTTTTTGTCAAGAAAACCATCTAACAACATTATATTAAGGGGCAGAAATGAAAAAAATTGCGGTTATTCTTGTATCTCTTTGCAGTCTATCTTTTGCAGTTGAGTATGACGCTTTACAGGGGAAAATGTTGTCATTATCGTGTGCTTCATGTCACGGTACTGATGGAAAATCAGTGGGAATCACTCCATCTATTGCTGGGATGGGGAAAACAACTATGTATCAAACACTTCTAGATTATAAAAACGGAAGAAAAACAGGGACAATGATGCAAAAGCACGTAAAAGGTTTTACAGATGCTGAGTTAGAACAGATTTCATACTATTTTTCAAAAGTAAAGAGATAAAGGATAAAAGATGATGAACAGAAGAGACTTTAATAAATTACTTGTTGGTTCTATTGCACTTTCGTTTACAGCTTGTAGTTCTTTGACAAGTGTTTCTTTACCAAAAGATAAAAAAAGAGTTGTTGTAGTTGGTGGTGGATTTGGTGGTGCTACTGCTGCTAAATACATCAAAAAATTTAGTCCAGAAATTGAAGTTATTTTAATTGAGCAAAACAAAGAGTATTATACATGTCCATTTGGTAATACTGTAATTGCTGGAATGAATAATATAGATTATATTAAACATGATTATGAAACACTAAAGAGTAAATATGGTGTTGATGTAATTCATGCAAAAGTAAAAAAAGTTGATGGTGCTACAAATAGTGTAATTTTAGAAAATGGTGAAATGATTCCTTATCATAGAGCTGTTGTTTCTCCAGGAATTGATTTTAAATATGAGAAAGGCTATGTAGAAGGTTCTGAAATGTACTCACCTCATGCATACAAAGCTGGAGCTCAAACTACACTATTAAGAGATCAACTTCAAGGTATGAAAGATGGCGGAACTTATGTAATGGTTTCTCCTCCAAATCCTTTTAGATGTCCTCCTGGACCATATGAAAGAATCTCTTTAGTAGCTCACTACTTAAAAACACACAAGCCTAACTCTAAGATTATTATCTTAGATCAAAAAAACAAATTCTCTAAGCAAGGTTTATTCCAAGAAGGTTGGGAAAAACTATATGGTGATATGATTGAGTGGAGAAGTGCAGAATTTGGTGGTAAAGTTGTAAAAGTTGACCCAATGAAAAAAATCATTACAACAGAAGATGAAGATGTAAAAGCAGATGTTCTTAACTATATCCCTGCTCAAAAAGCTGGTAAGTTAGCATTTGATTCTGGATTAACTCAAGGTGATTGGTGTCCAGTAAATACTAAAACATTTGAATCAAGACTTGTTCCTAATGTACACGTAATTGGTGATGCATCAATTGCTACAAAAATGCCAAAATCTGGATTCTCTGCAAACTCTCAAGGTAAGATTGCAGCCTTACAAATCACTAGAATGTTAAAAAATCAACCAGTGGTAAACCCTCCAAAACTTGCTAATACTTGTTATAGTTTAATTGCTCCAAATTATGGTATTACAGTTGCAGCAGTTTATGAAGCTCATGAAGATGGAATCAAAAAAGTTCCTGGTGCTGGTGGTCTAAGTCCAATGGGTGCTGATGAATCACACAGAATGCTAGAAGCTGAATATGCTGTTGGATGGTATAAAAACCAAACTGCAGATATTTTCCAATAATTAAAAAGAGAGATTTCTCTCTTTTTAATCTTTTTTAACACTCTTTTTATTTCATAAAATACAATTGCACAAACTTTACACCTATTTTAACTATAATTAGTTAATTTAGTAAAATATTTGAAGGATTTATATGAAATATATCTCTACTACATTTTTAGTTTTATTAGCTATTTTATTTGTTGGCTGTTCTCAAAAAGAACAAGTACCTCTAAATAAAGATTTAAAATCAATCTCTTTAGATAAAAATATTGCAGTTGCAGGTGTTCCAAAAACTGTAAAGTCTCCTGTATCAATTGGTCTTGGACTTGGTGGTTATATTTCAAAACATGTTGGAATTCATGTGGGAACTACTGTTAGACCTGATATAAAAAACACAGATGCTTTAAATCTTCAAAAGGGTATTGCAAAATATAATCTATCTTTATCTCATATGATAAAAGAAGAGTTCTCAAACCAAATGAGAAATGACTCTTTTTATAAAAACAGATTTGTTCCTTTTGGTGCAAACTATACAGTACATCTTTTTGTAAAAAAGTATGAGATGGATTCTTCTATTATTACTTTTAAGTCTTATCCTGAAATTTTTTTAGAACTAAAAGTACTAAATCAAAATGATGATGTGGTTTATTCTAATATTGAAGTAAACTCTATTGGTTGGGATGATGCAAAATATACACAAAGGGAAATATTCTCAAATAAACAAACTTTGATTGAAGTATTAGATGGTTCTATCAAAAATGTAATTTCAAAACTAATTGAAGAAATGAAGAAAAACTAATACTATAAAAACATAACTTCTTTGTAACTAATTTGTAACTTTAAAGCAACTTAATTGTATAATCTAAGGTTTGAATTTTTTACAAAGGATTATTTTGAGTAGGTTTATGAAAACTATTCTGCTTTTTGCAATTTTACCTGTTGCAATGTTAGCAGCCGACGCAAAAGATAATTCTGTTGCATATGGAGCTTTAACACTACTACCACCTTTAGTAGCTATCGTTTTAGCCTTTGTAACTAGAAATGTTATCTTCTCGTTGTTTATGGGTATTTTTGTGGGTACATTTATGGTAAATGTAAGTGGTGCAAATATTTTTGCATCTTTCTTCAACGCTTTTGTTGATATGTCTGGGAAAATGGTAGGTTCACTTGCTGATTCTTGGAATGCTGGTATTGTTTTACAAGTATTAACAATCGGTGGTATGATCGCTGTTATTACTAAAATGGGTGGGCCTAGAGCTATTGCTGAAAAATTAGCAGCAAAAGCAAAGACTCCTGCAAGTGCACAGGTTTACACTTGGATTATGGGATTCTTTATTTTCTTTGATGACTATGCAAACTCACTAGTTGTGGGTCCAATTATGAAACCAGTAACTGATAAATTAAAAGTTGCAAGAGAAAAATTAGCATTTATTATTGACTCAACAGCAGCTCCTATTGCTGGTCTTGCTTTAATCTCTACTTGGGTTGGATATGAATTATCACTTATTAAAGACGCATATGCTGCAATTGGTCAACCAGATATCAATGCCTTTGCTATTTTTGTTGAGACTTTACCATACAGATTCTACAACATTTTAATGTTAGCATTTGTTTTCTTCTCAGCTATGTCATTAAGAGAGTTTGGTCCAATGCACACTGCTGCAAAAAGAGCATACGAAAAAGGTCAAGTAACTAACCCTGATACTGACAGTACTTTAATGAACCAAGAGAATTCATTTATGTTACCAAAAGAGGGTGTAACTTACTCTATTTACAATGCAATTATTCCTATTTTAGTTCTTATTGTTGTTGCTATTGTTGGATTCTATATCAATGGTGTATCTGGATTAGAAGGTGAGACTTTAAAAGCTTTAGAAGCTGACCCTTATTCATTCGCTTCTATTAGAGATGCTTTTGGTGCTGCTGATGCTTCTATTGTAATTTTTGAAGCTGCTTTATTAGCATCACTTGTTGCTATTGGAATGGGATTACAACAAAAAATCTTCTCATTACATGAAGCTATTGAGACATGGGTATATGGTGTAAAAGCACTTGTAATTACTGCTGTAATTTTAATCCTTGCTTGGTCTTTATCTTCTGTAATGAAAGAAGTTGGAACTGCTGCATATTTAGTAAATGTATTATCTGATACTACTCCACAGTTTATTTTACCAACTATCATTTTTGTACTTGGTTCTATTATTTCATTCTCAACTGGTACTTCATATGGTACTATGGGTATTTTAATGCCACTTACTATTCCTTTAGCAAATGCTATTGGTTTAAATACTGGTTTAGAAGGAACTGAATTACATAACTATATTGTATTAAATGTTGGTGCAGTATTAACTGGTGCTATTTTTGGAGATCATTGTTCTCCTATTTCTGATACATCAATTTTATCATCTATGGCATCATCTTGTAACCACATGGATCACATCGCTACGCAATTACCATACGCATTATTCGTAGGTTTCGTTGCAATTGCATTTGGATACTTACCAGCTGCATTTGGTGTAAATGTTTATATTCTATTACCGATAGGGCTTGCTGTAATATTTGCAGTTATAAGATTCTACGGAAAACCTTATATGAACGACTAATAAAAAGAGGGAATTACTCCTTCTTTTTATATTCTATTTAATAATCTATCTAAAAGTGAAGTTGATAGAATTCTTTTGAAGAATCCTAAAATATGAGTAGCTTTTGTCACATAATATCTTGGTTTTGGTTTTCTTGCCATCATGATTTTTAACACAACCTCTGCAACTGAAGTTGCAGGTAAGTTAAATGGTGTATTATCTTTATCATTTTCAAGTCTAGCTTTTAGCTCTTTTTTATACACATCTGTAAAATGACTATCTTCGATATCAATATTTGCATTGAATTTTTTTAGAGCATTTTCTCTAAACTTTGAAGTAACAGGTCCAGTGTTAATAGATGAGATATAAATATCACTTCCTAAAACTTCTTGTCTCATAGTATCTGCTAAACCTTCAATAGCGTATTTTGAAGCATTATATGCACCTCTGAATTTAAGAGAAATGATACCAAGAACTGAAGAGTGTTGGATAACTTTTCCATAACCTTGTTTTCTAAAGATTCTCATAGCTTGAATTGTAACTTCATGTAATCCAAATACATTTGTTTCGAACTGTTCTTTTAATACATCAACACTTACATCTTCAACTGCACCTGGTTGTCCAAAACCTGCATTATTAAATACTGCATCAAGTTTTTTGTCATTTTGTAAAATATGATGAAAAGCTAAAGTAATATCTTCTTTGATTGTAACATCAAGTTTTCTAGCGTGTTCAAAGCCTAAAGCTTTTAGTGCTACTACATCTTCTTCTTTTCTAGCTGTTGCATAAACTTTGTATCCATTGTTTTTTAGTGTAATAGCTGTTTGTAGTCCAATACCTGTTGAACATCCAGTTATTAAAATATTTTGCATTATATTTCCTAATTAAAAAGCATATTTATTTTTGAAGGTGTGATTATATCTAAAAAGTGTAGTGTGTTTGTTAGTTTTTGTAAAAACCTTTTTCTTTTGAGTATTGTAAATCTATTCCTAAAGTTTTACTCCACTTTTTTGCAGTTTTTTGAAAGAAATCAGTTTCTTGAAGATTTTCAAAGGCTTTTTCCCATTTTTTAATATTTTGTTTTGATGTATTTTTTGAAAACATAATATAGCTTTTTAGTTCTACAAACTCATATGCTTTTGAAAGTTTTGACATATCTATATTTGCTTTTTTTGCTATAAATGCTGATTCTAGATTTGATGAAGCCCACAGGTCGATTCTTCCAAGTATGAGTTTTTTGATGTTTTGTTCATGGTTTGAAATCTCAAAAATCTCAAAGCCTCTATCTTTAAAATACCTTGACCTCCAGTCATTTCTCATGGCTCCAATTTTTAAGTTTTGAGTTTTTATATCTAAGATAGAATCAATAGATATATTTCTATTTGTCTTTGAGTATAGTATATGTTTTTTTGTTGTAATTGGTCCTATAAATTTAAATCCAAGTTGTACACGATGGGAGGTTTTCCCTGCTGTAAATAGTAGAACATTTGGGTTTTCTTTTCCTATAGTAAAAGCTCTTGCCCATGTGATAAGTTCAATTTTATTTTTTAGATTTAGTTCTTCTTGTAGTTTTTTTACTACATCAACAGTGATACCTACTAATTGATTGTTTTTGTTTAGATAGTTTGTTGGTGGTTCTTCTGTAGTAATAATACGTATTTCATTTGCCAATAAAGAAGTAAAACTAAGTAGGAAAATAGTAAGAAATATTGTTTTGAAAATACCCATAATCTACTCCAAAAATGAAACATCTTATACATAGTTATTATAGTACTAATAACATAGTTTAAAGCTTATTTATATTTTATAGGTTATTATATTATTAAAAAAAGGCATAAGCAATGGATGAAAAAATTGTAATTTTAAGTGGTGCAGGGCTTAGTGCAAGTAGTGGGATTTCTACTTTTAGAGATGAGGATGGATTGTGGGAAAACCATGATATACGAGAGATTTGCTCAATGGGCTGTTTAGATTGGAATTATGATGCTACTATTAACTTCTATAATCAAAGAAGAGAAGATATAGCTGATAAAGAACCAAACAATGCTCATAAAATGATAGCAAGATTAAAAGACAAATACCCAGATAAAATAGAAGTAATCACACAAAATGTGGACGATTTACTAGAAAAAGCAAATTGTAAAGATGTTCTTCATTTACATGGTTTTTTAAAAGAGCTTAGATGTATGAATTGCGGTGAGATAATAGATGTAGAGTATGCAAAACAAGATGAGTCAAACTGTACATGTAAATCATGTGGCGGGAAGATGCGTCCAAATGTGGTGTTTTTTGGTGAACCAGCACCAAAGTATCAAGACTTACAAAAAAAGTTGGTTGATTGTGGGTTAATAGTAGTTATTGGAACTAGTGGTTATGTAATTGATGTAACGTTTTTGAGCCAATATGCGGATTATTCGATATTAAATAATCTTGAAGCAAGTGAAGCTATCATGGATGAGGTTTTTACTAAAGTTTATTATGAAGATGCAAATACCGCTTATGAAAAAATAGAAGAGGATATCGAAGAGTTCATCGAAATGGGGGAGATTTAATACTCACCCATGATGATTTGATCTAATGATCTTTTTGGAACGCAGTGCGTTTCATCTTCTAATCTGTAGTAGTTTGTATCCCATTCATCTGTATCTACAAGCTCTACTTTCTCAGTTCCAACTCCAATAGCAATGCCTATCATAACATCTAAGTTATCTGGAATTACAAATAGTTTTCTACATAATTCTTTGTCAATAGAAGCCATAGGACAAGTCGATAAACCTTTTGATTTTGCTGCAAGTGAAATAGCTGTAAATGAAGCTCCCGCATCAAACATAGGGAAACCATCAATCATCTGGTCATTTAACATCAAAATAAATGCACTTGGTCTTTCATCTTCACTTTGATCCCACTCTTTTAAGTGTGCAGCCCATGCTGCTGTTTGTGCAAGTTTTAAAACATCTTCTTTTTTTGTAACTAAAATATATTTGATTGGTTGCATGTTTTTTGCGCTAGATGTGATTCTTGCTAAATCTAGTATTTCTCTTAAATCCTCATTGGTAACAACAGCGTCTTTTTGGAATCTTCTTGTTGTTCTTGATTCTTGGATTAAAGTTTTTAATTCATTATAATTCATTTAAACTCTTTTTTTTAATTTCTTGATATTATACAAAATCAAAAATTATAGGTAGACGATGAATAAGGTAAAAGAGCTTTTAGACCAAGAAGTATGTAGCAGAAATAACCACTGTGAACTCTCATATGACAAACCAGACCCACTTCTAGTAGCAAGTAGATATGATGATGAATATATAATACTTTTATGTGCACTTTTTGCCTATGGAAATGCCAAACTTATCGTGAAGTTTTTAGACTCACTTGATTTTTCACTTTTAGATGAAAGTGATGAGGTAATAGATGAAAGACTAGATGGATTTTATTATAGATTTCAAAATAGTGATGATGTAAAAACAATCTTTAAAACCTTTGCCAAAATGAAAAAAGAACAAAGCTTACAAGAGCTTTTCTACGAAGGTTATAAAAAAGAGAATAATATACTAGAAGGTCTAGACTCAGTTATCTCAAAAATTCATGAAATAGCCAACTATCAATCTCAAGGTTTTACTTTTTTAGTGTCAAGTCCTTTTAAAAGAGATAAAAATGGAAATATCAAACAAATAGGAAATGCTCCATATAAAAGATGGAATATGTTTCTTAGATGGATGGTCAGATGTGATGAACTAGATATGGGGCTTTGGAAAAAAATAGATAAAAAAGACTTAATTCTTCCTTTGGATACTCATACTTTTAAAGTGTCTCAAAAACTTGGATTACTTGATAGAAAAACTTATGATTTGAAATCTGCTTTGCTGATAACTGAAAAGTTGAAAGAGTTTGATTTGAATGATCCTATTAAGTATGATTTTGCGCTTTATCGTATTGGGCAAGAAAATCTTATATAGGCCTATAGTAAGGTGCTTTTGAAATTAATATTTATTATAAAACACACTTTAGACACACTATTATATATAAAATAAGACCTAAAAACGTGTTTGATTAGATAAAACAAACTTTTTATTAAAAAGCTTACTTTTTTATTCCATAACCCCTTAAGGGTTTGTGGAACTTTGCAGTTTTTATTTTTTGAACACTTTATGGAACAGGAAATACTAATATAAGTGCTAGTGGTTCTAAAAACTAGAGCTTAAGGGGAAGACTATATATAGTTTTGTATTCTAGTTTCTATTGATATATCATACTTTAATATTAAAAATTATGGAATTTAATAAAAAACATATAATCTATTCTTTTTAGAAAGAATACTACTTATTTAATGGTATAATTTTTAATAATTATATTTGAGAGATTATTTAAATGAAAATAAGAGTATTATTTATATTGTCTTTTGTCTTAATTTTTATTTTAGGATGTGAAAAAAAGACTAAGACAGTTCAAGAAGAAGTTATTAGACCAGTTAAACTAATAGATGTAAAAAGTTCAAATAATACAATTTCAGGAACATACCCTGCAACAATACAGCCTGCAAATTTAAGAAGTTTATCTTTTCAAGTTTCTGGAAAAGTTAATGGATTATTTGTAAAAGAAGCTCAAAAGGTAAAAGCAAATCAAACTCTTCCTAGTTTAGATGCACAAGATTATATAAACCAAAGAAACCAAGCCAGAAACAATTTTATAAAGCAAAAACTGAATTTGAAAGAGCAAAGCGTCTATTAAAAGGTAATGCAATTGCAAAAAGTACTTTTGATGAAAGAAAGTCACAATATGAAATCACTAAATCTCAACTTTAATAGTGCAGAGAATGCATTTTCATGGTCAATTAGTTAACATAGGAGAATACTATGATTAAATTTTTCATTCCAATAGTAATTTTATTTTTTAACTCTATACTTTTTGCTAAAGAAAACATTTCCTTACAACTTCATTGGAAACATCAATTTGAATTTGCAGGATTTTATATGGCCAAAGAAAAAGGCTTTTATAAAGATTTAGGTTTAGAATTAGTAATTAAAGAATTTGAAGATGGTATAGATATAAGTAATGAGGTTTCAAAAGGAAGAAGCACTTTTGGTGTAAATTACCCAACTGTAATCATTGATGAATCTAAAGGGTTAGATCTAAAATTACTTGCTGCAACTTTGCAAAGATCACCTTATGTTTTAGTATCTCTTGATAAATCTGGTATTAAAAAATTGGAAGGTTTTAAAAACAAAACAATAATGCTTCCTGTAAAAAACTCTTATAATCATCAAATATTGTCAGTTTTAAAAGCCAATGGTGTTTCTGTTGAGGATTTAAAAATAGTTAAAGATACTTATGGAATAAAGGATTTAATAGATGGGACAGTTGACTTAAAAGCTGTTTATAAATCAAATGAACTTTATTACCTTGATAAAAATGGTATCAATTATACTATTTGGGATGCGGCTGATTATGGTTTTGATTTTTATTCAAATTTGATATTTACATCAAATAAATATGCAAAAGAAAAACCTGAAGTATTAGATAAGTTTATAGAAGCTTCAATCAAAGGTTGGGAGTATGCATTTAACAATATAAAAGAGAGTGTAGATGTAATATTAAAAAAACACAACCCTCAAAACAAAACAGCTGAACAATTGATTTATGAAGCAGAAGTATTAAAAAAATTAGCATATCTAAATACAAATAAATTTGGAAAAATAGAAGAAAAAAAGCTAAAAAGTATGTATAGTGTTTATTCATTAATGAATCTAACAAAAAATAGAATAGATTGGGATAAATTTATTTATGATTACTATAAACAAGAAAGTGAAATAAAGTTTACAGATAAAGAAAAAGCTTTTATAGAATCAAGCCCTATCATTCGTGTACATAACGAAAGTAACTGGCCACCTTATAACTTTGCTATAAATGGTAAACCCCATGGTTATTCAATTGACTATATGAATTTAATTGCAAAAAAAACTGGGCTTAGATTAGAGTATATAACTGGGCCAACTTGGAATGGTTTTTTAGGAATGATGCAAGATAAAACTCTTGATGTGATGTTAAATATTGTAAAAACCCCTCAAAGAGAAAAGTATTTACTTTATACACAACCTTTTGTAAATAATCCAAACTCTATTCTTAGTAAAAAAAATAATCCATATAAAAATCTTCAATCTCTTGAGGGGAAAACCATTGCCTATCCTGAGGGTTTTTTCTATGATGAAATATTAAAGAAAGACTATCCAAAAATTAAACGACTTCCTGTAAAAAATATCATTGAAGCTATGAAAGCTGTATCTTTTGGGAAAGCAGATGCAGCGCTTGGTGAATTAGCTGTTTTTAATCATCTTCTTTCTGAACATATGATGAGTGATTTATTTATAAGTGGAGAAGCCATTATAGGCAAAGCAAATTATTCTTTACTTCATATGGCTACACGAAAAGATTTACCTATATTACAATCAATTTTAAGTAAAGGTATAAATAGTATTACTATAAAAGAGCAAAAGGAGCTTCAAAATAAATGGCTTGGTGTAAATAAAGACATTATTGCACTTACGCAAGAAGAAAAGAAATATCTATCAAAAAAAACAGAAGTTAAAATGTGTGTCAATCCTAGTTTATTACCATATGAGTATCTTGATAAAAATGGAGTCTATGGAGGGGTTGGATCAGATATTACTAAAAAACTCTCAACTATACTTGATCTACCTTTTACTTTAGTTCCCACAAAAAGTTGGGTAGAAACACTGAATACAATTAAAGATGGAAAATGTGATATTATTCCTGTAATGGCCGCTACTCCAGAACGTCAATCCTATTTAAATTTTTCAGAGGCATATTCAACTGAAGCAATAGTTGTTGCTACTTTAAAGGATAAGTTGTTTATAAATAGTAGTGAAGACTTATCGGGTAAAAAAATTGGTATTGTGAAAGGCTATGCTTTTATTGAAATTCTAAAAGAGAAAAACCCTCAAATAGAAATAGTAAATGTAAAAAGTTCTATAGAAGGTTTGAAAAAAGTTAAAAGTGGCGAACTGTATGGTTATCTTGATGTTTTACCTGTAATAGCTTATCAGATACAACAAGAAGGATTAATTGATATTAAAATTTCAGGACGTATAGAGTTTGATGTTGGAATTAGAGTTGGATCTAGAAAAGATGAGCCACTTTTAGACTCTATTATTGAAAAAGCATTAGTGAAAATTCCAGATGAAGAGATTAAAGCAATAATTGGTAAATGGATAACCATAAATGTTGAACAATCAATTGACTATAAAAAATTGATTTATTTTAGTCTTTTCATATTCATAATATTTGCAATAGTTTTATATAACAACAGAAAGCTTAGATCTCTCAATATTAAACTAAAGAATAAAACCAGTGAATTAGAACTTGTAAATCAAAAACTTGAATATAAAACAAACCAATTGCAACTGATTATGAATTCAGTTCCCGTTATTATAGGATATCTTGATAAAAAAATGCACTATAAAATTATTAATAACCAATTATATAAACAATTTGGTATTAACCCTAAAAACCTAATTGGTAAACATCACAAAGAATTAGCAGGTGATGCTTATAAAAAAGAGGAGCCTAATTATCTTAAAGCTTTAAGTGGTGAAACAGTTGTTACAGAAGAACACTACATTTTTAATGAAAAAGAGATGTGGCATACACGAACTTTAATACCACATATTATGAATGGGCAAGTAAAAGGTATTTTTGGTCTTTATGTTAATAATACAGAGATAAAAAAAGTACTATCACAGGTAGAAAAATTAAATAAAGAACTTGATAGCCAAAATAAAAAATTGGAAGAATTATCTATTACTGATAGATTAACAAAACTTTACAATAGACATAAACTAGATGAAGTTTTAGAAAATGAAAAAAATAGAAGTGATAGATATGGAAGTAAATTTGGATTAATCTTATTAGATATTGACCACTTTAAAAGTGTAAATGATACATATGGTCATGATGTAGGTGATTCTGTATTAATAGAGTTTGCTAAGATATTAAAAGAAAAAATCAGAATAACTGATATTGTTGGAAGATGGGGTGGTGAAGAGTTTTTGATTATATGTACAGAATCTGATTTAGAACAAACTATTAAAGTAGCAGAAAAATGCAGAAAAGAAATAGAATCATTTAATTTCACAACAGTTAAACACAAAACCTCAAGTTTTGGTGTTGCAATTTATAAAAATAATATATCAATAAAAGATTTAATAGTACAAGCAGATGTAAATTTATATGAAGCTAAAGAGAGTGGTAGGAATAAGGTGGTTTATTAATTATTAAATATAGAGTATAAAAAACTCTTTGTCAATCCAATAGAATTTATTCTAAAGAATTAAACAATGAATCAAATACTCCCACATAAAAATAAGTTCAAAAACCTGTACTATTTGGAACTTTCTTTAAATAAGTATCTCAAAATACAATTTAATATAATTTGAAATTACTATTGGTTATTGGAACATGACTATGAACAGTTTAAGCACATAAAATAATATATACTATTTTCATTTATATTCATGTAATTGTTTTAAAAATAAAACAATTTTCTATTTCTAGATTATTTATCTATTTTTTTTTGCTAAAAACTAATAAATAATTTTAGAAAAGGAAAAATATGAAAAAGAGTATTATGACAATTGCATTAGGTTCAATTGTAGGATTAGTTTTAACAGGGTGTGCATCTCAAAATAGTATTACTTTAAATGAGTTAAAAACAGCAAAAAATCCTTTGGTAGTGGAAAATCAGAAGTATGAATTAACAGAAAAACAAAAAGAGTTAAGAGCTAGTAAGAAGTTTGAGTCTATGTTGTTTTTTAATAAATATACTTATAGTGATGAATTACAACAATGTGTTAAAAGTTGTAATGACTATAGTTTAAATAAAAATGGATACACACAATTAAACGAAGCTCAGAGTGATGGATGGGAACTTTATACTAAGATGGAAGAAGAGATTGTTGAAATCTCTGATGATTGTTCTTGTTCAGGACAAAAGATACTTTTAAAAAGAAAAAGATAATTATGAAAGCCCTTTTAATAGGGCTTTCATATAAATAATATACTAACTAATCACTCTTATTATCTTCATTTTTTTATTGGATAATAAATTAGCACAATAATCTATTATTACTTAGGATAATTATCATGGATAAAATAGAATGGTCTGATATTATGAATACTGGTAATGTTGAGGTTGACCAACAGCATAAGCAGTTACTAGATATTATAAATAAAATACAAGAATCAATTCATAATGAAACTCAAATATATGAAATTGAACCCATTGTACTTATATTAATCGAGCATATGCAATTTCATTTTAACACAGAAGAAGAGATAATTAAATCTTTAGATATTGATGAAAACATCAAAGAATTACATTATAAAGAGCATAGAGAGTTTGAAAAACATCTAAATATACTAAAGCATGATATTGAAAATAAAGAATACAGAAAAGTTTATGCAGTAGAAAGATTCACAGAATTGTTTAAATATCTTATTGAGTGGTTTGTCGAACATGATTTAAAGTCTGACAAACCAATGTTTTTAAATGATAAATAAAAGCATTTCATTTTAATTCTATCTTTGAACGCTTAGAAAAATGAAATGCTTTTCATATATTTCTTCTTGTCCTTAGATATTTTTTTCTTTAACTTCATCTTTTCCAATAAACTCTTTTTTATTTGCATTTTCAACAATAGTTTCTGAAATAGTAAGATTTTTCATAATGATATTCTCCCAATACACATAATAATTGGGCTATTTTATAAAAAAAATCGAATATCTATATAAAATAATAATATATTGTTTTTATATGAAACAAAAAGATAAGCTTTAAGCAGAATAACTAGAAGAAAATAGTGTTTTCGATTAAAATCATATATATTTTATGTATACTATAAATGTTGCAAGAATGCAACAAATATTTTTTCATAACGAATAAACTCAAAATGTTTTGTTCCCCAAGCAAAACACTTTTTTATTCAGTAGGGGAGAATATTAAAAATTCTCCTCTTTTTAATTCGATTATTTCCTAAATCGAAACTTTAGGGGAACCGAAATATTCTATTGACTCCTATTACTTATTTTATATTTATAGTCATAGAAGCTTTAGTTTCAATGATATAATCTTCTTGTGTTTTTTTGTGGTCAATCTTAAAACTCCATTGTCCATAGTTTGTTAAAACAAAGTCTACTTTACCATCTCTAATTGAACCAAAAAGAGCATTATCTGTTTTACTTAGACTATTTTTAGCTGTAACAAATCCATCTTTTAGAAGGACTCCTTTATAAAGTACTTTTAATTCAATTTTATCTCCAACATATAGTTTAGAAATATCATTAATAGGAATGATTTCAAGTTCATGTCCTATAGGTTTAGGTTCAGTCCACTTTTTATTTACAAAGTAAGTCTTAGCATATGTTGTGCTTTTTATTGAAGAGATAATCTCTTTTAAATTCCTGATTTTTTCTTTTGGTTTAATCGAAAATTGTTTTTTGTCATTTTTGTCAATATATTCAGTAAATATCCCTTGTTTAGTTACAAAGTTTGCAGAGTATGTACCTTTTTTAGATGTATCTTCTAAAGTGATTTTTTGCATAGCAAGATTACTATCTACAATTTGCAAGCCTTCATTATTATAAAACTCTTTTACTCCTCTTAGAGGTTTTTTTAATGGGATATTTTTACCATCAGGTTCTGTTAAGTCAAAAGATACAAGTTCAACTCTGTCTGAAACAGAATCTTCAATAGTTAGATTATGGCCACTTCCTAAACCAATTGTAACTATGTTTGATCCATGAGATTCAGCTTCAAATGAGTTTAACCAAAGACCATGTGCCATTAAGCTACTTGCAGTAATAGAGCTTAATAAAAGCAACTTTGAAATTTTTCCTGCAAATTGAATTCCATTTTTTTTCATCATTTTCCTTTTTAAACTAGTGTTAAAATTAGTGTCATCAATAATACATATATTGAAAAACTTATAATTATTTTAGGTATATATGTGTAAAGCATTGCAATAAAAACAATGATTATTCCAATTAAACCTACCGCATATGTTAGCCCAAGAGAAACTCCAAATATTTTTATTAGAAATACTTGAGCTGTAGCCAATAGAGCAACTCCAACAATGCTTAGTAATACTCTAATCCAAGTATCACTATCTTTTTTTATAATCTCTTTATAGTGTTTCTTTAAAACAAGTGAAAGCGAAATCAACCCTAAGTAGATTAAACATATACTTGATAATATCATTGAATTTCTCCTTTTTTAAACTTTTTTCTTGCAATAAATGTTATAAGAGAAAATACTAAGAATAAGAATATAAAGAACAAATCAAAACCTATTAGAATTGAGTCTCTATCATAGATCCACGATATATTTTCAAATGTCATTAGTGCATTTAAAATAGGAAGAGTTAAAAATAGTAAAGACGCTAGAGTTAATTGTTCTATCCAAGCTTTTTTTGTGTTTCTTATGAAAGCATGAATATAAGATGCTGCCCATGCTATAAAGAAAGCATTTATTTCAAATGAACTTCTCATTGTTTCCTCAATAGAAATAAGTCTATTAGCAATAAAATAAATTCCAATAGCAATAAATAAACCTACAATAGTACCTATATTTAATTTTTCTACTAGCCAGAAACCAAAACTTTTTTTGCTTTTATTTTTTCTTTTTTCTGTCCATAAAATTAATCCTGTACCAACTAAAACAATCCCTGATATACCAAAAATAAAGAAGATAAATCTCAATATTGAATCAGCAAAAAGTGCCATGTGTAAAGATCTAAAAGTATTTTCTGTATCATAGATTGTACTTTGTGTACTGCCAGCTTTTGAAATCTTTAATAATTTGCCACTATTTGCATCAAAAGTAATAGAATCTTTATCTCTTTTATAACTAAAAATTGAAGTGTCTTCATTTGGTTTAATTTCAACTTTTATACTATTTAAAACTGGATCTTTTGTAATTGTAAAAGAACTAATACCATTTTTATAAAAATCATTTCCTTTAGTAAGAATAGCTTTTAGATTTACTTCGTTTTGCTCACTATTTGTTTCTTCTTTGTTTATTTGATTATTAATTTGAATAATCTTTTGTTCAAGAGTAAATTCATTTGTATTAACTTTTTTATCAATGATAACTTTATCTATATCTTGTATATATTTGCCAAAGTTTCCATTGTAGTGAGTATTCAAAGCCCATGGCATTAATGTTTCTGCAAGAAGTATTAACCCTGAGTATGTAATCATAATAAGAAAAGGTAAAGCAGCAACAGCTGGAAGTATATGTGCATCCATCCATCCTCTAGGACCATTTTTAGGTCTAAATGTAAAGATATCTTTAATAATTCTTTTGTGCATTATTACACCTGAGATAATTGCAATTAACATAGACATTGCAGCAATACCTACAATCCAAGATGCTACATCTCTAGGTAAATTATATAGTTCAAAGTGTAATCTATATAAAAAACCTCCTCCTTGAGTATCTCTAGCTTCTAACTTTTCACCAGTTGATGCATCGTAGTATTCAGGTTTAGGACGAGGGCCTCTTTTTTTCTCTTTTTTATCCTCGCTTTTAGAAGGATTGCTTAAATCAGGTTTCCCAGAAGGCGAATCTCCCTTTTTTTGAACTTGACTATGTTCATCATTTGGCCCATGGTGATGGTGATGATTTCTTCCATTGTTTTTTGTAACTTTGATTGTATTATTTCTGTTGTTAGGTAATTCAATCGATACTCTATTTGAGTTTTCTATGTTTTCAAGAGCTTTATCTATCGCAATATCTAAAGTTTTTTCACTTTCTTGTGATTTATGAAGTTCTGGTTTCATCCAAATAGTGATTTCTTTTTCGTAGTAAGAGCTTGTACCTGATACAAATATTGCAAATAGTAACCAACCTAAAATCAGCCCAGTATACGTATGTAACCATGTCATTGATTTTCTATAACTATTTTCCATGATTAACCTTTAATTGGTAACATATAAGTATTTAATAAGTACAAAAACATACTTATAAGTGTAAGTTGAATAAGTAAAGCTTTTATACTTACTTTACTAAAAGCATAAAGTACAACACATAGCCAAATTGTGTATGATAATAATGTTGCAAAAAGTACAGCTTCTGCTTTATTAGAAAAAGGTAAAATGGAACTAAGTGTTACAGTTGAGAGTGCGCATATAAAATATCCCCAAATACATGAGGTTATTAATTTAAATATTTTCATAATATTATCCATAGTTGTGATTTGTAGTTATTTAAAATTTTAAATGCCCTTGTAAAAAAATCGCAAAATACAAGGGCATTAAATTTAAAAGTTAAATTATTTTAGAATCTGTAATTAACTTGAAATTTGAAGTTTCTACCAAGTTCATATGCTTTTAGATCATTGCTTGTGTCCGCATTATGTGCAGTGTGTCTAACATATGCTTTGTCAAATATGTTTTCAACTCCAAAGTTAAATGAAGTGTTTTTTATTGCTTTTGGTTTATAAGTAAAGTGTAAATCATGTGTTGCATATCCAGATCTTTTAACTTCTGATACTCCACTTCTACCACTTCTTGTATATTTGTTTCCTGGAACAAATTGTGATATATAGTTAGCTTTTAACTCATTTGTAAGTTGATAGTTTGCACCAATCTTAAATACATGAATTTTTGTAGTGCTTGGATCTGATTTTGTACCATTATTATCTGTAAATTCACCACCTGTATAAGTGTGACTTGCATTAAGTGAGAAATCATTTTTAGCATAGAAGAACATTGTCTCAAGCCCCCAAATCTCTATATCACCTGAAGAACTAAGGTCACCTTCTCCTGCCCAGATATAATTATCTAAGTTATATTTATATGCATTGAAACTAAGTGTAGAATCGTTTGCATTTAAAGCATCTTTTAATGAATAATCTAAACCTACTTCAATATTGTGACCTGTTTGTGCTTTAGTCTCAGTAGATTGAGAACTAGCTCTTTCTAAAGAAGCTGTTTCACCTAGTTCTGGACCTTTGAAAATTTTTCCATATCCACTTCTTAATGTTAATTTTTCTGTTAGTGCATATTTAACTTTTAATTTGGGAGTGAATTGATTGAAAGAACCAGTAAGTTTACCACCTAACTTATGTTTATCATATCTTAAACCTGGGATAATTGTTAGTTTGTCAAATTCCATTTCATCTTGGAAATACAAACCAATTCTTTCTACTTCTCCTCCTGCACCTAAAATACTATAATATGTATTTGTAGTTACATTGTGTGCTAGACCTGAAGCTTTTACCTCTTGATCCTCTTTGCTATAATCTGTACCAACAGTAATAGTATGAGCTCCAAGAATAGAACTGTTTCTTAAGTCATAACCTATTGTATTATTAATATATTCTGCATCTGGAAGATTGTGAGTCTCTGGAGTAGTTCTTCCAAAGATTGATTGGTGTGCTGGATATTCTTGCCATTGTTTATTTGTATATGCAGTAGCTTCTAAATTAATATAATCATTATTTGCAGGTGTGTAGTTATATTTTAATGATAGAGTTTCTCTATGCATTGAATTGTAGTCATCATCAGTTTGATCTAAACCTGACTTCTCACCACTATATGCTCTATTTCCACCATCTTCATAAACATTATAAGATAATTTAATTGTATTTTCATCGTTTGGTTTTACAACAAATTTAATTAGACCACTTTTTAATTTACTCTCTTTATTCTCTATTTTAGAACCATTACCTAAATGTAAAGTACCGTCATTTGTAAATGAACCTATTCCAACAAATTCTAATTTATCATTAATTTTAGAGAAAACTGCAACGCTTCCTTTTTTTCTTTCTCTTGCTGTTTCATATCCTAAAGATACTTTACCACCAAAAGATTCATTTTCTTTTAAATAATCACTTGGATCTTTTGTTTCATAACTAAATGATCCATTTACAACACCTGGGCCTGTTAGAGCAGAGTTTGGTCCTAATTCAATAGATGAAACTTTTAATAATGATGCATCAACTGTTTGATCTCCAGCATGATGCCAGATTTGACCACCCATCATTTTTGCACCATCAACAGTGATGTTCGCAAACTTATCTTCCATACCTCTTACATAAATTTTTTGTCCATATCTAGCATTTCCATCAACGACAACACTTGGAAGTGATTTTAATATATCTTTTATATCACTAGCTTGGACTTCTTCAAGTTGCTCTTTTGAGATAGAGTTAACTTGTGCATCAAAAGCATACGATGTTACAGTTACATCATTTAATGTTTCATTTTCTGCATATGAATTTAGTGCCATTGCTGCAGAAATTGACAATGTTAATAAAGTTTTATTTATTTTCAATATGTTTCCTTTAAATGTAAATAATTATGATAATTGTAATCAATAATAATGATTGAAAAATGATGAAAAGGATGTTTTACGATTTTTTAATTAGATATTGAGTATGATTATCACTATAATACAAAGGTAAAATTTAATGTCAAATAATATTATTTTAAATAAAGGTTATGAAGCTTTAATTGTTGAAGATGAAACAGTTTTAGCCATGTCTATGCAATTAAAATTAAAGAAAATGGGTCTTTATTCGGCAAGTATAGCTTCAACGGCTGAAAGTGCTATTTTATTTGCTCAAAATAATTATCCTGATATTGCAATTATTGATATAAATTTAAATTCATCAAAAACTGGAATTGATGTAGCAAACTATATTTGGAAGAATCTAAATATTCCAGTAATTTTTTTAACTTCTTACTATAATGAGAAGATATTAGATAATGCAATGGAGTGTGAGCCTTATGCCTATCTTCTTAAACCTTGTAGATATAATGAACTTGAAGCAGCAATTAATATGGCTTTGCATAAGCATAAATTCTTTTTCAAAAATAAAGATAAATTAAATACTTTTTCTGAAGATTTTATTCAAATTGCGGAAAATATTAAGTACGACAAAGTAAATTCTGAATTATATGTAGATTCTAAAATCCTTAAAATTTCTAAAAATGAAAAGAAGTTTCTGGAGCTTTTATCAAAGGATACGAGTAGGGCGGTAAGTTTTGATATGATTTTTGGTTATATCTGGCGAGAAGATGTTTATGATCTTGCAAAATTGAGGTCTTTAGTATATAGGCTTAAAACCAAAGTAGGAACTAGTGTTTGTGAGAATTATTTTGAAATGGGATATAAAATAAAAGTAATAAAAAGTGTTTAGTCTTAGTCGATGTTCATTTAGTACAAAAGTAATAGCTTCCTTTTTTGTATTTATACTGTTTTTTATTCTAATTAGATTCTTTTTAGTTATACCAAAAGTAAAAGAGGAGTCTTATAATAACGAACTTCATAGTATTTCAGAGAAACTACTTTTGGTAAAAGAACAACTAAAAATGGTTAATGAATCAATAGGTGTTCAAAAAGAACTTGAAATATCTTTGTCTAAAAAAGAATCATTCTCACCTATATCAAAATCTGAATTTGAAACTTTTCATGAAAAACTAAAAGCTAAGCTGAAGATTTATATTCAAAAAAATATAAATACAATTGAAAATAGTAATAATGCTAAAGTACTTTTATTATGGCTAAATCCTCAAGGAATAAAAGGTATAGAAGAAAAACCTTTATTTGAAAAGAATAAACATTTAACTCAACAAAAATATAGGATTAGTGAATTCTCAACAACAAAGATTTTAACAATAGGAACTTTAAGTGCAAAGCAATTACTAGATGCTAGAGATAAAGAACCAATTGAACATATTGTTGCAGGTGAAAAGTTTTTGTCATGGGTTTTTGATATAAGTTTTGAAACTATAAATGAACATTTTATTTTTATTTATACAATAAAGAAAGATGATATTTTGAAAAAAAGTCAATCAAATCTTTTTGTATTGTTGCCTGAGACACTAATCGCAATATCAATAGCATTTTTAATAATTATTATGATTTTTAGAGGATTATTTAGAAATATAAACCAACTAACAAATACAGCAATAAAAGTAAATCAGGGTAATAAGAATATTAGATCAAATGTAAGAGGGGAAGATGATATTGGAAGTTTAGGTAAAGCTTTTGATTCCATGCTTGACTTCTTTGAAAATAGTATTAAAACATTAGATTTAAAAGTTGAAGAAAAAACAAAAGAGATTTCAAAATCATTAGAAGAAAAAGAGTTACTTTTAAAAGAGATTCACCATAGAGTAAAAAATAATCTTGCTTTAACAATTGGTTTAATTGAACTTCAAGAAGAAGAGGTAAGTGACAAGCAAACAAAAAAAACTCTTATAGATATACAAGAAAGAATTTATACTATGGAGTTACTTCATAGGAAACTATATGAGTCTAAAAACTTAAATGAAATACCATTTGATGAGTATGTTAAAGATTTAGTTTATTCTATTTCAAACTCTTATGATATGAAAAAAGAAATAAATATAAATATAAAAACAGAAAAAATAGAGTTAAATATAGAAAAAGCTATGCCTTTAGGTTTAGTAATAAATGAGTTAATTACAAATGCTTTTAAATATGCATTTGTAAATAATAAAAAACCTTCTTTAGAAGTTGAGATATTTAAAGATAAGGACACTCTAAATTTAATAGTTAAAGATAATGGAAAAGGGCTAGCAGAAGATTTTGAAAAAATGAATGATAATACCTTAGGTCTAAAATTGATTAATACTATTGTTTATTATCAACTTTTTGGAAATATTGAATATACTAATGATAATGGTGCAAAATTTATAGTAAGTACAAATATAAAAAGAGAGGTTAACAATTAGAATAAATTGAGTTTTTATTCTGGTTTCTATAATTTATTATGATTAATGTTTTAATGATTGAAGATGATTATGATATAGCTATGCTTCTAACAAAGTTCTTAAAGAAGTATGATATTTCTATTACAAATTTTGAGTGTCCTGAATTAGGACTTAGTAGTTTGACTGTACAAAAGTTTGATTTAGTAATACTTGATTTATCTTTACCTGGAATTGATGGTGTTGATGTTTGTAAACTTATTAGAAAAAAATCTGATATTCCTATAATAATATCAAGTGCGAGAAGTGATATAAAAGATAAAACTATTTGTTATAACTATGGAGCTGATGATTATATACCCAAGCCTTATGATCCTGAAGAATTAGTTCTTAGAATTAAAGCAATGATGAAAAGAAGTACTTATATTATTGATGAAAAGAAAGAAGAAAAAGAATTAACTTTTAAATATGATTTAGAAAAAATGGAGATATATAAAAACAATAAACTTATTGAGTTAACTCCCGCTGAATACAATATTTTTGAGTATTTAATAAAACGAAATGGTTTTCCTGTTTCAAGACAAGAAGCTTTACTAAATATTGATTCCATCAAATATGAAAGTAATGCAAAAAGTATTGATGTAATAGTTGGAAGAATTAGGCAAAAAATAGAAGTTAATCCTAAGAAGCCTGAATTTATAATTTCAGTTAGAGGAGTAGGTTATAAGTTTATCAATAAATAAAAACTCTATATTTTTCAGTATTACAATATTTTTTGTCATACTTATTATGACTGTGCATATGATTATTTATATTGGTTATAGTCTAACAAAAGAAGATCAAATAAACTTACTCACAAGTAGATATTTTAGTACCTTATATGATGTTGTAATACATGAAGAAAAGAATTATACTAATGAAGAGTTAAATACAGAATTAAAAAAGCATGACTTGGAACTATCTGTATATTCACTAAAGGATTTAGAAGAAAGAGCAACATTTATTTCAGAAGGTCCAAATTGGAAGTTATTTGAATATAAAGGGTACAACTATTTTTTTACAAGTGATGTCTTTCATACAGTATTATTAAAAGATAATTTGATAGCAAGGGATAAGACAAGTTATTTGATAGTTCTAACAATATTTTTAAATTTGACTTTTCTATTTTTTTATCTTTTCTTGATAAAAAAAATCACACCCATTAAGGATTTGAAGAATAAGATTTTAAAGTTTTCAAAAGGTGATTTAAATATTGATACCTCTTCTTCTGGAAAAGATGAAATTAGTGAAGTATCAAATGAGTTTAATAATGCAAGATTAGAGTTAAAACAGCTTACAGAATCAAGAAATCTATTTTTGCGTAACATAATGCATGAACTTAAAACACCTATATTGAAAGGTAAATTAGTAGAAAGTCTAATTGAAGATGATGAATATAAAAAACTTCTAAAAAAAATATTTGATAGATTAGAATATCTTTTGAATGAGTTTGCAAAAATAGAGCAAATCACCTCAAAAAATATTCATTTAGAAAAAACTGAACATAAGGTTTCTGAAATTTTAGATGAAGCTTTAGAGATGTTAATGCTTTCAAGAGATTCTTTAGTTATTGATAAGCAAGAAGATTTGTTAATAAATGTAGACTTTTACTATCTATCGTTAGTCTTCAAAAATTTGATAGATAATGCTTTGAAATATGGAAAGTCTAAACCTATAATAGAGTTAAAAAATAGCTCTATTTTAATTAAAAATGAGGGACAAAAATTAGAAAATGATTTTGAAGAATATCTAAAACCTTTTAATAAAAAATATGAAGGTAGTAGTGATAGTTTAGGACTTGGTATATATATTGTGCAAAGTATTTTAAAGACACATAATTTAGAGTTGGAATACGATTATAAAGCTAATATGAATATCTTTTTTATAAAGTTAAAAGAAGAGAAGATTTAATATCTTCCCTTTTTTTAATCTATTTGTTTCTTTTTTCATTTTGTCCTTGAAGTAGTTCTAAAATCATAAATGGACTTACGTTATTTGAATCTGCAATTGACATAATTGATTTATTATCTTTAATCTCAATGCCATTTTGCTCAAGTACTTTTGAAACTTTTTCATAGTTCATTTCTAAAATAGGAAGTGATAATGCTAGTGGTGCATTTAAAACACTATCTGAAAGCCTTTTCCCTGGGTGTTCTCGACCTTCATCTAAAGATTGTACAACATAAAATCCACTAACTAAGATAGTTGTAATACACGCTGATATAAATGTTTTTTTATTAAAATAGTTTTTCATTGCTTTCCAGTTTGCAATAACGTGTACAATAGCTGCAACTGTAAATACCAACCCTAAATCTTCATGTAGCTTTTTTACTAACATATCAAAAAATTTAAAATACATCATCACACCACTAATTCCAATAACTAAAAATACTGTTGCAGTATATGATGTTGCTATGCTTTTTAATGTTTTATTCATTTTAACCCTTACTTTTTTATTGAAATTGTAAAAAGAAAAGGTAAATATTTTGTAACAATCTTCTTCTTTTTTACTGTTACAAAATATTTACTATTCATCAATAGAATTAGCCTTAAAAATAAAGTAAAGTGAAGGAAAAATGAATTTTATAATAGAATATTTTGTAAAAAATTCAAGGTTAAACTATACCCTTATGGGCTTTCTTGTTATATTGGGAGTTATAGCTTTTATAAAAATCCCAAAAGAGATGTTCCCAGATGCTACCTTGGATTCTATTCAAGTTAGTGGAAGTTATAGCGGTGCTAGTGCTAGTAGTTTAAATAATTTTGCTGTAGTAGAACTAGAAGATCAGATTAGTTCTGTTTCGGGTATTAAAAAAATGACTTCTACCATTAGAAATGGAAGTTTCTCTATGAAACTAGAATTGCAAGAAGGTGCTAATAAAAATGAAGTAGAAACAGATGTAAAAAATGCTGTTAACAATGCAAGAAGATATTTCCCAAGTGATATGAATGACCCAATAGTGGTGGTTGAAAAAGACTCAATGGGTCTTATAAGAATTGCTTTATCTTCATCTGCTCTAACAAAAGAACAACTTTTAATAGCTTCTAAAAAGCTAAAAGCAAAGATTAGCCAAATAAAAAACATAAGTGAAGTTGGAATTTATGGAGATAGTGATCTTCAAATAGATATATTTATTGACCATAAAAAAGTTGATATGTATGGTTTAGATAGTACACAAATTGTATCTGCTATAAGTAATCTATCTTATATATTTCCAGTGGGTAAGATAGAAGAAAAAGGTAATCATTTTTTTGTTTCAGCAAGTAATAACAAGTTTGATAAAGAGGTATGGTTAAATACTATTTTAAAAGTAGATGATAAAAAAGTCTTTTTAAAAGATATTGCAACAGTTTCTATTGCAAATGCTACTGATAATATCATCTCAAGATTAAATGCTCAACAAACTGTATCACTTAGAGTCTCTAAAACTACAATAGGTGATGCAATTTCACTATCTGAACTTGTAAAAGAAGAACTAGAAATTTTCAAAAAACAAAATAAAGATATTAATATAGTTATATCAAGGGATAGTGCCTTTTTAGTTGATGAGAGAATTAAAGTAATTATTTCAAATATTGTTTTGGGGTTAGTTTTAGTTGGATTATTAATGCACTATTTAATTTCACCAAGGTTATCTTTTGTGATTATTCTGGGTATTCCAACATCTTTTATAATAGGGTTAGTTCTTATTTACGCAACAGGGCATAGTTTAAATCTTATCTCTTTAATGGCTATGCTTATGTCTTTGGGAATTGTTGTAGATGATGCAATCATTGTAAGTGAAAATATTCAAAGACGATTGGAAGATGGTGAAAGTTTAAATGATGCAGTAATCAACGGTACAAAAGAAGTGGTTGCACCAGTTGTAATTGCTTCTTTAACTACTATTTGTGCATTTTTCCCTATGTTGATGATTGGTGGAGAGTTTGGTGAGATGAACTTTCTTATTCCTGTGGTAGTTATTATATTGATTTTGGCTTCATTATTGGAATCATTCGTATTCTTACCATTACACTCAAAACATATATTAAAAAGAAAAGATAAATCACCAGATTGGACAAAAGCTTTTAATTTTTATGAATCAATATTACATAAAGTGATTCACTATAAAAAAAGCTTTTTAATGGCTTTTTTTATAATCATGCCAATAGTAACATTTTATGTATTTTCAATTTCAAGATTTCAAATGATGCCTGATTTAGAGATAAATGAAATTAGAGTTTCTTTTAAACTTGATGATTCATATTCTTTAGAAGAGACAGATAAAATCTCTAAAAAATATGAAGAACTATTTTTAAAACATGCAGATGAATTATATATTAGAAATGTAGATGCAATGGTTGGAGAATATATAAATGTAGCAGGTAATTTTGAGACAATTGAAAATGGATTTGCTTTAGAATTAGAACTTGAACAATTAAAAAATGACAATTTCTTAGATAATTATGTAAATCCACTTATGAATTTTACTTTTGATTTTGGACAGAAACATAAAAAAAGACTTATTCCTTTATCTGAAGTGGAACAAAAGATTAGAGAACTTATAAAAGAACCTGCAAGTGCTTCTTATGTGCAAGAGTATAGTGTAGTAGAAGAGAGAGTTTCATTTTTTAGAACAGATATTGAGTTAAAACTAAATAGCCAAAATGAAAAGAAGTTACTAGAGGGGATTGATTATTTAAAAGCTGAACTTGCAAAAATAAAAGGTACTGAAGATATTTCTGATAATACGAATTTAGGGGAACCCGAACATAAATTTACTTTAAACTCATACGCTTATTCATTAGGTTTAACAGATTCAGAAATATCAAATCAAATTTCTAGTTTTTTTATCGAAAAAGAACAAGCTACTACGTTTAATAATACGGGTGTTATTAAAATAAAAACACAATCTTTATATAAAGATTCCCAAGAAGAATTAAAACACTTTCTAATAAATGTAGATGATAAAAAGATTGAATTACAAGAACTAGTTGATTTTAAAATTGAAAGAAACTTTGCCAAGATTGAAAAAGAAAATGGACAGATTATAAAAACTGTTTTTGCAAATGTTGATAGAAAAAACATAAGTGCAAATGAAGTTTTAGAACAACTTGCTCCTGCTATAAAAGTAGTTGAAGAAAGAGGTGTAAATGTAGGTTTTGGAGGGGAGCGAGAAAAAAGCTCTGAAATGGCAACTCAAATGATAACAGCTTTAATAATAAGTCTATTTTGTATTTTTATAGTTTTACTTATTAATTTCCCATCATTTAAATCAGCATTGATAATTATCTCAGTAATACCATTTACAGCATTTGGTGCTATCTTAGGACACTTAGTTGTTGGAGTAAACTTAACAGCTGACTCATTTATAGGAATGTTGGGTCTTGCAGGGGTTGTAATTAACGATGGAATTGTAATGTTAGATTTCCTAAAAGATACTACAAACAAAGAGCAATTTTATAAAAGAGCAAAACAAAGATTAAAGCCTATTTTAATTACTTCAATTACAACAATTTTAGGTCTGTTTTCTTTAATGTTCTTTGCTACTGGTGAGTCTGTTATGCTTCAACCTATTGCCATTTCACTTGGTTTTGGAGTTGCTTGGGGAACAATACTAAATCTTATTTATGTTCCAGCTTTATATGCAACACTATATAAAATAAAGGATTAATATTATGAAGAAATATCTATTTACACTATTTACACCACTTTTTGTTTTTGCTCAAAGTTATATGGCTAAAGTTGAACCATATGAGCAATTTACTATTTATTCGCAAACTAGTGGAGAGATTGTACAACTTGATAAAACAAAAGAGACTAAAACTATAAAAAATGAGCTAATAAAACTTGATGATGAGCTGGAGCAAAATCAGTTAATTATATATAAAAAACAATTGGATTTATACATAAAGAAATTAGATGTTCTACAGAAAAATTATAATAAATATGTGAATATAAAAGGTAAAAGTCAAGCTGATAAAGATGAAAAATTAATTGTTATATATGATCTTAAAGTATCTATTGAAGCATTAAAATTGAATATAAAAAACTTAGAAGATACTATAAAGAAAAAAACAATAAATATTCAGAATTTATATATAAAATCATTTAATGTAAACAAAGGAGATTTTATTCAATCAGGAGCTAATTTAGCTACAGCATATGATGTTAGTAAGTCTAAATTAATAGTTTATGTAAGTAGTGATGATTTTAAAAATATTGAGAATAAAAAAGTATTTATAGATGGTAAGTTAAGTAAAGCAAAAATAGAAAAACTTGATAAAACAGTTGATGAGGTTTATGTTTCTGCTTATAAAGTAACACTTATTGTTGAAAGTAAAGAGTATGGTAAGAGTTTAAAAGTGGAGTTTAGGAAATGATGAAACAAATTTTAATCTTATGTTCTGCGACTTTACTCTTTGCTAATGATATAGATGTCTTAACTAATACAAAACAAGAGATTATCAAGTTAAAACAAGAGCAGATAAAAGAGAAAAAACAAGTAAATAAATATAACTGGTTATCAAATATAAATCTAAACAGTTCTATTACAAGAGATAAAGAGGGTATTCAAAGAGAAAATAGCTCTTTGTCTCTTTCTCAAGATATTTATAGATTTGGTGGAATATCATCACAAATAGAGTACTCAAAACAGTTAGAACTTTTTGAAGAGCTAACTTTAGATATTAGTACAAAACAAGATGTTTCTAATATTTTTACACTTTTACTTGATATAAAACAAAATGAGATTGATTTAAAAAAGAATGTTCTAAATATAAAAAATAGTCAAATTGATATTAGCCACAAGAAATCAGAATACCAAGCAGGACAAGTAGGAATAAGTGATTTAAATGAAGCTATAATGACAAAAAATAGTCTTAATGAAAATCAAAAAAATTTAGAACTTAGTAGACAGACTAATATAAATAGTTTAAAGCAGTATACAAATAAAAGTTTTAATGAAATAGAACTTCCTAATATAAAACTATTAGAAAAAGATTTTTTTATGAAAAAAGCTATGTCTTTAAAACTATCTTCTATTAATAAAGAAGTAAAAAAGAGTTCATATGAGGTTAAAAAGAGTGACTATTTACCTAGTGTAAAAATAAATGGTAGTTATGGATATCAAAGTGGAGATAATATACAAAGTGATGATTATCTAAACTATGGATTAGCAGTTTCTCTACCACTTTCATATACTGCTAGAAATGATATACAACAAACTAAACTTGAATATTTAATAAGTAATAAAGAGTTCGAAAAACAAAAAAATGATATCTCGATAGCTTATGATGAAATACTACTTTCAATAAAAAGCAATAAAGAAAAAATTAACTTAGCAAAAGAGGATATAAAACTTTATAAAGAGCTTTTATTATCTATAGAGGAAGAGTATAAAGCAGGGTATAAAACAATGGATGATTTAGAATCTTTAAAAAACTCAATGCTAATTAGGCAATTAGATATAAAACTTTATGAATTAAATATTGAAAAAGAGTACATAAACTTATATTCAAGAGTTTTATAGAATATTTCAAATTCGTGATTACTGTGTCATTTTATTTCATTATAATTAATTATTCAATAACAAAAAGTACTCCTTGTTATTGATTGATATAAGAAGTACATGTTTTATATGTCCTTTTTGTGCTTCTTATATTTACTTCAAAATAACTACTTTTTATTTTGTTTATGTATATCTCCCCATTTATATAACTGTTTCAAAATAGGGTCTAATGTTTTCCCATATTCAGTTAAAGAGTATTCAACTTTTGGAGGAACAACAGGATAAACTTCCCTATGAACTAAACCATCATCTTCTAATTCTCTTAATTTTTGAATTAACATTTTTTGAGTTGCTCTAGGAAGTAGTCTTTTTAGTTCACTAAATCTTTTCTTTTCAGTTCTTAAATACCAAAGTATTAAGATTTTCCACTTTCCAGCTAATACATCTATTGATGTTTCAACTGCACATTTTTCTATATCAGAATTTATCTCAATTTTTTTTGTCATCTTAAAAGCCCTTTATATCGCTTAAGTATCTTTTTGGGTACTACATTACTTTTTAGTAAGTTCTTGCTCTTTAGTAGTATTTTAGCTAAAGTTTCAGTATAAGTAAATAAAAACGAGAACAATTGTTCTACTATAATAAAAGGATAGAAATGAAAGCATACGTAGTTGAAAAGATTGAAAGTAAAAAGTTTGAATCAGGTGTTCAAGATATTGAAGTTCCATCAATTGAAGAAAATGAAGTATTAATTAAAGTGTCTTATTCTTCTTTAAATTTTAAAGATGCATTAAGTTCAGTTGGAAATCCTGGTGTAACAAGAGTTTTCCCACATGTTACTGGAATTGATGTAGCAGGTGTTATTGAAGAGTCTAACTGCGATGAGTTCAAAGTAGGTGAAGCTGTATTAGTTACTGGTTATGATATGGGTATGAATACAAATGGTGGTCATGCCCAGTTTGTAAAAGTTCCAGCTTCATGGGTAGTTAAAATGCCAGAAGGAATTTCTGATAAAGAGATTATGACTTATGGAACTGCTGGATTAACAGCAGCATTATCTGTAAACGAGTTATTAAACAATGGAGTAACATCTGGTGATGTATTAGTTACTGGTGCAACTGGTGGAGTTGGTTCTATTGCTGTTTCAATCTTAAGTAAATTAGGATTCAACGTAGTTGCTATTTCTGGTAAAGAAGATAAAATTCCTTTCTTAAAAGAGATTGGTGCAAGTGAAGTTATCTTAAGAAATGAGTTCAATGAATCAGCAGCAAAACCAATGATGAGTGAAAAATACGCAGGTGTTGTAGATACTGTTGGTGGTGAAATCTTAGCAAATGCATTAAAGTTCATTAAATATGATGGTGTTGCGACTTGTTGTGGATTAACTTCTTCACATGAATTAAATACAAATGTATTCCCATTTATATTAAGAGGAGTTAGATTAGTTGGTATTGATTCTGTTGAGTGTACAAGAGAGAAGAAAACAGCAGCATGGGAAAAAATCGCAAGTGATTTTAAAGTAGATACTTTAGACGATTTAACAAATGAAATCTCATTAGATGAAATCAAAGATGCTTACGCTGCATTATTAGCAGGAAAAGCAGTAGGAAGATACTTAGTTAAAATCTAATTCAAAAAAAGTTAAATTAACTTGTTTATTTTAGGATAAACAGGTTAAACTTTATGATAAGTAATGATGTGTATACAAATAGATAGTAGTTATAAGGCTCTGTTCTTATAGTAAGGCTTATCTTATTCCATCTACTAAAATTTTTTAATTATTGATATATTTTAGAAGCACATTATTATAACTATTACTCTTACTTAAACTCAGTAAATCCATAATAATTATTTATTGTTCTTCTAAAGTTATCTTACAAAAGGATAAGTAATGTTGGAGAAGAAAATAGGTCTATTTTTTGATGCAGAAAATATAAGTGCAAAGTTTGTTGATGAGATATTTGATGAATTAGCAAAGATTGGAGAGGTAGTAATAAAAAAGGCTTACCATAATTGGAGTCATTCTCAATCTCACTCTTGGATAGAAAAACTACATGAACTTGCAATAGAGCCAATTCAAATTTTCCCAAATATTTCAGGTAAAAATGCTGTTGATATAAAGTTAACAGTTGATGTTATAAATCTTACATATACTAAAAATATTGATACAATAGTTTTAGTTTCTAGTGATAGCGATTTTACAGTTTTAGCTACAGATATAAAATCAAAAGGAATAGAAGCAATAGGTTTTGGTGAGGATAAAACGCCTAAGTCTTTTAGAAGAGCATTTTCATCATTTTATGAATTAGCTAGAAGAAAAAAAGCCCCAATTGGAATTTTAAAAGATGCTATTATTAATACAAGAAAAGAGGATGGTTATGCCAATTTATCTGATATTAGTAGGTATCTTAAAAATAAAGATTCTTCTTATAACCCTCAAAACTACGGTGTTTTAAAGTGGAGTGATATTATAAAAGAATATGATAATGAATTTGAAATCTTATATCGAAATAATAAAAGTGTACTTTTTGTACAACTTCTGTCTTAAAACTATAGATTATTAAAACTAAGCTTTTTGCTTAGTTTTAAACTTAAACTTCGTCCATTCTTTTTTCAAACTCAGCATTAAGTCTTTCAAGTTCAGCTTGAAGTTCTTCTAATCTTTTTTGTTTAGCTTGTCTTGCTGCTCCATCTAAAGCTTCGATTTCTTCAATCTCTACTTTTAGAGGTTTTGTAGTTTTTGATTTTTCAGCTACGATGATTGATCTTAGTTTTCTAATCTCTTTTTTATTTCTTTTTGGTTTTGCAACTTTTTTCTTTGGTTCATCTTGACCATCATGCCAACCGCCTTTTTCTAAGAACTCATCATATGTTCCGTTGAAGTAATCAGCTCCGTCATTTGTAAAGATGATAAGTCTATCACATACAGCTCTTAACAGCTCTTCTGAGTGAGTTACAATCATACAAGAACCTTTAAAGGCTTTGATTGCATTTGTAAGAGCATCAATTGAGTCAATATCCAAGTGGTTTGTAGGCTCATCTAGGAATAGTAGGTTTACATCTTGAGCGATGATTTTACCTAACATTACTCTTGATTTTTCTCCCCCTGAAAGAAGTGAGATTTTTTTCTTTGCATTATCTCCACTAAACATCATAAGACCACAAATACTTCTGATAACTGCTTCAGGAAGTTTGTGATTTACACTATAGATCTCATCCATAATAGTATTGTCTTTGTTTAGGTGAGAGATATTTGTTTGTCCAAAGTGTCCAAATACACAAGATGGGTGGAAATCTGCACTACCACTTAGGGCTTCTAATTCACCTGCAATAGTATTTAATAAAGTTGATTTACCTTTACCATTTTTCCCTATGATACCAATTGTTTCACCTCTTGATAAAGCAAAAGAGATATTTTTAAACAGTATATTATCGTGAGTGTATCCAAAGCTTAAGTCTTTTACTTCTAGTAAAAACTTAGCAGCACTCTCTTTGTAGTTGAAGTCGAACTTTAGGTTTGCATCGTAGTTAATATCTTCTAGAACTTCCATCTTTTCTAAGATTTTTACTTTTGATTGAGCTAGAGTTGCTGTAGCTGCTCTTGCTTTGTTTTTAGCGATGAACTCTTCTAAATCTTTTCTTTTTTTATCTTGCGCGATTTTTTGCTTTTCGTGATGTTCTTCGTTTGCTTGAATTTGCTCATAGAATTTTTTTGTACCACCTGGGATTAGTAGGGCACTTCTTCTTACAATTCCTAAAGTGTGAGTACAAACACTATCCATAAAATCTCTGTCGTGAGTGATTAGGATAACTTCACCTTGAAATGTCTTCAAGAAAGCTTTTAGCCATCTAATAGATAAAATATCCAAGTAGTTTGTAGGCTCATCAAGTAAAAGCATATTTGGTTCAGTTAATAGCAGTTTTGCAAGATTGATTCTGATTTGATAACCACCTGAGAATGATTTAGGATCTTTTTCTAAATCCTCTTCTGTAAATCCAAGACCAAATAGCATTTTTTCAGCTTTGTAAATATCATATTTATTCTCTTCACTTAAAGCTAATGCTGTTTCATCGATTAGTTTTTTCTCAGTAAAATCAAAATATTGTTTTAATGCCCCAATTCTATAACCCTTTGGAAATTTAATCTCACCAGTGTCATAGTGTTCTTCACCTAGGATTAGTTTAAATAGTGTAGATTTTCCAGTACCATTTCTTCCTACAAGTCCTACTTTATCCCCTTGATTTAGTCTAAGGTTTAGGTCTGTATAAAGATTTCCAGTAGGGTAACTTTTTGATATATTTATTAATTCAATCATGATTCTCTTTTTTGCAGTTTTTTAAGATTGGGATTATATGATATGAGTGTTTATATATTTATAAAATAAGGCTCTTAAAGTTTTAAACAATTTGAATAGGAACATAAAAGTCTAATATAAAACTGTTATTCTCTTCTAATAGATGGTTTTTATGATAAATAGCATATGCTGGTAGAGTTTTTGCTTCATATTCACTATTTGGTAACCAATAGTTATAAATATAAGCCATTAGTTTAGTTACATCTCCATAAACTCCTTCATAATGAAAAATAGCACAAAGAGATTGTTCTATTTCCATTTTACAAATAGAATTAGTTGGTATAAATTCACTGTCTACTTCAATTCCAGCAATATATTGACACTCTTCATATGGTGTAATTACTGGATTATCATGAAATATCCCAAATTGAACAGCTTTATTTAGATTTTGTTCATATGAGTATGCCATCAATAACTGCCATGTTTTTGTAACTGATAAATCATAACCTTTATTTCTGATATAGGCACATACTCTTTTTTGTGCAACTTTTATACTTGGAGTAAGTTTTAGAAAATCATCATTAATAGAGAAATCAAAAGAGGTATTCTTTTTGCTGTATTCAACAAATCCACCATTTTTCCATTGAGTAGGTGTATATCCAAATCTATTTTTGAAGGCTTTTACAAAGGAAGAGTGAGAACTATAACCACTTTGTTCTCTTATTTCGCTAATTGTTGAGTATGAATTACTTATAAGAAGATTTGCAGCTTTTTGTAAACGTATAGAGTTAATTCTTTCAAATAAATTCTCTCCGGTTTCTTCTTTAAAAATTCTATGGAAGTGATATTTACTAACACTATTAATTTTTGCTAATTCATCTAATGTTATGTTTGTATCGATATGCTTATAGATATAAAATAAAGATTTATTTACAATCTCTGCTCTTAAGTGTTTAGTCTCTTTTTTCATAACTAATTATACTAAATAACTATTAAAAGCATAAAAAATAGCAATATAGAGCATATTAAATGAAAAATAGAATAAAGATTTAATTTTTTTAATTCTCTATAATGATAAAAAGCTTAAGGAATAAAAATGAAAGTAGAAAGAATATCAGCATTTTCATATAAAAATAATGGTGGAAATCCAGCAGGAGTTCTATTTTGTGATGAAATGCTAAGTGATGATGAAATGCTTAGAATTGCAAAAGAGGTAAATTATTCAGAAACTGCTTTTTTAGTGAAAGAAGAAGACTCTTTTAGAATAAGATATTTTTCACCTGAAACTGAAATTGCATTTTGTGGACATGCAACTATTGCTAGTGGTTACTCAATAGGGCAAAAGTTTGGATTAGGAACATATACATTAGTTTTAAATGATGGAGTTATTCAAATTGAAGTTGATGAAAAAGATGGGGAAAGCTACACAAGTATTAGTTCTGTACAAACTCATTCAAAAGATATTGATACACAGTTTGTAGATAATATAATTGATTCATTTTCATTTAGTAAAGATGATATAAATGACAAATATCCTATAAAGATTGCTTTTTCTGGGAATAATCACCTTATCATATTTTTAAAAGAAAAAGAAAAACTTTCGACTATGAAATATGATTTTGAAAAAGTAAAAACTTTAATGGAAAAAGAAAACATAGTTACAATTAGTATATTGTATGAAGAAAATGAAAATTTATACCATTCAAGAAATGCTTTTGCATATGGTGGTGTAGTAGAAGATCCTGCAACTGGTTCAGCGGCAATTGCATTAGGTGAATATTTACGTGATGCAGGTTTTAAAAAGTCAGGTGAAATTGAAATTTTACAAGGTTTTGATATGAAGCAACCCTCACAACTTTTTGTAAGTTTTAGTGAAACTGCAAATAGTTCAATAAAAGTATTTGGTACAAGTAGGGTTATAGAAGAATAAAAAAGAAGAGATTAATTCTCTTCTTTTTTTAGCATAGCTTCATATAGAGTTTCTAATGCTGAGTTAGCAATATTTTGACTAACACCTATATGAAATGATAGTTTTGATGGACTCATATCAAACATCTCAAATGAAATATTGTTTTGTTTTAAAGCGTTGATTGCATCAACAATTGCAAAGGCATTCTCTTTTATACCAATCCCAACTAGCGTTAAAACAGATAGATTGTATGTTACATGAATATGGTCTGTTTCTAGTCTTCTTTCAACATCTCTTTTTAGGTTGTTGATTTGTCCTTTTAAATCATCTTGGTCTACTAAGATTGCTATATCATCTTTATCAGTAGGGTAGTGATATGTTCTCACTCCATACTCTGAAAAGATTTTTAGAAGTTCTGCTGTGAAGCCAACTTCTTCTGATAACATATCTTTTTGTAGATGAATTAAAGCAACATTATCAAGCTTTGCAATACCTACTAAATCTTCTAATGGAACCCTTTCATTTAAAATCATAGTTCCTTCATGCTCAGGATTATTTGTATTTCTAATATTAATAGGAATCTTACTTTTTCTACAGTTTAACATCGCATCAAAATGAAATACGTTGAAACCTTTTGAACTAAGTAGTCTTATTTCTTTAAATGTAAGCCTTGGGATTACATTTGCATCATCAATAATTCTTGGGTCTACTTCATAAACACCATTTGTATCTGTCCAGTTTTCATAAATATCTGAATCTAGGGCATAAGCTAACTCTCCACCTGTAAGGTCAGAGCCACCTCTACTCATAACACATAATTCGCCACTTTCTTTAATACCATAAAAACCTGGAACTAGGTATATCTCATCTTTTTGAAATGTGAATTTTTCTTTGATGTTTTTATGAGTTACATACTGAACTTTTCCATTTGTAAATGAACCTTCTAAAATAAATCCAAAATCTTCTGGAAGCATTAGTTTTACATTTAGTCCATTTTTTTGCATGAATGATGAAATTATCTTAGCATTGAAGTGTTCACCTCTTGATAGGAAAAATGCTTTTCTTTGTTTCCCTTTTAGTGTACAGTGTAACAACTCTTCTTCTAATTTATCTAAGATAGACTCTTTTTCTACATTTAAATCTTCACATAGTTTATTGAACTTTTTAATAATCGCATCTAAACTCATCTCACTAGTGATGCTGATTTCTTGATCTAAAAAATGTTGTCCATTTGTTGCTAGATTTAAAAGGTGGTCTGTTATCTTTTCATCATACTGTTCATCTCTACCTGGTGCAGAGACAACTATTACTCTTCTTGTTTTATCAGCCTTTACTATATTAAAGACTTTTCTTATTTGGGAGGAGTCTTTTACGGAACTTCCTCCAAACTTACATACTTTTATTTGCATGAATTTTTTTCCTCAATCTGATACTTTTTTGTGTGAAAGTAGTTAGTTGGTTTTTGATGAAGTATATGTGTGAGATATGGTTAACTTCTTCTAATTTTTAAAGTATTTATTTTATCATTTCTTAGATTAGTCTAATGTTTCTTATTAAACACTTCTAATAGGAAGATAAAATGTAGCGTCTATTTCATTGTCTTCTACAAAATGATTTTTATGCATAATTACAAATGATGGCTCAGTTGTAGTTTCAAAACCAGAGTTTGGCAACCATTTATGATAAGCCCATTTTATAAACCAAGCTGCTTCATCTCCACTGTAGATATCAAAAGCTGCGTAGATTCCACCTTTTAAAGTATTTGATGGGATGTTTGTATTTATTATCTTTTTTTTAGGACTAATTGCAGCTATATAAAAACACTTATTATGTGGCGTGATAGCTGGGTTATCATGGTATATACCTATTTGTTCATATTCATCTTCTTTTAGTTCATTTGTATAAATCCATGCTTGAAGTTGTTGCCATTTTTGCTTTGCTTCTTCTACTATGTAACCCTTTTGTCTTATGTAGTAGATTTCTCTATCAGGGTTTTTTACTATTCTTACCTTTGATTTATCAAAGTTTGGAAGAGCATCTTTTAGCAAAGAGTCTTTCAAAATAGTATCTGAGTAAACTTCATATCCTCCATTTCTCCACTGTTTTGGAGTTTGATTGAACCTTTCTTTAAAAGCTTTTATAAAAGAGGATTGAGAACTATATCCACACATATTTGCTATTTGAGTGATAGTTGAATACTTATTTGTAAGAAGAAGATTTGAAGCTTTTTGAAGTCTTATGGATTTTATAGATTCATAAATATTTATATCAAGTTGTTCTTTAAATATTTGATGAAGATGTTTTTTACTTACTTTGAATTTATCAGCAAGCTCATCGATATTGATAGAAGTATCAATATGTTTATAGATATAAGTCATAGTTTCATTGGCTATTTGTATATGTAAATCTCTTGTGTCTTTTCTTTGCATAAATAATTGTATCATAAATGAAGTATAAAATGGTAACTTTTAGACAATTATAAAGTATAAAAAAGACAAATTATCTAGGGATTTTGATAAAGAATTAGAAAAAACAAACAGCTAAAATAATTCGAAATATTACTAGGAACATATGTGTCAAAATCAATTTTAACTGTACAAAATATAAATTCATCATCAAAACAACAATTAGTGGGACTTAGTGCCGCACTTATTACAGTACTTATTTGGGCTAGCTATTTTTTATCTTTAAAAGTGGGTTCTTTAACTGCTTTGACTTTAATAGAATTGTCACTTTTTAGATATGCTGTACCAGCATTAGTATTACTGCCTATATTTATAAAAAGTATAAATGAATATAAAAAAGTTCCTAAGGTCTATTTGTTTGGAGTTATTTTAGGTGGAGGTTTGCCATTTTTTCTTTTATCTGGATATGCAGTTGAATTAACACAAGTAGCTTATGGAAGTACTTTAATACCTGGAGTGGCTCCTTTATTTGTGACGTTTATTGCTGTATGGGTTTATAAACAAGCTTTTCCAACTTTTAGAAAGTGGGGTCTTTTTCTTATAGTTTTTGGAGTTTTTTGTATGCTTTTTTATGCAAGTTCTAACTTTGATTTATCATTGCTTTTAGGTCAAAATATGCTTATTTTATGTGCAATATCTTGGGCTCTTTTTACTATAAGTATTAGGCAGTCTGGACTTGCCCCTTTAAAAGTAGCATCTCTTGCTTCTTTACCAAATGGTTTTATTATTGTACTTTGGATTTTATTTACACAACCAGAACTTGGATATTCACAGCTTTCTATGTCAGAGCTTTTAGGTCAAATAGTTGTCCAAGGATTGATAGTTGGTATTTGCTCAGGTATTTGTTTTAGTGCTGCTATTGTAAGAATAGGTGCAGAAAAAACAGCTGCACTTGGAGCTATTACACCTGTAGTTGCTACTTTTTTTGCTGTTGTATTTTTAGGTGAGCAGGTATATACATCACTTTTAATAGGAATGATTTTAGTAATTAGTGGAGTTGTTGTAGCTAGTGGAGTTTTTCATGGGGAGAGAGTCTCTTAGTCAGAGCTAAATATTTAGCTCTGCTTTTTTGCTACTTTTAATACATATAATGAGTTAAAAAATAGTGTTAGAAGTATTATACTTCCACCAATAAATGTAGAATCAGATGGTACTTCTTTTAAAACTAACCAAACCCAAATAGGAGCCATAATAGTTTCTATAATCATAAGAAGACTAACTTCACTTGCTGGCAGATTTTTTGTACCAATACCCATAAGAACTCTTGAAATAGGCGATACTATAATTCCTGCAAGCATCAATATATATAAAGTATTTGTATCAATCTCAAAGCTATCAACTAATGAAAAAGATAATAAAACTATAAATAAACCAGCCCCTGCTGTTATAGCAAGTCTATTTGCATTTTTGTATTGAGATAAAATCACAAAAGATAATGCAAACAGATTTACACATATTAAAGCATAGATATTTCCTATAAAATCACCACTTCCAAGCTGTGATGAGAAGATGATAAATAAACCTATAAATATAAAAAAAGAAGCAACAAATATATTTTTCTTAGATTTTTGCCTATATATAAGATATGCAAACAACGCAGAAAACAGTGGTGCAGATGCAAAAATCATAACAGTATTAGCAACAGTTGTAGTTTTAATAGCACTAATAAAAAATAGATTTGAAGTACCAAATAAAAATCCACAAATCAAAATAGGTTTTATATCATTTTTATAAATAGATAAAACCTTTTGTCTTTTTTGAGCTAATAAAATAGTATTGATACTAAAAAACATAAATATCCCCACATAAAACGAGAAAGTTAAAGCAGTAATAGATGTAAGTTTAATTAATAAAGATTCTAAACTCATTAGTAAAACACCCAATGATGTGATTAGAATTGCTTTTAAATGCGTGTTTGTCATTTTACTTCTTTTTAAATATATTTTAAATATACTTGAAGTATACACAAAATATTTTTAAGAAAAATTTAATATATATTGATTTTTATAAGAAAAATTTGTTTATTATTTTAATATGTATATAATATGGCAAAGAAAAATTTAGGTTATTAAATGCAAAAACAGAAAATAAAAAGGTCTAAAACCCAAACTATTACAGAACAGGTCTATGAACAGCTAGAACACAAAATTGTTTTTTGTGAAATAGAACCAGGTAGTATTTTAACGGAAAAAGAGATTTGTGATATGTTAGGTGCTGGAAGAACACCTGTTCATGAAGCATTACTTTTGTTATCTAGAAGATATCTGGTTAATTTTTCAAAAGTGGGTGTTATGATCCCTGAAATGAACTCTTCTATACAACTACAATTATTAGAGATGAGAAGACCAATTTTAAAAACTTGTGTCGAGTGTGCTATAAAAAGACTTACTCAAGTTGACAAAGATAATATAGAAGAACTTTTAAACGATGTTGATGATTTAGATGATCATGAATTCTTAAACTGGTTAGAATCAAGACAAGAAGTATTATCAAAAGCTTCAAAAAACTTCTTTATATATGAAGAGCTTAGAAATGTTCAAGGTTTATCAAGAAGATTTTGGCATTACCATGCAAAAAAAGAAGATAATGAAGTAGTAAGAGAATTACATAAAAAGATTTTACAAGCAGTATATGATGAGAATAAAAATGATGCTGTAAAATATGTAGATGATATTATTGACTACATAGAAAACTTCGTAAAAAAATACTCAATTTAACTTATTTAATTAAAAAAAACTCCTAAATTTGTAAACTAAGAAAAAACTAAGAAAACTTTTCTTAGTTACAACTTTCCTAATAAAACCCCCCCCCTATATAAGTATATTTTACTATAAAAAACAGCTATTTATTGTATTTTATTTTGCATATACTTAACATAAACTTATAATATATTTTAAGTTTACGTTAAGTATGCATCGGATAGAATTTTTTTCATGTTTAACTTAAGGAGAAAAAAGTGAATAAAATAAGTTTAAGTTTAATAGCTGCACTGGCAGTTTTTAATACAGCAAATGCGAATACTTTATCAGAAGCATTTTCAAACGGGAAAGTGTCAGGTGAGATAAAATCACAGTTTTATCAAAAAGAGAGTAATGACTCAAAAACAGTAAATATTTGGACAAATGGTTTAAACCTTTCATATAATACAGCTGAATATAATGGTTTAACTGCAGGAGTTACATTTCAAGCAGCATCAGTTGGTTCTGAGGATTTAAATGAAAATCCAACTGCATATAATGCAGACCAAAATGTTAGTGGATCAGTATTATCTCAAGTATATGTTCAATATAAATTAGATAATACAACATTAAAAGTAGGTAGACAATATTTAGCTACTCCATTAATAGCATCTTCTGGTTCTAGAATTTTTAAAGAATCTTTTGAAGCAGCAACTTTAACAAATACTGATATAAAAGATACATCTATCTCATTAATGTATGTAAGTAAATATCAAGGAAGAACTGATGGAAATGAAGGTGCTCCTTCTTTTGAGAAGTTGGGTGATGGAGTATTTTCTATTTACGCAACAAACAAGTCAGTAAAAAACTTAAATTTAGTAGGGCAATATGTTAATGCAAAAAATTTAGTAGCCAATAATACTAAAGATGTAACTCTTTATTATTTAAATGCAGAATATGATTTTACAGCATTTAAATTAGGGGCACAATATTATGGTTCTGATGATAATGGTGCAGCTAACAATGACGGGAATGCATATGCACTTAAGGCTTCAACAAAACTTGGAGATTTATCTTTAGCTGCATCATATAGTGATGTTTCAAAAGATGGTGGAGTTGATGCATGGCATTTAGGAAATGGAGCTGATTATATTTATACATGGAGTTGGTATGAAGGGTCTAGATATTCAGCAGATATGGAAGCAACAAAACTAGAGGCAGGATATAAGTTTACAGATAAGTTATCTGCTAATGTTATGCATATAAGTTGGAAGACAAGTACAAGTGATACTACAAAAGAAACAGATTATATATTAGATTATAAAGTTTCTAAAGATCTTTCTCTTAGATGGTTACATGGTCAATTTGATAATTCTGGTAACGAATACAGATCAAGAATATACGCATCTTATAAATTCTAAATAATTAATTCCTCTTTTGAGGAATTAATAAAAAATTTAAAAGATGAAACTATCATATGTTCTCCAAAATCTAAAGTGATAGTTTTGTCTTCTAAGTTTTTATTTTTTAATTCAAACACATAAAAATCACTCTTTTCATACATATGATACAGTACTAAATTTATCATTCAAAATTCACGAAATAAACAAAAAAATACCAAATTAATAGAAAATATTCATTTCTAAGAAAAAAACAATAAAAATGTTTTATTTAATCTAAAGCCCATTTTATAGTGTTTTTAGTGAGAAAAATTACTTTTATAAAGCAGTTTACTTAACGTAAACTTATAATATATTTTAAGTTTACGTTAAGTAAACATAGAGTAATATTTTCTTATATCATTTAAAGATGAAGATATAAGTAAAAGGAAATTTATGAGTAAGAAAACACCAATTAAAACAGAACTATTTGCTTCAAAAGCACCATTAGAGTGGGCAATAACTGCTAACAATACTTTATATACAGCACAAATACCAATCGATGAGACTGGAAAAGTTGTAGAGGGTGGTATCGAAGCACAAACAAGAAAGACTTTTGAAAACTTAGTACATACTTTAGAGTGTGCAGGGGTTAGTACAAATGAAGTACTTCAAGTACTAATTTATGTAACTGATAGAGAGTATTTAGCAACAGTAAATAAAGTTTATGCAGAATATTTTGAAGCTCCATATCCAAACAGAGCTGCAGTAGTTGTTGCAGGTTTAGCAAGAGAAGAGATGCTTGTAGAGTTTGTAGTTTACGCTGAAGCTACTAAATAATAATAAAATACGAAAATTTAATAAAGGAAGATAGATGACTTACAATTTTGAAGAAGGTTTATACATTAATGGTTCATGGCAAAAAGGTGTTTCTACTATTGAAAATATCAACCCATCAGATATTTCAGAAAACATTGGAAATGTAGCACAAGCAAGTGTAGAGCAAGTAAATGAAGCAATTACTGCTGCAAAAACTGCTCAACCTTTATGGGAAAAAACTGCTTTAGAGCATAAAGTAAATGTACTTCAAGCAATTGGTGATGAACTAATTGAAAGATGTGAAGAATTAGGTGAGTTACTAGCAAGAGAAGAGGGTAAGTCAAAAGCTGAAGGTAAAGGTGAGATTTACAGATCTGGTCAATTCTTCCAATATTACGCAGCTGAAGTATTAAGACAAATTGGTGAAAATGCAGCATCTGTTAGACCTGGTATTGATATTGATGTTACTAGAGAAGCAGTTGGAGTTGTTGGAATCATCTCTCCTTGGAATTTCCCAACAGCAACAGCAGCATGGAAAATCGCTCCTGCATTAGCTTTTGGAAATGCAATTATCTGGAAACCAGCTAACTTAACTCCAGCATCAGCAGTTGCTTTAACTGAGATTATTTCAAGACAAGATATTCCAGCAGGTACATTTAACTTAGTTCTTGGTTCTGGTGGAACAGTTGGTGATACATTAATTAACTCAAAAGATATTAACGCTATTTCATTTACAGGTTCAGTTGAAACTGGTAGAAAAATTGCAGTTGCAACTTCAGCAAACTTTGTTAAATGTCAATTAGAAATGGGAAGTAAAAACTCACTTGTTGTTGCTTCTGATGCTGATATTTCTGTAGCAGTTGAGTCTGCAATCGTAGGGGCATTCTCTGGTACTGGTCAAAAATGTACAGCTTCTTCAAGATTAATTGTAATGGAAGATGTTCATGATGAGTTTGTAGAAGCTATGGTTAAAAGAATGGCTGATTTAAAAGTTGGTCATTGTTTAGAAGATGGAATCTTTATGGGACCTGTTTCTGATAAAAACCAATTCGAATCTAACTTCAAATGGATTGAGAGAGCAAAAGAGCTTGGTGGAAAACTAGTATTTGGTGGTGAGAAATTAAACTTAGAAAAAGAAGGATACTACATGAGTCCTACTTTATTTGTTGATACTAAAAATGACTGGGATGTAAACCAAGAAGAAGTATTTGCTCCTATGGCTTGTGTAATTAAAGTAAAAGATTTAGACGAAGCTATTAAAACTGCAAATGATACAAGATTTGGATTAACAGCTGGAATTATTACTCAAAGTTTAAAAACGGCAGCTATCTTCAAAAAAGAAGCACAAAGTGGTTGTGTAATGGTTAACTTACCAACAGCAGGTACAGATTATCACGTACCATTTGGTGGAAGAAAAGAGTCAAGTTTTGGACCAAGAGAACAAGGTTCATATGCTAGAGAATTCTACACAATCGTAAAAACAGCATACCAAAAACCTTACTAAGGAAAAATATGTATAAAGATCAAATTATTATTGATGGTTTACAGTATTGTAGATGGGACAGAGATTATTTCCTTTCACTTCAAAAAAGTGGAATAACTGCTGTTCACGTAACACTTGTTTACCATGAAATGGCAAGAGAAACTCTAACAAGATTTGCTCAATGGAATAAACTTTTTGAACAAAATAGTGATTTGATTATGCCAGTACAAACTATGGCAGATGTAAAACTGGCAAAATCTACTGGTAAAGTAGGAATCTTCTTTGGAGCGCAAAACTGCTCTCCAATAGATGATGAAATAGGTTTAATTGAAGTGATGAAAAAACAAGGTTTATTAATCATGCAATTAACTTATAATAATCAAAGTCTATTAGCAACAGGTTGTTATGAAAAAAATGATAGTGGTATTACTAGATTTGGTAAACAAGCTATTGAAGAGATGAATAGAGTTGGAATGATTATTGATATGTCTCATAGTGCAGAGAAATCAACACTTGAAGCAATTGATATTTCATCAAGACCTATTTGTATTTCTCATGCAAACCCAACATTTGCCCATGACGCACTTAGAAATAAATCAAATGAAGTTATTAAAGCTTTAGCTTCTAGAGGTGGTTTATTAGGATTCTCTTTATATCCATTCCACTTACCAAATGGAAGTAAATGTACTTTAGATGATTTTTGTGAAATGGTTGCAAAAACTGCTGATTTAGTAGGTGTTGATCACTTAGGAATTGGTAGTGATTTATGTCTTAACCAACCTCAGTCTGTTTTAGAATGGATGAGAAATGGAAAATGGTCAAAAGCTATGGATTATGGTGAAGGAAGTGCTTCAAACTCTGGATGGCCAGATGATTTAACATGGTTTAAAGATGAGCATGGAATGGAAAATATTTATAACGGATTGATTAAATACGGATTTAGTGAAAAAGAAGCTAATCAAATTCTTGGCGGGAACTGGTTTAGCTTCTTAGAAAGCGGTTTAGAACCTAAAAGTTAATCTTAACGAAAAACTTTTGGGTGATATTATCAGAAATATCATAAAAAGGATATGAAGATGGAAATGTCTGATCTTATAGAAAAAGAAGATACATTAAAAGAACAAAATGATCATAAAGTAGATAAGTTAGCTTTAGTACTTAGTAGTGGTTTTTTAATGGCTTTCGTAGTTTTAGCATTAGTAGATACAAAATTATTAAGTTCTGTGGTTAACGGTGGTTTTGCATGGTCTACTAAATTTTTTGGAGCATATTGGCAGTTCTTATTATTAGCAACATTTTTAATTGGAATTGGTCTTTCATGGGGAAGAACAGGTTCAGTAGTTCTTGGAAATACTGATAAACCTGAAATGAGTACTTTCCAATGGATTGCAATTATTATGTGTACATTACTAGCTGGTGGTGGAGTATTCTGGGCTGCTGGTGAACCTATTGCACACTTTGTTTCTCCTCCACCATTATATGGTGCAGAAACAGATTTATTCCAAAAAGCAGTAAATGCATTATCTCAGTCATTTATGCACTGGGGATTCTTAGCATGGGCTATTTTAGGTACTTTAACAGCAGTTGTATTGTCACACTTACACTATGACAAAGGTTTACCTTTAAAACCAAGAACACTGCTTTATCCAGTATTTGGAGATAGAGTTATTAAAGGACCATTAGGTTCTATTGTTGATGCTTTCTGTATTGTTGCAGTTGCAGCAGGTACAATTGGACCAATTGGTTTCTTAGGGTTACAAATTTCATATGCTTTAAATAAATTATTTGGAATTGCTGATGGTTTTGGTACACAAATGACTATCATTATTATAGCAATTGTGATTTATACAATATCTGCTTTAAGTGGATTAACAAGAGGTATTCAAATCTTAAGTAGATGGAATATTATCTTAGCTATTGGTTTAATGTTATTTATTTTTATATTTGGTCCAACAGCATTTATTGTTGATGGATATATTCAAGGTGTAGGTACTGCAATTCAAAACTTCATCCCAATGGCAACATTTAGAGGTGACACTGGATGGCTTGGATGGTGGACTGTATTCTTCTGGGGATGGTTCTTAGGATATGGACCATTAATGGCGATCTTTATTGCAAGAATCTCTAGAGGTAGAACAATTAGAATGTTAGTTTTAGCAGTGAGTATTTTCGCTCCACTAATTACAATGTTTTGGTTTACTATTGTTGGTGGTGCTGGATTATCATTTGAAATTGCACAACCAGGAGTTATTAGTGAAGCATTCAAAGGGTTTAATTTACCAGCATCACTGTTAGCAATTACACAATCATTACCAATGCCATTAGTTACATCTATATTGTTCTTGATTTTAACAACAATCTTTATTGTAACTACGGGTGACTCAATGACATATACTATGAGTGTTGTTGTAAGTGGTAGTACAGAACCAAACCCATTCCTTAGAATGTTCTGGGGTATTTTAATGGGTGTGTTAGCAATTATATTAATTTCTATAGGATCAGGAGGGATATCGGCATTACAATCATTTATTGTAATTACAGCTGTGCCAGTATCACTTATCTTATTACCAGCATTATGGAATGCACCACAAATAGCAATTAAAATGGCAGACGAACAAGGTTTAAAATAATATTTAAAAAGTAAAAAGAAGTAGGAAACTACTTCTTTTTGAAACAATTTCAGGAGAGAGAAATGAGTAAAGATATTAGCACAGTAAAAAGTCCATACCTAAGAGAACCAAGCGAAGTAATGGATTTAAAAAGAATGGGAGCAATGCACCAATCTAGAATCAGTTTTACAAGAACATTAATTAGAAAAATGGCAAATGAAAATTGGACAATTACAAAAACTAAATGGGATTTATGTAAAGAGGGATTTGGTACAGCGATTTATGAAATCAAAACACCAAATAATACTTATAATGTAGTAATCTTTTCTAATCATATTGAAGATGATGAAAGAAATGATAGAGTTATTGCTGAAAAATGGGATACAACATTTACACTTATTGAAGGTGATGTAAGTGATAAGTTATTAGATGTACTTAAAAGTAATGTTCCATTACAAGAAGCAGGAAGAAATACTAATAGAGCTTTTGTTTTAGCAAGAGCTAACAAATCTGTTAGAGTATTTGATCATGTTATTGACTCACTAGCTTCTGGAAAACAACCAAATATTCAAGAGGTTGCAAAAGTAGGATATATTTTAAGAACAACTGCTGTTTATGGTAGTGGTAAGTTTGGAATTAATGATTATGCAGCATTAGGAAAAAACCCTGACTTCTCTCAGTCATTTTCTGCTGAAATGTGTGCTGTATATATTTTAAGACAATTTTCACTTGATTGGGCAAACTATATTGCTAAAAACAAAGGTGGTGATAAAGCAGTATCTTTAGATAAAGATATTCAAAGATTCTTAGGTGTTGGTAATGCAACAGGTTTAGGAATGGCTCCATATTTAATCAGACACCCAAAAGTTGTTGATAATTGGTTATATCAAAGAGAGTTAGCATTAGGAAAAGTATCATTAGAAGAGATTACAAAAGATAAAGCAAAAGAGTTAGTAGGTTACTTAAAAAGAGCTATTACTCACTTAGAAGATGTTGTTACTATTAATGAACATCAAAAAGATTTAAATATAAAAGCTGCAAGTGAGATTCCTCTAATTATTGAGTCTGTAAATGAGCTTGTAGGTGGTACTTACCAAATATTAATTGAATCTACGACAAACTTCTCTTTAGAAGCGCAAGAAGTATTAATCTCATCTGTTATTGAGTTATATCCTGAACTTGTAGATACTCATGAGAATCATATGAGAGTAGATGAACAACCATTAGAGTTATCAGGTGTTACTATTGAAGCTTTAAAAGAAAAAATCAAAACTTCTTATGCATGGGCTTTAAAATATGACTTTAGCACTGAAAAAAGTAACTACTGGTTCTGGTATGTTTCAGAAGATAAAGGTGAACCAAGACTTGGTATTAGAAATGTAGATAAAGGTGCAGAGTTAGAGTTACCTTTAGATATCGCTAGACAAGTATCTAACTTAGATAAAGTATTAGCTGAGGTATCAAATAGTGAACCTGTAACAAAATTCTTACTAGAAAACCCTCAATATTCATCTATTATTAGAAGAGTTTGGACTATGGGTGCTTGTCACATGGGTGAGATTCAAGCAAATGTTTTAGATGAAGAGTTCTTACCAATGGATTTATTAAGAGCAAAACTTGCTATGTTTGGTGCAACTAAGTTTGATCCAAGATCAGATAGATGGGTTCAAGTTACGTTCTTCCAAAGCGCTCCATTAACAAGTGAGATTCATAATGCTGAGTGGTTATTCCCTCAGATTCCAAAATGTAAAGATGATAGATTAAATGTAGAAGCAGGAAAAATCTCTGTTTCAAGAACAGAGTTAGCAACTATGTGTAATAACGCATTTAATGGTCTAAAAAGAGATTCAGGTGAAGCTGATTTAATTTCTAAAATGGTTTTAGATTTAGAAATGGTTGGACTTGATGGTGTTAAACACTTTGCAAATGCACTGAAATATTTAAAAAACACAAACAATTTATCATTAAATATTGAATCAAAAGATTCTCATATTGTTGCAGATTTAAATAATGACACAATTTTAGGACATATTCAAATCTTAGTTGCATATGCTTTAGAGTCTGTTCCAAGTCATGAAACAGTAACTTTAGAGATTAAAAACTGTCATAACAGATGGTTAGTATTCTCTCAAGCATTAAGAATTGCAAAAAAAGGTCTAAATGCAAGAATTACATGGAATAGTATTTCTGATAATAAGAAAATTGCATACACTATTGGTGCAAATGAAGAGTTGCCAACAGTTTGTCAAATTCCTGGAAATGATAGTGATGTTAAAACATTAATTATTGAAATTAGTAAAAACAAAATTGAAAACGAGTGTGGTAGTTCTGAGTTTACAAGTGCTGATGATTTACAAAAATCAATTAACAATGCAATTGAAAATGGTTTAGTAATTGATTTAGAAGATTGGAATGCTCTAAAAGAAGTAGCAAAAGCAATCTATGTTGAATCAAGTGAAAGCTCAAGAAATGACGCTGGTGGGATTGTAGAGAAATAAAATGAAAAATCAACATTTAAACGTTAAATCAGCTGGAGGATGGGGTGCTTTAATCTCATCTGGAAAGTTCTTAATGAGAGAAGGCTTTTTTAAAGGTTCAAAAACACTATTTAGGTTAAATCAAATTGAAGGATTTGATTGTCCTGGATGTGCATGGCCTGATCCAAAAGATGGTGAACGTTCAATGACAGAATTTTGTGAAAATGGTGTAAAAGCTATTGCTTTTGAAACAACAAAACGAAGAGCTTCAAAAGAGCTTTTCGAAGAAAAAACAGTTTCACAGTTAAATGATTATGATGTATATACTATTACAAATCAAGGTCGTTTAACTGAACCATTTTATTACAATAAACAAAAAGATAAATATGAACCTATCTCTTGGGATAGTGCATTTGAGATTGTTGCAAAACATCTAAAAAGTTTAGATAAACCTGATGATGCAGTTTTTTATACATCAGGAAGAACTTCTAATGAAGCAGCATTTTTATATCAACTAATGGGAAGAATGATTGGAACAAACAATTTCCCTGATTGCTCAAACATGTGTCACGAAAGTTCTGGTGTTGGAATGGGTGAATCTATTGGAGTTGGAAAAGGTACTGTATCTTTAGAGGATTTTGATAAAGCAGAATTGATTATGATTTTTGGACAAAACCCAGGAACAAATCATCCAAGAATGTTAAGTGAATTACAAAAAGCTTCAAAAAGAGGAGCAAAAATTGTTTCAATAAATCCTTTAAAAGAGGCTGGTTTAGTCTCTTTTGTACATCCTCAAGATGTAGGACAAATGCTAACAAATAGTGCAACACCTATTTCTAATCACTATTACCAAGTAAAAATGGGTAGTGACATGGCATTGATTCAAGCTGTAATTAAATACATTTTAGAGTATTACTCAGCATCAATTGATACTAAGTTTATTGAAGAGCATACATCAGGATTTGAAGAGTACTCAAAAACAATTTTAGAAAAAGATTGGGATGAGTTACTTGCTGAGACTTCTTTAACTAAAGATGAGGTAATTGAAATTGCTAATCTTTATGTAGAGTCTGATAAAACAATTTGTTGTTGGGCTATGGGATTAACACAACATCAACATGGTGTTGCAACAATTGAAGAGGTTATAAATTTACTACTTCTAAAAGGTAATATTGGAAAAGAGGGTGCTGGTGCTTGTCCGGTAAGAGGTCATAGTAATGTTCAAGGTGATAGAACTGTTGGAATTAGTGAATCTCCTAAAGAAGACTTCCTAAAAAAGATTGACAGTGTGTTTAACTTCACTTCACCAAGATCTCATGGATATGATGTAGTTCATGCAATAAAAGCTATGCATGAGGAAAAAGATAAAGTATTTATAGGTCTTGGTGGGAATTTTGCCGATGCTGCACCTGATACAAAGATTACTTATGAGGCATTAAGGTCATGTGCATTAACAGTACATATTTCTACTCATTTAAATAAGAGTCATTTAATTTGTGGAAAAGAGGCTTTGATTTTACCATGTTTAGGAAGAACAGAGTTGGATATTCAACAAACAGGTGTTCAAAGTGTAACGGTTGAAGATTCAATGAGTATGGTTCATGCTTCTAAAGGTAAAAATATTCCAGCTTCTAGGGATTTAAAATCAGAACCTGCAATTGTAGCAGGAATTGCAAATGCAACACTTGGAAATGAAAAAGTAGATTTCTTAGATTTAATTAGTGATTACAATAAGATTAGAGAAAAGATAGAAGAAGTTTTACCTTCATTTGTTTCATATAACGTAGCAATGGAAACTAAAGAAGGTTTAGAACTTTATAATAGTGCAAAAAATAGAGTTTGGGAAACAAATACTAAAAAAGCTAACTTTTTAGTAAATGACACACCAAATCTAAAACTTGAAGATAATCATCTTATTTTAATGACAATGAGATCTCATGATCAGTTTAATACAACTGTATATGATACTAATGATAGATATAGAGGAATTGAAGATAAAAGAAAGATTATCTTTTTAAATGAAAAAGATATAAAGAAGTTAGGTTTAAAGCAGGGGGATTTTGTAAATATACAGTCTCACTCAAAAGATAAAATAAAAAGAGAAGTTTATAACTTCGAAATTGTAGCGTATGATATCAAAGAGGGATGTGCAGGAGCATATTTCCCAGAAGCGACACCGTTAGTTTCTATTAATCACTTTGATAAAAAAAGTTTTACTCCTTCATATAAGTTTGTTGATATTACGCTAGAAAAAGTTTAATACATAACATACAAAGGAATTCTTATGGATATTTCTACCTCCGTAAATGGAATTGAATTAAATAAGAAGACAGAAGAGGATTTTATAAATATTAAAATCCCTCTATCTTCACAAAATAAAAAATTAGTTGATTGGTTTTTAAATGAACTTCAAGGTGTTAATCTAAAAGAGTTGGTTTCTAATTGGTTTATTGATGAAAAGAATTGTTCTATTATAAGTCCAGATAAGACTTATATTCTGACAAAAAGAGAGCTTTTATTTACTCAACTATTACTAAAAAACAAAATTGTAACTTATGAACAGATGTTATATTATATTTGGGATAGTAAATCAGATATTACTCAAAATGCAATAAAAAGCTTTGTGAAAAACTTCAAAAAAAAGATGCCTCCTTCACTTTTAAAAAATGTAAATGGTATTGGATATAGATTTATTGATATGCATTTGTAGTAAAAAACATAGTATATATGGAATATATATTTAAGATATATTTAATTATAATCAAAATTAGAAATATATACTTAGGTTACTCGGATGAAAAATAAATTAAAAAGAGACAAAAATAAAACAATGACAGAACAAGTTTATGAAAAACTTGAAGACCTTATTGTTTTTTGTGAAATCGAACCAGGAACAGTTTTAACAGAAGCAGAAATCTCTGAGATGGTAGGAGCAGGAAGAACACCAGTAAGAGAAGCTCTAAGAATGTTAGCAAATGAATCACTTGTAAATGTTTCAAGAATTGGTGTTTTAATTCCTGAAATGAGTGGTTCAACACAACTACAATTATTAGAAGTTCGACGAGCTATTTTAAAACTTTGTGTTGATAAAGCAATTGATAGATTAACTGAAATTGATAAAAAAGCAATTCAAGAGTTATTAGATATTGTAGATGACCAAGATGATGTAGAGTTTTTATATTGGTTAAAAAGAAGACATAAAGTACTTGCAAAATGTTCAAAAAACCAGTTTATATATGAAGAACTTAGAAATGTTCAAGGACTTTCTCATAGATTTTGGTACTTCTATGCAAAGAAAGATGATCATTTAGATGGTCAAAGACTACATAAACATATATTAGAAGCTGTAATTCAGCAAGATAAAGCAGAAGCAAATAAAGCTGTTGATGCTTTATTAGATTATCTAGAAGAATTTACTAGAAAACACTCAATTTAAAATACCTCTTTTTTAAGAGGTATTTGCTTAAAAAATATACAATTCTCCCCATTTTAAAATAAAAAAACAATCTTTATTATATAAAATAGCCTTTTATAATTTACTAGCTATTTTTAGTATATATTTTAAACATATTCTAAATATATCTTAAGTATATTTTAAGTTAAGAGGGCGTATACTGACAGTATATAAACTGAAAAGGATGAAAGATGTTAAGAAACAAATTATTAGGTACAGCGTGTGCGTTATTATTAGGTGCAGTAAGTTTAAGTGCAGAGACTTGGAAGTTTGCAAGTGAAGAAGCAAAAAAAGATGTTCAAGATATTTATGCTCAAGAGTTTGCTAAAGTAGTAAAAAAAGAATCAAATGGAAAAATTAAAGTTAGAATTTACTACTACGGACAACTTGGTGGTGAAAATGATATCGTTGAGTTAACTTCAAATGGTTCAATTCAATTTGTATCAGTTGGAACAGGGCACTTAGGTTCATATGTACCTGAAGTTCAAGCAATTTCAATTCCATATGTATTAACAAATAACGAAGATGCTGCTTATGAAGTTTTAACTACATCTAAAACTATCTATAATGATTTAGCACAAAAATTTGAAGACAAAAACTTAAAACTATTATCTATGATTTCTGAAGGTGAAATGGCATGGGGTGCAAATAAACCTATTAGAACTCCAGAAGATTTCGCAGGTCAAAAAATCAGAACATTTACTTCTACAATTCCTGTAGAAACTTATAAAGCGTTTGGTGCAGTTCCAACTCCATTATCATGGGGAGAAGTTTACTCTTCTTTACAATTAGGAACAGTTGATGGTATGGTAAACCCAATGTACTTTATTTACAATGCTAAATGGCACATGGTACAAAAATACATTATGTTCCCAGGTCAACAACCATACATTGGTACAATCTCTACAAATTCAACTTGGTATAACAAACAAACACCAGAGAAACAAGCGATTATTAAAAAGGCAATCAAAGCAGCTAACAAAGCGGCATTTGAATACCAAAAGAAAATCAACAAAGAAAATACTGCAAAAATGTTAAAAGAGAACCCAGATTTAAAACTTATCACTTTAACAGAGTCTGAAAGAGCTAGATTTAAAGAGTTAAGTAAATCATTACATGGAACATTCTTAGATGTAGTAGCAAAAGCTTATTCTGGAGATAAAAAAGACCAAGCTAAAAAAGATGCTAAAAAAATCTTAGAAAACTTAATTTCTGAAGTAAAAGCAGCAGAAGCAAAACACTAATTAAAAGCCCTTCCTCCTTGGGGCTTTTTAAGGATTAAATATGGAAATTAAAATAGCGAATAGTGAACTTAACAACCAAATTTCTCATAACGGGAAAATCGGTTTAATACTTCTTGCAACAGACCAGATCACTTTATACGAGTTTGAAGCAATACTAAAAGATACAGGTGTCCTTTCCTTCCCTTCAAGAGTCATGATGGACTCTGTTGAACTAACGCCAGAAGTTTTAATGGCAATTAAAAACGAACTGGCTAGTGCAACTAATACTATCCTGCCTGGTATGACTTTAGATGTTGTTGCATTATCGTGTACATCTGCTTCTATGACAATAGGAGAAGATGAGGTTGCAAGAATTATTAAACAAAGTGATCCAAAAAGAGAAATAAAAGAAGTAACGAATCCTTACAGTGCTATTAAAAATGCATGTAAGTTTTTAGATGTAAATGAATTAGGAGTTATAACTCCATATAGTATAGAAGTAACACAAGGTATTATTGATGGTATGCAGCCAAATATTAAAACTATTAGCGCTGCAACTTTCAATAATACAAATGATAATTTAGTTCCAAGTATTCACCCTGATTCTATTAAAGAAGCAGTTATTGAAATGGCAAAAGATGAAAATATCAATACTATTTTTGTTTCTTGTACAAATTTAAATATCTGCAGATACATAGATGAATTAGAGAAAACTACTGGAAAAACAATTTTAACAAGTAACCAAGTTATGGCTTGGGATATTCTAAGGTTGGCTGGTTATAAGAAGCCTATTTTAGGTTTTGGTTCAATCTTGGAGAAAGAAAGATAATATGAAAAATCTGTTAGGAAAAATTAATTCTATCACAGCAACAATAGAGAAAGTAATTCTTGCTTTGTCTATTATGCTAATGATGATAAACACAACAGCAAATGCTTTAGGAAGATATATCTTTAATCAAAGTATATATTTTTCTGAGGAATTAAATCAGTTTCTGATGATATCTGTAACTTTTGTTGGTCTTGCATATGCTGTAAGAAACGGAAGAAACATCAGAATGACAGCTATATATGATTCATTGTCTCATAAAAAGAAGAAGATTTTGATGATAATTATTGCTTTATTTACATCACTTCTTATGTTCTTGTTAGCGTATGAAGCATATGTATATGTAATGCAAGTAAAAGAGATAAATAGACAAAGTCCAGCACTTCAAATACAAGTTTATTTAGTATATATGATTGTGCCTATTGGGTTCTTTATGTCAGGTATTCAGTTCTTTATTAGGTTTATTCAAAACCTATTACATGAAGAGATATATCTTTCTTATGATGTAATCGAAGAGAAAGATTGTGAAGTAAAAACAGGAGATCAAGCATGTTAGAATTTTTTCAAAATGTTATAAATGGTGAGCTTGATGTTTATGTAATTACATTCACTTTATTAACGGCAATGGTAATTTTATTATTCTTATCATTTCCTATGGTGGTGCCTTTAACAGTAGCAACTATTATTGGTTTTTTACATTTCTCTGATTTACCATTACAAAATATTATTCAGCAGATGATTACAGGTATTACACCAAATGCCTTAATCGCAATTCCAATGTTTATTTTGGCTGCGGATATTATGACCAGAGGACATACTGCAAATAGATTACTAGATTTAATTGAAGTATTTATTGGACACTATAGAGGTGGTTTACCAATTACTACTTGTTTAGCTTGTACTTTATTTGGTTCTGTATCAGGTTCAACTCAAGCAACAGTTGTTTCAGTTGGAACAATTATGAGACCAAAGCTTTTAAAAGCAGGGTATAAAGATTCATTTGTTTTAGGACTTATTATCAATGCAAGTGATATTGCATGGTTAATTCCTCCTAGTATTGGTCTGATTTTATTTGGTGTTTTAGCAAATGCAAATATTGCAGAGTTATTCATCGCAGGTATTGGTCCTGGACTTGTATTAGCAGGTCTATTCTCGGTTTACTGTTATATTTATTCAGTAATTCACAAAGATGAAATAACACTTGCTCCAAAAGTTGATTGGGGTGCAAGATTTAAAGCTGTTAGAAAAGCAATCTTACCTATGGGATTCCCAGTTCTTATAGTAGGTGGGATTTACTCTGGAGCATTTACTCCAACAGAAGCAGCGGCATTCTCTGTATTGTATGCAATTATCTTAGAGGTTGTTATATACAGGAAATTAGGACTTAATGATTTAATTGATGCTTCATTAAGTACTGGACTTATTACAGCAGTAGTATTTATTTTAGTTGGTGCTGGTCAAGCCTTTTCTTGGTATATCTCTTTTGAGATGATTCCACAAGAGTTACTTGGAGCACTTGATTTAGAAAATGCAAGTCCTGAGTTTATACTATTTGTGATTTGTGTGGCATTTGTAATTGGATGTATGTTTGTTGATTCAATTGTAGTTTTACTTGTATTAACACCAGTATTTATGCCAATTATTGATAGTTCTGGACTTGATCCAGTTTTAGTTGGAGTAGTGATTACTCTTCAAATGGCAATTGGTTCTGCAACACCACCATTTGGTTGTGATATTTTCACAGCGATTGCAGTATTTAAGAAATCATATATGCAAGTGATTAGTGGGATATTCCCATTCTTCTTAATTTTAATGTTGATGACGGCGATATTAATATACTTCCCTGAGACAGCATTGTTCTTAAGAGATATAGCATTTGATAAATAAAAATTTTAATAAAGAATAAGGAATAAGCAATGATAAACAATTTTAGAAAGTATTTAGAACAAACAGATTTTTTCGATAACTCTAGTAATATAGAAGTAACTGACTACAAACACCAAGATATTCTAAGTTTAGAAGGATTTAATAAAGCTTCAAAAGAGATTACTTCTTGGAATGAGTATAAAAAGACTCCTTTAGTGTCTTTGGATGAGTTAGCAAAACAAACTGGTGTTTCAAAGTTATATTACAAAAATGAGCACTTTAGATTCTCTTTAAAAAGTTTCAAAGCTTTAGGTGGAGCATATGCAGTTGCAAACTTACTAATTGGACAATTAAAAGAGAGAGGAATTGAGGCAAACTCTGAAGATTTATTATCTGGTAAATATAAAGACATTACAAGTACTATCACTGTTTCTTGTGCAACAGATGGAAATCACGGTAAATCAGTAGCATGGGGAGCATCTATTTTTGGATGTAATTGTGAGATTTTTATTCATAACCATGTAAGTGTTACAAGAGAAAAAGAGATTGGTAAATATGGTGCTATTATGCATAGAGTTGAAGGTAACTATGATGATTCTGTTCATGAAGCTGCAAGAGTAGCTGCTGAAAATGGATTCTTTACAGTTTCTGATACATCATATGAAGGATATACAGAAGTTCCAAAAGATGTAATGCAAGGTTATACTGTAATGGTAGATGAGGCATTAAAACAAATGGGTGAAAAACCAACTCATGTATTTTTACAAGGTGGAGTAGGTGGTATGGCTGCTGCTGTAGTGTCGTTTATCCATGAAACTTACGGTGAAGATTACCCAACATTTGTAATGATTGAACCAACAAATGCGGATTGTTTATTACAAAGTGCTAGAAATGGTGAACCAACAGTAGTACACGGTGATTTAGACACAGTTATGGCTGGTCTTTCTTGTGGTGAAGTTTCACTTTTAGCATGGGCTATTTTAGAGCACACTACAAAAGGATTCTTCTCTATTCCTGATGAGCCAATTGCTGAAGTTATGAAATATTTAGCATCTTTAGAAAACCCAGTAGTTGCTGGTGAATCTGCTGTTGCAGGACTTGCAGGGTTTATGATTACTCAATTTAGTGATGAGTATAGAAAAGCATTAAATATCGATGAGAATTCAAAGATTTTATTCTTAGGAACAGAGGGTGATACTGATGCACAAATTTATACTGAACTAGTTGGTAAGAGCTCAGAAGAAGTTTTAAAGGCGTAGAGGAGAATATGATGGAAAAAATATTTGAAGGTATTCCTTTTGAAAAAATCAAAGAAAGAGCAGATTTCTATAAGGAAGATATTTATAAATTCACAAGAGATTTAGTTAGATGTCCAGGTGGTTCAGGTGATGAATCTCTGGCTGCTAAATGTACAATTGATGAGATGAAAAAATTAGGCTTCAACAAAATAGATGTTGATCCTATGGGAAATATTCTAGCTTATATTGGAACAGGTAAACACCTTGTTGCAATGGATGGACACTTAGATGTAGTTGGAGCTGGAAATCTTGAAAACTGGGATTATGACCCATATGAAGGTTTTGAAGATGAAAACAGAATCATAGGTCGTGGTACAACAGATATGAAAGGTGCAATTGCATCTATTGTATATGCTGCGAAGATTATCACTGATTTAGATATTGATGATGATTTTACTTTACTTGTTTCTGCTTCAGTTGCAGAAGAGGATTGTGATGGCTTATCTTGGAAATATATGATTGAAGAGCAAAATATCAGACCTGAGTTTGTACTTCTTGCAGAGCCAAGTGATGGAAAAATCTGTAGAGCTCAAAAGGGAAGAATGGAGATTTCTGTTACAACTTATGGAACATCTGCACATGGTTCAATTCCTCACAAAGGTGATAATGCCATCTATAAAATGTCAGGAATTTTGCAAGAGTTAAGAGCTTTAAATGAGAACTTACTTGTAGATGATTTACTTGGAAAAGGGTGTTTAACAGTATCTGAGATTAGCTCAACTTCACCATCAAGATGTGCAGTTTCTGATTCGTGTACTATTTCTATTGATAGACGTCTAACTTGGGGTGAAAAACCTGAAGATGCACTTCAAGAAATTAGAAATCTTCCTGCTGTTAAAATGGCAGATGCTGAGGTTTCTATTTATAACTATGATGAACCATCATATACTGGTTTAGAGTATGGACAAGAGTGTTCATTTAAACCTTGGAAAATGGAAGAAACACACGATGTTACACAAAGTGTAGCAAAGGCTTATAAAAACTTATTTGGTAAAGAAGCAGTGATTGATATTTGGCCATTTTCAACAAATGGTGTATCTATTATGGGTGAGCACAATATTCCAGTTATTGGATATGGTCCAGGTGAATTAAAATTTGCCCATGCTCCAAATGAAGAAGTAAAAAAAGCAGATTTAATTTTATGTGCTGCTTTATATGCAGCAATTCCATCTGTATATGTGAGAATGCTAAAAGGTAAATAATATGTTACAAGTACCAAAAAGAGGCTTTGAAAAAGCGGAATATGAAAGAAGACTTGCAAAGATTCAAAAACTAATGTTTGATGAAGAAATGGATGCAATTCTTTTAACAACACAAGTAGATATAGAGTATTACACGGGATTTAAAACACAATTTTTTGAAAGTCCTACAAGACCATGGTTTGTATTAATCCCACTTGATGATAAACCAAAAGCAATTATTCCTGTAATTGGTGAGAGTGGTATGAGAGATACTTGGGTTGAAGATATTCAAACATGGACATCTCCAAATCCTGAAGATGAAGGAATATCTTTATTAACAGTGAATATCGTAGCTTTAATGAAAAGGTTTAAAACATTAGGAATTCCACAAGGGCATGAGAGTAATCTTAGAATGCCACTTGGGGATTATAATAAACTAATTTCAAATCTTGATGGTATAAATATCAAAGATGCAACAAAGATTTTAAGATATGTAAGATATGTGAAATCTCCTGCGGAAATTGAAAAAATTAAATATATTTGTGAAGTAGCATCTCAAGGATTTGAGGATTTACCAAGCTTACTAAAAGTAGGTGAGAGTGAGAGAGCTAATTGTCAGAGATTTAAAAATCACCTTTTATCATTGGGTGTTGATGACTTTCCTTATTTAATCTCTGGTTCTGGTCAGGGAGGATATGGTTCTATTATTATGGGACCAAGTGAGAGGATTTTAGAAAATGGAGATATTTTTATCATTGATACAGGTTGTGTTTTTGATAGTTACTTCTGTGATTTTGACAGAAACTACGCTTTTGGTTACGCAAGTGATGAAGCAAAAAAAGCATATGAAGTAGTATTTAAAGCTACTGATGCAGGTTTTGATGCTTGTAAAGTAGGAAATACAACATCAGATGTATTTAATGCTATGAATAAAGTAATGGTAGAAGGTGGAGCCCTTGGAAACTCTGTGGGTAGACTAGGTCATGGACTTGGTATGCAACTAACAGAGTGGCCTTCAAATACAATCAATGACAACACACCTTTAGAAGATGGTGTTGTTTTAACTTTAGAGCCTGGAATGGAGTATCTTCCAGGAAAAGAGATGGTACATGAAGAGAATGTACTAATTACAAAAGATGGTCCAGTTTGGCTATCTAGACGTGCTTTATCTGAGCTTCCTATTATCTAAGTTGATCTTATGGCATTTGGTTTATACTAAAAAGTAGTAAACCAAGTGCTAAGATTAAAACTCCTCCAATAATCTCTAAAATATATCCTTTTGATTCAAAGAAAGAGTTTGTTTTTTTGTTTAAAGAGATTGATAAAATTCCTACTAGTGAGATTGTAAGTCCCATACCAATACTCATAGTAATAGCTGCAAGTACTCCTAAAACATACTGCTTTAGCATAATACAGAATAAAACTATCGTCATAACCCCAGGACATGGAACAATTCCTGCACTAAAAGCAATGGCATATTTGCTTTTTTCTTTTTCTATTTCATTCTCTTTTTGTTGTCTTGAAAGGTATGAAGATAAGATTATATAAACTCCTACAAGTATTATCATTCCTGCACTTATTTGCATAGAGACTTTTGAAAGGTAGTTGAAGTTTTGTCTAAACATTGATTGGATTATAAAAAATATTCCAAAAGTTAAAGCAAGGGCTGAAATAGCATGAATTACTGAGATTAGATACCCTAAGCCAAAAGCTTGAGAGTATTTGTTTTTTGATGTTGAAAAATAAAATGCCACAAGAGCTTTCCCATGTCCAGGCCCTGCTGCATGAATTAGTCCATATAAAAAAGCGATTCCCAAAACAAGTAGGGAGCTTGAAAGCATATTTTCGTCATTTATACCTCTTATAGTTGATGAAATAAGTTTGTTTATTTGAAATTGATATTGTATTAGTTGGTTTAAAAACTGATCGTATAAATCCATATTAGTTTACTCCAAAGATTTGTTTTTTAAGTTGGTTGATTTGTTCTTTTTGTGTTCCATTTATTTTAATAAACTCTTTTTCTAGCATCATTCCTACAAAAAGGTCTTCATCTTCAAAGTCAATAGTAGTATTTCTAATATCTAAGATATTTATAATCTCAAAAGCATAAATCAATCTATCATCTTCTATTGAGGCCTTGAAGTTGAAAGGTTTTATATAAAGTTCTTGGTTTTCTATGATAATTCGTGTATAAAAGTTTTGTTCTTGAAGGGATGAAAAGTAGTTTTCAAATATAAAGTTGTTTTCATTTTTATCAAACTTTCCATCTGCATTTACATCTAGTTCCATTATTAACATCATTGATGTCATTTCATCTAATGTCCATTTGATATGAAGTTTTTCTATATTGTTTTTATTTATTTCTACAGTTGGTTCAACTTCAATGAATGTGTGAGGATGAGAATAGCTATTTGTAAATAGTGTTATTAGAAAAATTAGTTTTATAATTTGATGTTTCATAAGGGCAATTATAATCAATAAAATTAAAATGCAACTTAGTTGCAAAAAAAGATAGTGGAATTTTGAATAGTCTTTAATTTACCTTTTTATTTTTATATTTAATTGGTAAAATAGTCAAAATAAAAAGGAGTAAAATGAAAATAGAAATGTTCTATGACAAAGAATGTCCTTTTTGTAACTCATATGCGAACTATATAAAACTAAAGCAATCCCATGAACTAACTCTTAAAAATGCTAGGGAATACACAGAAGAAATAGATAAGTTTAAAGCTATAGGTTTTGATATAAACAACGGCTATATTATAAGAGTAGAAAACAGTGAGATTTACCAAGGTGTGGATGCTATAGTGTTTTTGAATGACTTGGCTACAAATAGAGTGTTTTTTCCTGACAATTACTTTTTTAGAAATATTATCTATCCTTTTATAAAAAGCTTGAGAAAGCTTGTACTTAAAATCACTGGAAAACAAGTGGATTTATAATTGTCCATTTTTCACATATAATAGTCCTTTTTTTACCTTTATAAATTTCGGACGAATTGTTAGAATTAACAAAAACAAATAAAGGTTAAAAAATATGAAATCAAAAATTTTATTAGCAGTTCAAATATTAGTTGGTTTAGGTCTTATCATATTTGGTTTAAACAAATTCTTACATTTTATGGCAAATCCTCCAGTATCACAAGAAATGGGTATGTTTATGGGTGCATTAGCAAAAACAGGATATATGTTCCCACTTGTTGGAGCTATTCAGTTCTTAGCTGGTTTAGCATTTGTATTAAATAGATTTGTTGCTTTAATGGCTATTGTTATTGTTCCAGTTATGTTAAACGCTATGTTAGCTCACGCGTTCTTAGATCCATCAGGGATTGGTGGTTCACTTGTAATTTTACTTTTAATCATCGTAGTTATGTTTAAAAACAAAGAGGCATATGTAGCAGTTTTAAAGGCTTAATTGCTAAAAATAGTGGGATATGATATATTGTATTTATATCCTACTAGCTTTATAAAAAGAGAAAAAAATGAAAGAAAAAAATGAACTTTTAGAGATACCTTTTCAAAAACTTGGTGATGAAGATATTGAGTTTCAAATCTTAGATATGAAAGAGCTTATTAAAACTACCAAGTTTTATGCGGGACTTGAAAACTATCATCGAATAAAGTTCAACTCTATTATGATTGTCACTGAAGGTCAGGGGGAACATAATATTGATTTTAAGACATACAAATACCAAAAAGGGACTGTTTTATTTATAGCAAAAAATCAAGTTACTTCCTTTAAATTGAATCCAAATATGAATAGCTATATTTTAGAGTTTACCGAAGGGTTTTTGTGTGGGGTTATACAACAAAGTATTAGTGATATGTTTGATTATATGCGATATACTCCTACTTTGCAGCTTGATGATAGTACTTTAGAGTCTATTTTTAGCAACATCAAGCTTCTAACTCATCAGTTAAAGCAGCCAACTGATGAGTATAAGAAATCTATCATTCAATCACTATTTCAATCTTTGTTGATACAGCTAAAACGTGAGAGAGTAAAGTGCGCAACTCCTATAAAATCAAAGGATGAGAAACTTTATAATGAGTTTTTATATCTAGTTAGAAGCTCTCACAAATATACTCTTCGTGTGGAAGACTACGCAAGGGATTTGGACATATCTAGTAAAACCCTTACAAGAGTATTGACTCGATATACAAACAGAACTACAAAAGCTTATCTTGATGAGTTTTTACTAATCAAAATAAAAAGATATCTATTGGATGAGGGGCTTACTTTGCAAGAGATTGCAAATAAGTTGGAGTTTGATGAGATAACAAACTTGATAAAGTTTTTCAAAAAGTTTGAAAATATGACCCCATCTGAGTTCAAAAGTTCTGTAAAAAAGTAGAATAAATAAGGTTTAAAACCTTATTTTTCTTCAACCTCACATGTTTCATCTACACAACACTGATTTTTAAGTTCAAAGACTACATCATCTAGCAATTCATAGTTTGCAATACAGTGTAAAACTCTACCATCTCTTACTTGTGTTACTAAATCTAAGTTAGTTAGTTTTGAGATATGATGTGACAAAGTAGAACCTGGAATGCCCAAAGCATCTTGGATTTCACCAACACTTAGACCTTTTCTTCCTGCTTTTACTAATAATCTAAAAATTCTTAATCTTGTGATATTTCCTAGTTGGGCTAGGCATTTTACTAGGTTTTCTTCAGTCATTGTTTTGTCCATTATTTTATTTTTCTAGAATTATAGCAGTTTATTTTTTATAATATGAAATATAATACAATAAATGAAAAGTACTAAGGATTAAGATGTCAGGTATCACAGACATAAAAACACTTTTAAAACATATGCAACCAAAACTAGATAAAACAGATTTTGTATTTTGTACAAAAGATACAAAAGTTTTAGATGGAGAGATAATCAACCTAAATCCAATAGCCACTTTTCTAGAAGATGAAGGTATGACTATCATAATAGAGAAATCAAAAGCAGATAACTCAAACCTACAATACGAAGGCATTTTCAACAAAATCACACTAGAAATTCACTCAAGCCTAGAAGCAGTAGGACTAACAGCTGCCTTTTCAGCGAAACTTACAGAACACAATATCTCTGCAAATGTAGTGGCTGGATATTATCATGACCATATTTTTGTACCAAAGGATAGGGCTGAGGATGCTGTTGAAGCTTTGCTTGAGTTGACTAAATAAAATAAAAAATCTCATAAATTAGCAATTTTGTGACGCAAAACGTGACGGCATTTTGATATCTTAATAAAAATTGGTATTAGGAGAAAAAATGGCACAGAAAATTATTCTTGGAGAAACAACATTAAGTTCTTTACATGAAGTGTTCGAATTAACGGAAGAACAATTAGAAGCTAGAAAGGCAAGGTTATTTCCCATTGGAAATACTGAGCAAGAACAAGCAACAGTTTCAATTTTTTTATCTTCATTATGTGCAGTAAAAGAATATAGAGAAGAATTATTTTTATCATTAGGTATTAATAAAATAAGAGCAAGAAATGTGAATGTTCATGTTTATACTGAAATCCAAGATGGAAATAAAGCGAATAGACCTGATGCATTAATTGTTATTACAAGTGGTAAACATAATCCATTAATCGAGTGGGCAGGTTTTATTGAAGCTAAAATTAGTGAAAATATGTTAGAAGATTCTCAAATAGAAAAATATACAGACTTTGCTAGGGAAAAAGGAATTAATGAAATAATAACAATTTCAAATTATTTAGTTACATCTCCATTATGTTCTCCAATTAAATCTTCCAAAAGGAACTTTAAGTTTTATCATTGGTCATGGGCTTATTTAAAAGTAATAGCTTCAAGACTTATTAAAACAAATAAAATTGAAGATGAAGATCATGTTTATATATTATCTGAATTAAGAAAATATATGGATAGTCATAAAAACCTTAGGCACTTTATTAATATGGGAAAAGATTGGAAAGATAATGTTATCGCTATTCAATCTCATAGAGAAGATTCTCGGGTAAGTGCTGAACTTTCATCTAGTATTGTTGATGCACTTATTCAAGAAGAAAAAGATATATCTTTGCAACTAACAGATAATTCTGATTTTTATGTTGAATTATTAGTAAAAAATGATAGAAGAGAAGAAATTGACAAAATGCTGCAAGAAAAAAAAGTTGTTACTTCTACTTTTATAATTAATAATGATAAGAACTGTAAATTTTCAATAGATATTGATTTTATTAGACAAGAGGTTCAATGTTCTACTAATATTTTTATAGAACAGGGTAAAGCACAAGCACAAACAACAAAGTTAATTGATATTTTAAAGAATGCAGGTCATTCTGAGGAACTCTATATTAATGCCATTTACCCAAGGAATAAGTTTTTACAAAAAGACACAATCAGTCTTTCTTGTTTATTCAAAGAAAGAGAAAAAAGAGTGAATTTATACTCAATTCTTGATAAAAATTTAGGAGAAGAAGTTAAAAGGTTTGAAGTAAAAACAAAAGATTCTTTTGGAAAAGACTTTCAAGGTAATAAAAAATTTATTACACGTTTAGAAAAAGTAGCTGAAAGGTTCTTAAATCAAGTAATGGTAAATTTCATTTAAAACTTAACAGATTGAAATAAAATTAACTCTTTTAAAATCTCTTTTGTATAATTAATAAAATTATTTCAAAAGAGATACTCATGAATAAATTGACAATTTTGTATCTAAAAGGATACAATAAATGTATAAAATAAAACAAACAACAAGATTTTCATCATGGCTTCATAAACTCAAAGATATAAAAGGAAAAGTTTCTATCTTACGTAGGATTGATAGATTAAAAAATGGAAACTTTGGAGATTATAAATCTTTGGGTGAAAATCTATATGAACTTAGGATTACAACTGGTCCTGCATATAGAGTTTATTTTACAAAAAAAGATGGTGAGATTATCATACTTCTTGTTGGTGGAGATAAGTCAACTCAAAAAGCAGATATTGTAAAAGCCAAAGAGTTAGCAAAGGAATACAAATGAATGAAGAATTAACAAACTTCGATATATCACAATACTTAGACAACAAAGAGATAATAGCAGAATACCTAACACAAGTTATAGAAGAGGGTGATATGGATGAGTTGTTTGTAGCTATTGGAAATATTGCTAAAGCAAAGGGGATGAGTCAAATATCTAAAGACACGGGTCTTGGAAGAGAGAGTTTATACAAAGCCTTTAAAAAAGGTTCAAAACCTAGATTTGATACAGTTATAAAAGTATTGAAATCTTTAGATATTCAACTAAAAGCTGTCTAAATAAAAAAGAGAACTAACTCTCTTTTTTATCTAACCTCAAAATCACCTCTTCTTACATGATTTACTCCACCATTTCTTTTAAACGATAATAAATAGTTGTAAGTTCCTGCTTGTGGTAGGTTTACACTAAATGTATAGTTTCCTGCACCGTTTACTTTGTTTGTTGTGTATGTTGAGATTTTTTTGTTTGGTTGGTATACTTGTAGTTTTAGTGCAGCGTTGTAAACTGGGATTGTTTTGCTTTTGATTGATACATCAATGTTGTTTTTACCTACTGTTAGGTTATCTGCTTCTACACCTACACCAAAGTCTTTGTCTTTTGCTTGTGCCATACTTGCAGCTAGGGCTGTTGATACTAATAATACTGATAATTTCTTCATTTATAATCCTTTTGGTTTGTCTTTTGTTAGTGTAAGTTTATAGCTCAAAGATGAAATGAGAGTGAATCCAAAATGAATATTTATTAATCTTAAAACTTAAAAATTCTATTTGTTATTTATGTTAAAATATATGTATGTAGGACAAGTATTTGAAAGATTTGATATCCAAAAATCAAGGATAAAACATGAATACAGATATAAACACACTATTTGAGAACCTTTGGAATGCCTATATCCAAGTCACTCCAACAGCTACAAAAATTCATAAACTATTAGGTTCGACTCAACAAGATGATATTATCAACGATCATATAGCCCTTAGGACTTTTTCTCACCCAAAAGTAAATATTGATGTACTTGCTAAACACTTTGAAGTTTTGGGATATTATGAAGCAGGGCAGTATCACTTCAAAGAGAAAAAACTCTATGCCAAACACTTCGAACACCAAGACAAAACAAAACCTAAAGTTTTCATATCCGAACTTGATATGTCACAGTTTCCCCTCTCAATTCAAAATGAGATAAATCACCTAGTATCACAAGTACTAAACGACGATGTAAAAACAGATGATTTTCTATACTCAGGACGACACTGGAAACTTGACTATAGAACATATAAAATTTTATTAGAACATAGTGAATACGCTGCTTGGTTAGCAGTATGGGGATATATCCCAAATCACTTTACCGTATCTATAAACCACCTAAATAACTTCGATACTATACAAGAAGTAAATGCCAAACTAAAAGAAGCAGGATTTGTACTAAACGACGTAGGTGGAGAAATCAAAGGAAGTAAAGAAGTTCTACTAGAACAATCAGCAACAATAGCTGATAAAATCATGGTAAATTTTACCGATTGGGAAAAAGAAGTGCCAAGCTGTTTCTATGAATTTGCTCTTAGATACCAAAAAGAAGATGGTGAGTTATACACAGGGTTTGTAGAAGCAAATGCAAACAATATATTTGATAGTACAAACAGTAGATAATATAAGTGATTTATAGATAATCACTTATATTTACTTCATCTAACTGCTCTTTATTTAGATACTTTTTCCCATACTCTAGGTATATACCACTTTGTAAGAACAGCTTGAATATATCAGGATCAAGATGTTGGTCTTTTACCATAAAGCTTAGGATTTTTATCGATTCAGATAGAGTTTTTGGTTTTTTATATGGTCTATCTGCTGCTGTTAGAGCTTCAAATACATCAGCAACTGCCATGATTCTAGCAGGGATTGACATATCTTCTTTTGTAAGTTTTCTAGGATAACCTGTACCTATTAGTGTTTCATGGTGAGCACCTGCATATTCTGGTACTTTTTTTAGATAATCAGGAAGAGGTAAATTCTCTAGCATTTTAATAGACATGATAACATGCTCATTGATTTTAAATCTCTCTTCTTCTGTTAGAGTTCCTCTATCAATGATTAGGTTATAAACTTCTCCAAAGTTAAATAGATTTTTAGGAATATTTACTTTAAATCCATATTTATCATAATCTTGTGTATCATCACTAAGTCTTGGAACTATATGTGATTGTTTATCTTCTAGAAGATACTCTGTATTTGATTTGTTCTCTTGAAGTCTTGATTCTTCATCTTGAGAAAGACCTAGAGTATTATCGAAGTTTCTAATCCATTTTGTTTGGGCTATCTCTTTTACTCTTTGTTTATCTTCATCTTTCATAAACTCAGAACCTACATTTGCATTTGCGATAAACTCAAAATCTTCTATTAGTTTTGCTTGTTGTTCTTTTAGCCATGAGTTTACTTCTGTTTCATCTTCTTTGTTTATGATTCTGTTTAGTGCTTGAATTTGAAGATCTCTATATACTACTTCAAATCTTGTACGAATCTCATGGATTCTATTGTAGATAGTCTCCAATTTTGTGGCTTTGTCTACTACGTGAATAGGAGTTGTTACTTTACCACAATCATGTAGCCATGCTGCAATACTAAGCTCTCTTATTTCATCTTCTTTTGTAAGTTCAAAGCCTTTAAATATACTATCTTTTGATTTTGTAGCAGCTTCTGCCATCATTAAAGTAAGAGTTGGTACTCTTTCACAGTGTCCTGCTGTATATTTTGATTTGGCATCTATTGTTGTTGCTATTAGTTCTACAACTGAATCAAAAAGTTTGATTTGAGCTAGTTCGTATTCTTTGATAGAGTTTGACATAGATACTAGTGATTTTGATAAATCATAGATCTCTTTGATTGGAGTTTTTAGTTGTTTTACTTTGTCGTATTTTCTTCTTCGAATTTTTTTATTTTCTTTTTCAAGCTCTTTAATTGGGTCAGTGATTATTCGTGTTGAGTACCAAATAACAGGTAAAATTAGTAATAAAAGTATAGTAGCTGCAATAGTTGCATAAACTATCTTTTTGTTTGATTCTTTCATTATTTCAGCTTCAGGAATCAAAATAGTTAGATACTCTTTTCCATTATCTGGTGTTGCTATTTCTACACTAGATACAAAATACTCTTTTTTGTTGATTGTTATAAGTTCTCCATCTTTGTTCATTGAAGATTCTAGGATAGTTTTTAGTTCTTTATTGTCTATTTTATTAGTCACACTTGAAGCAATGATTGATTTCTTCTCATCAAATAAATACAACTTACTACCAGCTATATTTTCTTGTTCTTTTAAGAAGTTTGATAAACTCTCAAGGGAAATATCAAGACCCATTACTGCTGTGTTATTTTCTAGTTTTTTGGCATAAGTAATACCATAATTGCCTAAGTTTGCAAATAGATATGGTGACGTTTTTATAATCTCATCTGTCTTGATAGCTTTTTTATACCAAGGTCTAATAGTTGGTTTGTACGTGGCATCTTCAAGTTTGTATCTTGTTAGATTCAAGTTTTCATCTAAGAACTGTTCTAATTGAACTTTCTTATTGTCTTTTGTAAATATTTTTACTATTAGCCATCTATCATCTTTTTGGGCTTTATATTTTTCTCTTAAACCTTCATTGATATTTAGATTGATTACTTCATAGAAACTATTGTTATTGTAACCAATATAAATAGAGTATATATAGTTTCGGTTTTTTAATGCTGTAGTGAATTTTTTTATAAGAGTAGGCTGAATTGCGCTTTTAGGGTATTCTCCAAGGCCATATGATAATTCAAGTATAGATATTAGATTGTTACTAACTTCATCGATTCTTTTTACTTCTTTTTGAGTCTCTTCATATGTTTGAGTTATTATTTGTTGAGTAGATGAAAAAGCCAAATCTTTTAGAAAGTAGTATTGTAAGCTTATTGATACAACGGAGGTAAGACCTACAAGTAATCCAATTACCCACAAAATTGTAGGTCTGATTTTTATTTTATTATAGTTAAACAAAACTTCCTCCAAAAAAAGTTATTTTGTTTACCCTATCATAAAATATATTAAAATTAAAATATTATATTTATTTACTATAAAATATTAAAAAAATTATTTTGCGATAAAACCTTTGTGTCTATCGTACTCTAGTTTTATACCTAGGATTCTACTCCATTTACTTGCTGTTCTATCAAAAAAGTCAGTTTTTTGAAGTTTGCTATAGGCTCTTCTCCATTGTCTTAGTATCTTTTTTGGAGTTCCATTTGAAAGCATTATATAGCTGTCGATTTCTTTGAAAGTGTAGGCTTCTTTGATTTTAGAGAAGTTTATATCAGATTTCTTAGCTATAAATTGTGCTTCAATTTTTGAAGTTGCCCATAAGTCGAACTTACCATTTAGAAGTTTGTTTATACTTTCTTTATGATTAGCTTCTTTTTGAACTTTGAAACTTTTATTTGTGAAGTAGTCTGCTCTCCAGTCACCTCTCATAGCTCCAATCTTTAGTTTTTGTTCTTTGATATCAAATAGTGAAGTTACCTCTGCATTGTTTTTAGAAGTTTTATATAATACTGCTTGTTTTGTAATAACTGGCCCTACAAAATGAAAACCTTCTTTCATTCTTTGTGATGTTTTACCAGCAGTAAAAAGTATAATGTTTTTGTTTTCTTTGGCGATATTATATGCTTTTGACCAATCCATCATTTCAATTTCTTGGTTTTCAAGTTTCATTTCTTTTATAAGTTCTTTGACTATATCAACGGTTATACCAACAATTTTTTGGTTTTGCATATAGTTAGTAGGAGGCTCATCATTTGTGATGATTCTTATCTTTTCCCCAAACAAGCTTGTAAAAAATACCGATAATACGATTAGAAATTTTATAATAGCCATGTTAACTTCTTTTGTTATATTCTGTTTCTATTATAATACGTCTTTGCTAAAATTGGATACATATATTTTTTATTTTTACTAGAAAATTTGAAAAAATTTACATATTTTTGGAAGATTTTGTACAAAAAAAAGAAAAGTAGCCTTTTTAGCTACTTTTTTCTAGAACTTTTTGAAGGATATCAAAAGGCAGAGGTTTGTAGTAATAATACCCTTGAGCTTCATAACATCCTTCTTTGATTAAGAAGTCAATTTGTTCTTTTTGCTCTAATCCTTCTGCAATGATTTGCATATTTAAACTTTTTGAAATAGCAATGATTGCTTTTGTAAGTTCTAAATCATCTTTATCTGATGGAATCTCTCTTATGAAAGATTGATCAATTTTGATTTTATTAATTGGTAGTTTCTTTAGATATGATAATGAAGATTGACCAGTTCCAAAGTCATCAACTGCAATAGTCATACCTAAATCTCTTAGTTTCCAAAGAGTATCAATAGTTTTGTTTACATCTTTCATTACTTGTGTTTCTGTAATTTCTATGATTACATCTCTTGGGTCAATTTTTGTAAGCTGAACTAGTTGTTTCATATCTTCAATAAATGTACTACTACTAATTTGAATCATAGAAACATTTAAAGATAAAGTGTTTAGAGTATAGCCTTCATTTTTCAAACTTACAAAATGAGTCATGGCTTTTCTCATTACTATTTTATCTAGTGATTCAATAAGTCCAATCTCTTCTGCAAGGGGAATAAACTTGTAAGGAGGAATCATACCTTTACTTGGATGTATCCATCTAACTAGTGCTTCAACACCTATGATATTTTCTGTTTCCAAGTCTATTTGTGGTTGGAAGAATACTTCGAATTCTTCATTTTTTATAGCTTCTCTTAGTTCTAACTCTAGTTTTACTCTTTCATGAGCTTTTTGAGTTAACTCTTTTGCATAGAATTGATAATTGTTTCTTCCTAACTCTTTTGCTTTATACATAGCTGCATCGGCATTTTTAATAAGCTCTTCGGATGTTAAACCATCATTTGGATAAAGGGAAATACCAATACTACAAGAGATAAAGAAACTATACTCTCCGATTATTTGAGTTTTTTGGAATTCATCCATGATTTTTTGAGCATAATCAATAATATCATCACTTGAGTTTATATCTTCAATAAGAACAACAAACTCATCTCCACCAAGTCTTGCAACTGTATCATCTTCTTTGATAATATCTTTGATAATCAAAGATACTTTTTTTAGAAGCTCATCTCCAACAGAGTGTCCTAGTGAATCATTGATCTCTTTGAAGTGATCTAAGTCTATAAAAAATAGAGCAAGTTTAGTGTTGTGTTGTTTTGCATGTTTTATAGATTGGTTTAGTCTATCTAACAATAAAACTCTATTTGGAAGAGCTGTTAAACTATCATGTTCTACTTCATATTGTAAACTAAGTGTTCTTTCATCAAAGGCTTTTGCTAGTTGTTCTATCTCATCATTTGTACCAATTGGACTACATAAGATATTTTTTGAGTTTGTTGAGTCTTTTACTTTTTCATATAGTCTTAAAATAGGTTGAGTGATTGTATCAGCAAGAATACTTGAAATAATAAGACCAGCAAAAATAAATAAAACTCCAATCAAAGATAGTCTTAAAAGAGCATCAATAATTGGCTCTTCATATTTAGCATTTTCAAGTCCAAACTCTACTACAACATTTAGTTTATTTACATATGAATTAACATCAAAAGACTCAATGGCAAAGTTGTAGTAATCTGTTGTTGTATCATAGTTGTGTGAGAAGATTGTTTTGTTTTCATATAGGATTTTTGTATAGTTGTATGGTTCATTTTTAAGAACAATCTGTCTACCAATTGCATCCATATCAAATACAGTGATTAATGCACCTTGTGTTGTTTCATAGTAGTGAATAGGTGCAATTACCACAAGGTTATGGCTTGATTTTTGAATATATGTTGTTACTTGTCCTAAAGCAAGTGAAGCTCTAAGTTGTGCAGAAGAGTTGTACTCAGGGATTTTTTCTTGGGTTTTAAATATAGCATCCCCATCAAAATCCACAACACTTACAGAAATTACATCTTTTCCTTTTCTGTAGTTTTTGATTAAAATATCCAAAAACTTCTCTCTACTTTGAGTATCAATCAAAGAGTTGATAATAAGTTCATTTTTTGAAAGTAAAATAGTGCTATCTACTAAATATCCTATTTTTTGCTCTAGCCTTTGTTGTACATCATATGTTTTATTTACAAGTAGTTTATTTATCTCACTATTGATGTTATTAAACATCATATAACTTACCATTAATGTAATAAGAATAATTGCAGCAGCAATTAATCCAGATACTTGGAAAATTACTCTATTTTTTATACTAGTCTGAAATAAATTAAATATATTTCTAATCTTCATCTTTGCCTATTTCTCTTTTATTATTAAACCATTTTCATTAAATTTAGCCATAAAGAAATCTTTCTTTTCTAAGGCATCATGATTTTGCTGTGAAAAAGGGTTTTTATATGATTTTATAACCCCATTAAATGATTGAATGTTTTCAAGTTCTTGTTTTATTTTCTCTTTTTCAAAACTATTTGCTTGTTTTATTGCTTTACTTAGTAAGTATACAGCATCATAAGCTTGTGCTACACCTGCCGGTGCTTTTATACTCTCTTCTGAATCAACTGAGTATTTTTCTATATAACTGTTTGCTAGTTTTTTTGCATTTTGTTTTGAATTGTTTATAAAAGAAAAACTTTGAATAAATTTTAAATCTACTTTTTCTAGATTACTTTTTTGTTTCTCATAGAAGTTCCCACCTACAATTCCCCAATGTGAAAAAACATCTAAAGGTGTTTCCATATTAGCAACAGCTTCTAGAATTTTACCACCTTCAATAGGGTTTGCAACCATTATAACCGATGTTGCTTTTGTTTTTGAGATATTTTCAATCTCTTTTATAAAATCTTTTTGACCTCTATTAAACTCTTTTGCATATGCAAACTCTAAGCCTCTTTTTTCTAAAGCTTTTTTCATAATATTTAGTGAGCTTCTTCCCCAAATAGAGTTTTCTACTAAAATAGCAGGTTTACTACTTGCTTTTAGTGCTGAGTCCAAAATAAATTGAGAGGCATATTTATCATTTGCTGAAACTCTAAAGATATTACTGTTTGTATCTTCTGTAAGAATAGGTGCAGCAGCCCAAGGAATCATATAGGGAATTTTTGAAGCTTTGATTTTCTCTAATCCCTCAGCAATAATAGCACTATGTAATCCTCCCACAATTGCTATAAGGTTCTTTTTGTTTTCAAAGTCTTCTAAGTTTTTCAAACTTTTATGAGCTCTTGCACTATGATCTTTTGCAACTAAAAGGACTTTTTTACCTAAAAGACCACCTGTTTTGTTTATTTCTTCGATTGCAAGTTCAGCTCCTCTTTTTATTGCAAGACCTGATACTTTTGCTCCCATAGATAAATCAGCATCAATTCCAATAATTACATATTCATCACTGTTTTTATATTTATTTATTAGATACTCTTCTGTTTTTGATATAACATCACTACCGATGATCTCTTCATATTTTTTAGAGATATTTTTCATTTTGTCGGCAATTCTTTCTTTTTCTTTACCTTCTAAAATATGAACATTTACATTTGCATCTTTGATTTTTTGTATTAGTAAGTCTTCAACCTTATGTGCTTCTTCTCTTTCATAAGCTGTTAACTCTTTTGCTGTTGTGATTAGCACTTCTTGAATATTACTAGGAAGCTTTTCAAAAATTTTTGAACTAATTGAAAACACATATCCCAAGTAAGCATGATTTGAAATAGTTAGATTTGATTGGTGTTTATAAAACTCCATTGATACAATAGCAATTAGCGGGTTTTCTTGCCCATCAACTACTTTATTTGCTAAAGCTTTTTTCGTTGCATAAAAATCAATAGGAAGAGTTGTAGATTCAAGAGCATTAAACTGATCTTTAATAAGTCTACTTTTCATAATTCTAAATTTCTTATCTTTGAAATCTTCTAGTTTTTCTAAAGGATGATTTGCAGTGAAGTGTTTAAATCCATTTTCCCAAAATGTTACTCCCACTAAATCAATATCAACTAATTTATCTAGTAATATTTGTCCAACTTCTCCATCTAAAAGAGTATATAAATCATCTTTTGTTGGAAAATAAAATGGTAAATCAGCATACTGCACAGCAGGAAGAGCAACACTTAGTTTTGCAGTTGGTGTAAGAACAATATCTAAATCACCTTTTCTTGCCATCTCAACCATTTGGTGATCATTTCCTAATTCTTGATTGGGGTGAATGATGATATTTACTTTTCCATTTGTTCTTTCATTTACTCTTTGAGTATAAAGTTGGATACTTTTATGTAGAGTACTTTGCTCTGACATATTATGTCCCAATCTCAAAGTATATGTTTGAGAAGTGGACTTATCAGAGTTACTCATTTTAGAAGGATTGCCTTTTTCTACAACTGGAGATAAAGCAATAACAAAAATTAAAGATAAAATAACAATTAGACCTAGTATATAATATTTTTGTTTCATAGATTTACTTTGTATTTGATGTTAGATAACTATTATTATAACACATTATGTTATAAAAATAGATTATCGTTATTATTCTATACTCTATTAGTTACATACTAGTAATAAAATCTTGCTAATCATTATACTTTGAATTTTAAATATATATAAATAATGACAAAAAGTTACAAAATAACCTAAAAAGCTACTCTAATGTAACCATATTATGTTATATTCCTAGTTATAATAATTTCAGATCAGAAGTTAATAACATAGTAGTAGGAAAGTAGAAGGATGGAGTCTAAACAAAAAGTAATTACATCATTGGTTGTGTTATTTGCATTATTTTTTATCGGAATGGTAATTAGTACTGTATTTAATTTTAGAGCCTATGGTTTAAAAACAGCAGAGGAGAAAGCAAGCTTAACAGCAGAAATAATCAAAACTGGTCTTACAGCTCACATGGTAAATGGTATCATGAGTGAAAGGGAGTTTTTTTTACAGCAGATTGAACAAGCTGAAAATATAAATCAACTATGGATTTCAAGATCCCCAACTGTAATAAAACAGTATGGAGAGGGATTTAACAATGAAATACCAAGGGATAAAATAGATAGAGATGTTTTAAAAACTGGAAAAACAATCACTAAAGTTACTGAAACAACGGATAAGAGTTTGATGAGGGTAACTATACCTTTTGAGGCTTCTGCCTTTGGTAACCCAAACTGTATGACTTGTCATACTGCAAAAGAGGGTGAAACTCTAGGAACTGTAAGTATGGTTATAGATATTTCTGATGTTAGAATGAGTAGTTTAAAAACTGTTTTATATAATGTGACTCTAACAGTGATTATCATCATATTAATCTTTTTATTAATAAGCAAATTTATCAAACCATATGTTGCAATCTTCTATTCAATCCAAGATGTAATGCAATCAGCGTATAGAGGGGATTATACAAAAAGAGTAAATGGATACAACAATGAAGAGAGTAAATCTGTTGCAACTTTATTAAATACGATGCTTGAAAAGCTTCAACATACTTTTGAAGAACTTGATAGAAAAGTATATATTTTTATCAAAAACAAAAACTATGCAAAAGAGAGCGATCCTTTAAAAAATATCAATAATACGATTGATAGATTATCTGATATTTATAAGTTCAAACAAACAATAGAAAATGACAAAGAGTTAAGTGATATCTATAATAGAATCGCTTATGTATTAAAAGAGCATTTTAATTTAGATGATTTTACAATCACTGAAATTGATAATAACTCAAAAACAAAAACTATTGTTTATTCACAAGATGAATGTCATTGTGATGTTTTAAATGGAGAGTGTAGAGCAAATAGAATTCATTCAAATGTTGATTCTAGTATTTTTGCTAAATCTTGTGAGTTATATCATGATGAAAATAGTGAGCATATTTGTACACCATACACAATATCAAATGACTTAACTTTGATTTTAACTATTGTTACAAAATCAAAAGAAGAGACAGATAGAGTTAGAACTATAATGAGTGATATTGAAGATTATATTACTACAGCTAGACCTGCTATTGTTAGTAAGAAGTTAATGCAGATGTTAAATCTTATGGCAAGAGTTGATCAATTAACAGGTATGTATAATAGAAAGTTCTTAGATGAATTTGCTGATGTATCTATTCCTCAAGCAGCAAGAGCAAAAATGACATATGCTGTTCTAATGATTGATATTGACTACTTCAAACTTATCAATGATAACTATGGACATGATGTTGGTGATGATGCTATTAGAATAGTTTCAAATGTAATCAAAAGCAATATTAGAGAATCAGATATAGCTATTAGATATGGTGGAGAAGAGTTCTTAGTACTTTTATATAACTGTGATACTGATAATATTATTAGAATTGCTGAGTTAATTAGAAAAAGTTTTGCAAAAGAGCAAATCACTGCTAATGGTGAAACATTTAGTAAAACTCTAAGTGTTGGATGTTCTGTATTTCCAACTGATAGTGATAGTATTTGGAAATGTATTAAGTTTGCTGATATTTCACTATATCATGCAAAAGAGACGGGTAGAAATAAAGTAGTTAAGTTCTCACCTGAGTTACTTGACGATTCAATTATTGGGGATAGTTATTAAAAGGAGGGAGGTTACTTATTGTTTCCTCCTCCATTACCATTTCCTCCGCCGTTTCCATTTCCATTGCCACCACTGTTGCCATTTCCATTTCCTCCAGCATTAGAACCACCTTTTCCTTGAGAGTTTCCTTTTCCATTTCCACCAGCGTTTGACCCACCTTTACCTTGTGAGTTTCCTTTTCCACTTAGTCCTTGTCCTTTTCCATTTCCACCAGAGCTGTTTACACCAGCTTTAGTACCTGAAAAAGATTTTGTATTTCTAGATGTTGCCTCACTTTGAGAAGTTTTTTTGTGACCAAGACCTAATACGCTAGGGTGAATTCCAAGTTCATGGGCAATATCTCCCCATCCCATACCATCAGCTCTCATTTGTTCAATATCTTCAACTGTTGCACCTGAGGCATCTGCTAGATTATCAACTGCATCATCTAAGTCATTTTGAGCATCTTCAACAGCTGCTTGAAGTTCAGGATTTGTTGGGTCTGCTGCTAATGCTTCTTGAGCTTCTTCTAAAGCTGTCTGGGCATTGTCAACTTCTTCTTGGGCTTCTGCCACATCCCCAGCTGCTGTTTCTTGGGAAGCTTCTGCTAAGTTTTCAGCTTTTGCTGCTTGAGCTGCATTTTGAAATGTTGAAGTCTCTTCTTCCTCTCCTCCTTCATCTTCAACTTGCGCAAAAAGTGAAGTTGAAAGAACAAATAAAGAAGAAATCAGTAAATAAAGTAATCTTTTCATAACGGGCTCCTTATTTATTTACCACTGTAATAAAATCAATCGTTTCGTTTAGCCTAAAGTTTTTTCTTCCTATTTTAAATTTTTTTGATTGATTAAACCAACTTAGTTTTAACCGTTTTGGGTCTATTTTTTTATAGTTTTTTAGAATATATTTTTTTATTTCTTTAGCTTTTTGTTTTGCTAAAGTTTTATTGTTTAATTGATAAGCAATTATATGTATTGAAATTTTTTTATCTTTTTTTAGAATCTCACCTAAAAGATCAAGGGATGGTTTACTCTCTTTTGTTAATGATGAGGTAAAAGCAGTAAACTCTATATTTTTTAAGGTAACTGTTTTAAAACCTATTAGGTGATTTTTATATTCAAAATTATTCATTTTATTTAGATTTGAAACTGCATTTCTTGCAAAAGAACCTGCTGGATAATACTCTAGATATTTTAACCATGCATTTTTTTCTTCAGGAATTCTTTTTAGTTTTTTTAGTGTTGAAGCTCTATTGTATAGGGCATACTGGTTACTAGAAGATATCTTTAGTACTTTATTGTAGTTTTCTAGTGCCTTTGAATATTGTTTTTTTTCATAATAGTTATGGGCAAGATATGTTAAAGCTTGAATATTGTTTTCATCAAGTTCAAGAGCTTTTAAATATGCTTGTTTCTCTAGCTGAGGTTTTTTCAAAAAGGCATAAGTAACACCTAACCAACTATGATAAATACTTTTTTTAGAATCAAGTTGTATTGCTTTTTGAATATAAGGAAGGGCTTCATTTGCTTTGTTTTTTGCAAGAAGAAATCTTCCATAATAGTAGTTTGATTCTGCACTATTTGGATTTTCATTTACTCTTTTTTTGAAGTGACTTACACCTCTGTCATATTTTTTTTCATCAAGGTAGTATTCACCAACTATTTGTCTTGTAATACCACAACCTGATAGTAAAAAAACAATAATCATAAAAAGGGCAATTTGAAGGACATTTTTCATAGTTGATCCTTTTAGTTCTTGTATAAAAAATGTAGTTGTCTATTTTATTGATTATAAATCTTTTATTCTTAAATAAGGAATAAGAAAAAAAGTTATATTTGTATGAAAGGCTAGTTTAATATAGTTGGTTTTGTGTTCTTTTTTTGAAGTCTTTTGCTGCTAATGCATATCCTCCATTTGAGCCATCCACAAAGTGGATATGTTTGCCATGTCTTTGAAAAATCAGACAGGTCATAAGAGCTGAGTCTGATTTGTGAATACCAAAGTTAAGTTTGTTGTTTTGGTATTGATTTTGTAAATACTCTTCAAGTTTAAGAGTTTCATCTTTTGTTGTTGAAACTACCATTCTTAATACATCATCAAACTTTTCTGTATCTGTTGTAGCTACAACTTTGTTTTTATATGAACTCCATTGACCTATTTTATTGTTTATCAAAACATAACCAAGAAGATTTATGAATTTTAGTTTTAAAATAATTAGATGTTTAAAAAAGAAGTTTTGAGAGTAAATAGAAGCTTCATAGTTTAAATCTTTGTTTTTAAAACTAAGTTTCATAGCTTTTTCTACTATTGGATGTCTTGTGCTATTGTCCCCAATTACAGTTTCTATATCTTTTAATATTTGTTCATAATACTCTTCATATTGTGTTTTTATGATGATTGATAAAGTATCATCTTTGGGAGATTTTATAGTCTCCCATCTACACTCTAAACCTGAGATATCAACTTCAAAGTTTTTGTCTATTTCATCTTCAATCAAAATATCGTTTGAAGATTTTAAAATAGAGTCAACATACTCTAAAGCACCACCTTTTATAATAGCTTGTTGGTAATCTTTTGAAATATCAAGTTTAGTGATTAGAAGCTCTTTGTTTTCTTCTTTTAGAGTTTTTATACTAATGATTCCCACTCTAAGATGTAAATCATAGGATTTTTTTGCTATTTCTTGAACTGCAAGTAGTGATTGTTTTGTTTGTGATTTTAAATAGTTTGGAATAAGAATAAAAGAACCATCTCCACCAAATACATAAGGTAAATCAGCTTTTTTGTCTATATTTAAAATAGATACAATAGTTAAAGCACCAACCATATTTACTTCTTTATATTTACCTTGATTTATGGCTTTTGTAGAATCAGTAATATCCGTTGCAACAATAAACCAATCATCTGGAATTTGACTGTAAAGTGAGTCTTTTGCTATATCTTTTATGGATTTCATCTTTTTTAGATTTTTATAAAAGTTCTCACTTGACATTTTTATCCTTTGTTTAGTTCATCTATTAAGTTATCTATATATTCATCACAAGAGTGAATTTCATTTTCATTTGAGTGAAGTTTTACTTCTTGTCCTAAGTGTTTTAGGCTTGTGATTTTTTCAATTTTGGGAATTATATCTTTTTCATTAAAAACTCTGTATAAATCAAGCTTTTTTTCATAACTTTGGCAAAACTCTTTTGTTCCAACAGGTGGTGCTCCAAAAGTATAAATAGTCATATTCTCTTTTTTTACACCCATATCATGTAAGTAACATCCAACAAGTGTGGCAATAGCACCACCAAGGCTATGCCCTGTAAGAATGATTTTACAATCATTGTTTAAAAAGTCTATATCTTTACCTATCATATATGACTTTTGATTTTTTGTATTAAACTCTTTGTTTGATACCGTTTTTAAAAACAGTTGTAAACTATCATAGAAACCTTGATGTACTTCATCTTTTTTATCAAAAAATTCAGCTTTTTTAATAGTCATATTTGTCATCCAATCTTCTGGTTCTTGTGAACCTTGAAAAACTAGAACAATTACTTGTTTATTAATAGACTCATCAAACTTTGATAGTTTCATAAATTGTAAATCTACAATTTTTGTTTTTGATTTTACAAGGGTATAAAATAGATTGAAAAAACCTTTTTTCAAAAAGCTTTTATGGCTCTGTTTTGAGAAGTAAAAGAAATCATCATATTTAAATTGATTCAATATCTTATCTTTTATAAAACTCTCTTTTTTATAGATAAGTGCACAAAGTTGCATAAGTTGTAAAGCTTTGTTTTTCTCATATGAGTTTGATAAATTTAATTGTTCTTTTTTTACAAAAGTGTTACTTTTAAATTGCACTTGCCAATTTATTGTAATCTCTCTTTTTAGATCAAGACGGATTACCTCTAATGGTTTTAATGTTTTATATATAGAACTTACTAAAAATTCGTTGTTTTGAAAAAGTACTTTTTCTTTATCTTCAAAGTCACCTTTTTCATTTAGCTTTTCTATTGTACTTCCTGTTAAATCGCTATTAAACAACTCTTCAAGTTTGTATTCTTTGTCTAAAGGCAGAGCAATTATATGTTCACCACTTTGCAATGTTTGATTGATTTCTTTCATTTTATATCCAGTAAAAAAATAAGTGTATTATTTTATTAGAAAAATCTTACGATTTAATTATGTTGTAGTAAAACTAATATGCAGCAGTTTTTTGTTTAGAGATAAAATAGTAGAATTAAGCTTGTACAAAGAAGTACAAGCTTAGATTTTAATAGTTAATTAGTGCAACTATTTGAAGAACAAGAGCTTTTTAATATCTTATTATCAACACTAATTTTCCCAGAACCAAAAGCAAAAATTACAAATAAAATAGCGATGTATGCTAAGTTAATCTCTACACCAAATTTTGAAGCAGCGAAACCATTGTTTATATTTATTAAGAACATTGCTGTAATCATTGTAATAATTAATGGAATAGAAATAAGTCTAGATAAAACACCTAAAATTAACATAATACCTCCGATACCTTCAACAGCTGTTACAAGATATAAGTTTAACATTGGAAGTGGTAAGTCAAGTTTGTCTGAAAATAAAGTAGCGTAAGTTTCAAAGTTTTGAACTTTTTTTATTGCGTAAGCTAAAAAAGTTCCTCCCATAAATAGTCTTAATACTAATAATGCAAAATCTTCTGATACGCTTTTTTTATTAAATAGTAAATTAATCAAGTTATAATCCTTTTTAAAAAATTAGCGAATATTAGGGAGTTTTTGTTTAGCTTTTATAAACTACTATTTTACTAAAGATTAATTCTGATTTGATTCACAGGCTTATATCTGTATGCAATGAAGTATATTAGTAAATGCTCGGAATGAGTTTAGAGATAAAATCTTAGCATCAGGAATGTAGGCTATAAAACAAAGAAGATTTATTCTTCTTTGTATAAATATTAACAATCACTTTCAGTATTCATTAGTATATTATAAAAATAGCATACTACGAATTATTAAAATGCATCAAATTTACTCAAAAAATAGCATTATCATATAATTTTCATAGCCAAAAAAATGTATTTTAAAGTGTAGCAAAACCGAACAAAATCATTTAATTATGTCTTTTTTACTGTCTTTTCTATTACTTAGCTGTAAATATGTTGTATTTAGTACAACTTTAAGTTTCGAAGCTTGTATTGTGTACTTTTTGTGTATATTTAGCTTTGGAAGCCCGAAATATAGCGGTTTCGCTATACTAAAATGATTTTTTTGATTTTTTTTCAATTATTTATTAAAATATCATATATTTATTTTTTTATTAATATATAATTAAATATACACAAGAACTTCACATAAGAATGTTATTATTAAGAAAAAATAAATGATTCGAAAAGGATGAATTATGGAAAATTTAACAATAAATATTTCATTAAATGATGAAGATAACGCAAAACTAACGCAAAAAATTGATAAACTAAACATTAGTCTTGAAGAATATATCTCAAGATTAATCGAAAAAGATATTAATAGTATAGTTCAGTTAGAAAATGGTTTCTATTATAATAAAGCTACATCAAAACTATTTAATAGCTATGATGAGCAAGTTAAACTTACAAGAATTGAAGAATCTTTATTCTCTTTATTATTAGAAAATAGAGGTGAGGTTGTATCAATTGAAACTATCCATAGCGTAGCATGGAAAGGTAAGAATATGACTAGATTTACTCTTAGAAATAAAGTTAAAACTTTAAGAGATAAAACTTATTATGATTTAATTAAGAACCACTCTAACATCGGTTACTCGATGAACTAGACTAGGTATCTGTTCTTAATTTATTAAAAATAGTAGGGGATTTTTATGTCCCGAAAAATCTCGTGTTATTGTTATCATTTTTGGAATGGGTGAATTAGATATATTTAGATATATCTATTTCATCATTTTGTTCCTTACTTAAAAACTCATTACCGTAATTCTTATACACTTTTTTTTCTAGGAAAAGTCTAAATATATCAGGATCAATCTCTTGTTTTTTAGCCATCTTACTTAATATTTCTATACTTTCTGATAGCTTTTTACCTTTTTTATATGGTCTATCACTAGATGTTAATGCTTCAAATACATCTGCAATCGCAAGTATTCTTGCAGGAATTGACATATCCTCTTTTTTTAATTTTCTTGGATAACCTGTACCTATTGGTGTTTCGTGGTGTGAACCTGCATATTCTGGTACATTTTTTAGGTGTTTAGGGAAAGGTAGTCTTTCTAGCATGATTATAGTCACCATAATATGCTCTTTGATTTTAAATCTCTCTTCTTTTGTTAAAGTTCCTTTTTTTACACTAAGGTTATATAACTCACCTAGATTATATAGATTATCTGGAACTTCAACTTTAAAGTTATGGCTTTTGTACTCTTCTTCATAGAAATTAACTCTTGGAATAATATGTTCTTTTTTATCACTTAGAAGTTTTTCTTCTTTTGGTAGTGAATAGTCTTTATCTTCTGGAAGTTTTAGTTTCTCTTCTATTGAGATTCCAAGTGTATCATCAAAGTGTCTAACCCATGTTCTTTTTGCTATTTCATGAAGTTTTTGAATATCTTCATCATTCATAAATTCACTTCCAATATTAGCTTCAGCTATTATCTCAAACTCTTTATATAGTTTGTTATGCTCTTCTAAAAGTTTGTCATACTCTTCTTTTTCATCTGAACCATTTAAAATGTTTTTTAAAGCTTGAATTGTTAGATCCCTATGAATTACTTCAAATCTTGTTCTTACTTCATGTATTCTATTGTATATAGTTTCAAGTTTTGTAGCTTTATCTATTACATATTCAGGAGTAGTTACCTTTCCACAATCATGAAGCCATGCTGCAATACTAAGCTCTCTTTCTTGGTCTTCGTTTTCAATCTTAAAATCTTTAAAGGCATGATCATCACTTAGGTGCGCTTCTTTTGCAAGCATCATAGCTATGGTTGGTACTCTTTTACAGTGTTTACCTGTGTATTTTGATTTTGCATCAATAGCACTGGCAAGAATTTGAGTAAATGAGTTTAAAAGCTCTTTTTGACTGTTTTGATATGATTTTATTGAGTGTGCCATAGTAACAAGGGATAAAGATAAGTCATCTAACTCTTTTACATAAGTTACAATATTTTTAACATTATCAAAATCTCTATTTCTAATCTTCTCATTTTCAATTGATAAGTGTTTAATAGGAGAAGATAGTAGTTTTGTACTATACCAAATTAGAGGAATAGTAAATGTCAGAATTCCAAGTGTTATAAAAAAGGCAAATAAAATTCTATTGGTATACTCTTCCATAATAAAATCAATAGGAATTAACATCGCAAGGGATTCTTTTGTTTTGTAAATAGATTGGATTTTTGAAATATAAACAAAATAGTTTTTACCATTTATATTAACAATCTCTTGATCAGTATTTTGATTTTTTATTAGTTCTAATACCTCTTTATGGGGTATCTTTTCAATTTTTATTCTATCAGAGAACCATTTTTTGTTTAAAATGCTATACTCTTTTTTTGTAATTGATTGTAAAGATTTTTCTATAATTGAAGCTAGTTCTGCTTTATTTGATTGTGTTAAAAAGTGTAAACTTTGGTTTTGAGGTTCATTTAGTTTTTTAATATCAGAAATAAAAACAATACCATCTATTGATTGCTGTTTCATTAAATATTCAGCGATTAAATCTCTTTCTATAAAGGCATCAACTTTTTGTTGTGATAGAAGTTTTAGAGCTTCTATAGAGTTGTTTACATACTTTATATTGATATTAGGGTAGTTCTTTTTTATAAACTCTTCTATATCAAAACCTTTTACAACAGCTAAAGTTTTTTCTTTCATATCCTCTAAAGATTTGATATTTTTTGTATTTTTATTGATTAAAAGTTTTATTTTCATATTTACAAAAGATGAACTAAAAATACCCATATCTTTACGTTCTCTGTTTTTGCTAATTGTATGAATAATATCAATTTTTTTATCTTTAAATAGTTGTAGTAATTCATCCCAAGTGTAACCATTGATATATGTAAAGTTTAGGTTAGATTTAAAGCTTATAAGTTTTAATAAGTCTATAGTATATCCAGTAGGTTCCTTTGAAACTAAAAAATCAAAAGGTGCATAGTTATTTTCATTTGAGACTTTAATTGTTGGTTTACTTTGTATAAACTCTAACTCTTTTTTATTGAAAATAGGTTTTGAGTTTTTATAATCAACCTCTTTTTCTTCCTTTATCGTTGTAGCTGTAATATCACCTTGATTTCTATATAAGTATATTTCATGTTCATTTGTAATTTGCTGTTTCTTTAGATAATCAGAAAGACTCTGTAGTGATATATCTAAGGCTAAAACAGATGTTGAATTCTTGATTTGTTTTGCATAAGTGATACCATGTTCTTCAAGGTTTGCAAACATATAAGGGGCTGTTTTGATAATTCCTTGATTTCTAGTGGCTTCTTTATACCAAGGTCTAATACTTGGATTATAAACGGCTACTCTTTTTGTTTGTTTCATTATATTGAAGTTGTGATCTAAGAAGTCTTCATACTGAATTCTTTGGCCATTTTGAGTTGCTATTTTGATTACTAGCCATTTTGTTTTTAGATCTACTTTGTATTTTCTTTTTAAATCTTTATTTATATCAAGATTGATTATCTCATAGAAGTTTCCATTTTTATGACCTACATAAATTGCATAAATAAAACTATTGTTTTTTATGGTATTTGTAATAATTGGTAGAAGAGGGTGTTGTTTATCTTTTGATGGTTCTTTTTGAACTATATCATACATCTCCATCATAGAGATGATACTGTTACTTCTATCATCAATGGATTTAATATTTTGTTCGACTTTTTGGGAAATATGTTTGAAGTTATCTTTTGTAGCGTTTAGTGCTAAATCTTGTTGGAAATAGTATTGTAATGATATAGTTACAACTACAACACTACTTATTAGTAGTATTAATAAGGTTAAAACTAATGGTCTGATTTTTACTTGAAAAAATTTGTCTTTCACAACTTCCCCTAAACAAAGCAAAAGCTTTTATAATAAAATCATAGTTCATATTATTTATAGTATAGTGAAATTGAAATAAGAGGAGTTTTAAAAGGCTAGGTAAGACAAGTGGAATCACTTGTCTTGTGTACTATTTGATAGTTCTACCATCTTCTAGTTTGATTTGGTTTCTTCCACCTTCTTTTGCTTCATATAAAAGCATATCAGCTTTTTGAATAGCTGCTTCGTAAGAACCATGGCTACTTCTGATTGCCACACCAGCAGAGAAAGTAACTTTGATTTTTTGACCTTTGTATAAGAAACTATTAGAAGTTACAATAGTTTTGATTCTTTTTAAGTATTGAAGAAGTTCTCTTGTTAAGTTAAAGTGAACAATAGCAACAAACTCTTCTCCACCATATCTTCCTACAATATCATGGTCTCTTGTGTTTTTAGATAAGATTCTTGCAAATGTAGTAAGAATAACATCTCCACACTCATGACCATAAGTATCATTGATTTTTTTGAAGTAGTCTAAATCAAAGAATACTACAGCATACTCACCACCATTTCTTTGGTTGAAGCTTTCAATTCTTTTGATTTCATCATCGTAAGCTCTTCTTGTAAGAAGTCCTGTTAAGTGGTCTTTCATACTTTCGTTTTTAGACTTTGTTAACTCTTCTTCAAGTGTTTTGATTTTCTCTTCAAGTTCTTGAACTTTAGTTTTACCAGTTTCTAGTTTTTTACTAACATTATCCATCTCATTTTCAATAGATGAAGCAGCACTTACTAATTCTTCTTGAAGCTCTGTAAGCTCTTTTAATCCATTGTTTGATAAATCAATTGATTGAATCTTCTCTTTGATACTTAATACGTTTTTAGAACCATTGCCACTACTTGAAATAGCATCGTTTAAAAACTGACCCATTAAAGTAACAACTTTTGAAATATCAGAAGTTTTTTGAACTACTAGTTGTTTATCTGCTTCAACTCTTTTTCTAATAAAGTTTTCAATTTGATCTTGAACTTCTTTTTGGAATAAAAGTTCAGGTTTTGCTTCTATTTTTATAAATAGATGCTCAATTTCATCATCTATATCCAAACAAATTGATGGTAAAACCGACTGTTTTAAAAGTTCAATTAACGGTTGAACATTATCAGGTGTTACCCTTTTTAGTAACATTGGAATAATTTGTTCAATTGTTTGAATATTATTTAGTTTAACTTCACCTTTTTCTTTCGATGATAAGTTAGTTATAATATCTTTTACTTCCATTTGTCTCTTCCCTAGCTTTATTTTTTGTTAATTAACCAAGTAATTTTTTTGTTATTTCGTTGATTCTTTTTCCATCAGCAACACCAGCAAATTTCTTTGTTGCTTGACCCATAACTTTACCCATATCTTTCATTGAAGTAGCACCCACTTCGTTAATGATTTCTTGCATACCAGCTTCTAATTCTTCATCAGATAGTTGCTGTGGTAAATACTGTGCAAATACTTCGATTTGCTCTTTCTCTTTTTGAGATAAATCGTCTCTACCCGCCTCATCATACTGTGCTACAGCTTCTTCTCTTTGTTTAATACCTTTTTGAATTAATTTAATAATATCTTCATCAGTTAACTCTTTTCTTTCGTCAACTTCAATTTGTTTAATCATAGTATTTATTGATCTAATAGAATCTCTTTTAACAACATTCTTTTCTCTCATAGCTGTTTTTACATCATCTTTAAGTTGTTGTTTTAAACTCATTTCAATCCTTGTGTTTTGTTATTTTTATAAATTTTTATATTATTATAACTACTTATGAATTAAAGCTTTCTATTAACTCTTCAAGTTCTAAGAATCTTTCAACTTTTTCTTCATAAATAGCTTCTGTCTCTTCTAATTCTTTTGAAACAGCTACAATTCCTTTTTGTTCATAACAAGCAGGATTTGCTAAACAATCATTTATTTCTTCGATTTTCTCTTCTAGTTCTTCAATTTGTGCTGGAAGTGAATCATAATCTCTTTGGTCTTTATATGATAGTTTAGTTTGCTTTTTAACTGCTGGTTTTGCTTTTGCAGTTGTTTCTTCTTTTTTTGTTTCAGCTTCTAAAGCTTCTAAATCAAAAATCTCTTTTTCAATCTCTAAGTACTCTGTATATGGTTGGAAACTCTCTTCAACTAAACCATTTCTACCTTTAAATACAAATAGCTTTTTAGCAATCTTATCTACAAAGTATCTATCGTGAGATACGAAAATTAGAGCACCTTGGAAGTTTTGTAAATACTCTTCTAAAATATTAATAGTAGGAATATCTAAATCATTCGTAGGCTCATCTAGGATTAAACAATCAACTTTTTGTGTAAATAATAAGGCTAGGGCAACTCTGTTTTTCTCCCCACCAGATAAAACACCAATCTTTTTATCTAAATATTCTCTAGGGAATAAGAAGTTCTTTAAGTAACCAAATACATGTTGGTCTCTTCCATCTTGAAGTGTTACTCTATCTCCACCATTTGGACAGAAAGTTTCCATTAGGTTTTTATTATCATCAAGCATTTCTCTTTGTTGGTCAAAGTATCCGATATTAAAATCACCTTTTTTGAATCTACCACTATCAATTTGAAGTTTTTCCATAAAGATTTTAAGTAGTGTTGATTTACCACTTCCGTTTGGTCCTACAATTGCAATAGTGTCTTTTTGTAAGATTCTAGTAGTAAAGTTTGTGATTAGCTCTTTATCTCCTAGGTTCTTACAAATATCATCTAATTCATACAACATTTTCTTTTTACTTTGTTGTTTATCTTCTGTATTAAATGACTTTTGTTCCCTTTGAAGCTCTACAGACATTCTTCTAATAGCTGCTGGGTTTGATTTGGCTTTTTTCTTTAGTTCGAAGTATTCAGATTTTCTTCTTTCATTTCTTTTTCTTCTTGCTGTAACACCTCTTTGCATCCAGTGAGCTTCTCTTTTAACAAGTCTGATTAGGTTCTCATGATCTTTTTGCATGTTCTCTAACATTTGTTGTTTTTGCTCTAAATATGAAGAGTATCCACCGTTAAACTTCTTTAGTGTTCCACCTTCTACTTCTACAATTTGAGTAGCGATGTTATCAATGAAGTATCTATCGTGAGAGATGAATAATAAAGTGAAGTTGTTTTTTAGAAGAAGTGACTCTAAGAACTCAACCATATAAACATCAAGATGGTTTGTAGGCTCATCTAAAAGTAAAATATCAGGTTTTTTAAGAAGTAGTCCCGCAAGTGAAACTCTTCTTTGCTCACCACCACTTAGTAAGTTCACATCTTTTGTTTCATACTGTTTTAATTGAAATTCTCTTAATACTCTTTCAATCATATTGTCTAAATCCCAAGCATTATGGAATTCAATATAAGTTGCTAATTCACTTTGTCTTTGAAGAAGAGCTTGGTTTTCATAATCAGTTGCAAGTTTTAAAGTAATCTCTTCATATTCGTTTTTAGCAGATTTTACTTCAACAAGTTGTTCTTCGATTGCTTGTCTTACGTTTATTCCTGCTTTAAATTTTGGTTGTTGATCAAGCATCTCAATTTTTAGAGACTTGTCAATCGAAATCTCTCCAGAATCTGGTTCTACTTGATTCATAATGATTTTAAAAAGTGTAGATTTACCTTGACCATTTTGGCCAATCACTGCAATTCTTTGCCCTTGAGTTAAAGTAAAGTTTGCATCTTTTAAAATCACTTTAATATCGTATTGTTTATTTATGTTTTGAAGGTCTATTAGTGCCATAAAAATCCCGTATATTTTTGTAAATATCTTAATTATATAAAGTATTTATAATAGCTAAAAAGTGGTTATATATGGCTTTTGATTATTTTAGTTTTTTAGAAAAAGGCATTTTACCTTTCTCTTTGTTTCTTTCATAGTTATAAATATATATAACTATACTCATCAAAACAACACTACTTATTAATTCCATCATTTATAGTATCCTCAATAATATTTAGTTCATCATAAAGACCATTTTTATAATCGCCATCTTTTACACTTTCTAGCTTTTTTTTCTGTTTTTGTATTTCATCTTTGAACTCAAAAAGAAAACCTTTTTCTTTTTGTACAAAATAAAATACCAAGTCATTAAGCCACAATGAGGCATCAACTCTACCTTTTTTGTATTTATCTGTAGCCTCAATGGTTTCATTGAATTTATAAAAAGTGGTATGGGAATTTAGCTTATGGCTTAACTGTTCTAAAACGTCTAATGATTTTTTCATTCTGCAATATTAGCCAGTTTTTTTCCTTTATCTTAAAAGTATTGCAAATTGCAATATCTTGCAATTTTTCTGCAAATAGTGTTGTTAATCTTTTAAAAATGAAAAAAGGATTTGACATGAAAAAGTTATCGTTATTTGTTTTTATTGACGGTTTTGGTTGGGAAGTTTATAAAAAACATGGATTTAAACACAGAGCAATTGATGATAGAAAAAGACTAAAAACAACTTTTGGTTTTTCTTCTGGTGCTGATCCATCTATTTTAACAGGAAAATATCCTGATGAACACACTCACTGGTCTAGTTTTTATTATGATCCAAAAAACTCACCTTTTAAATTTTGTAAATATTTATCTTTTTTACCAAAAAGAATATTTGACAGATTTAGACCTAGACACTACTTAAGTAGATTAATGAAGTTTGTATATGGATATACAGGATATTTTGAGATTTATTCGGTTCCTTTTGCACACTTACCATATTTTGATTACTTAGAAAAACATGATTATTTTGTGCCTTATGGGATTTTAAAAACTGATACGATTTTTGATTGGTGTGTTGAAAACGATATTCCTTACCACTGTTCAAACTGGAGAAAAAGCGAAACTTTTAATATTCATGCCTTAAAAAAAGAGATTTCAAAAAAGCAAATTGAGTTCTCTTACCTTTATTTACCAACACTTGATGGTGTTATGCACACATATGGAACTGAACATGAAAAAACAGTTGAAAAATTAAGATGGTTAGAGAATCAAATTGATGATGTATATTCACATGCTTCACAAAACTATGATGAAGTTTCATTACATATCTTTAGTGACCATGGGATGTGTGATACTAAAGGAAGTGTAGATTTAATCAAAGTTATTGAAAGCACAAACCTTGTGTATGGAAAAGATTACGTTGCTATGTATGACTCTACAATGGCTAGATTTTGGTTTATGAATGACCATGCTAGAAATCTAATTGAAACTGTTTTATCAAATGAAAAAAGCGGAAAAATAGTAAGTGACGAAGAGTTAAAAGATATGCATGTTTTCTTTGAAGATAGAAGATTTGGAGAACTGTTTTTTTTAACTAATCCTGGAACATTAATCAATCCAAGCTACTTTGGATTAAAAGCAATTCCTGGAATGCACGGTTTTCACCCAGACCACGAAGACTCATACTCTTTGATGTTTTCAAGTACAAAAATTGCTGAAGAGATAAATAGTATTACAGATATTAGAAAAGTTATGGAAAAAGAGATTAGAAATGAAAAATAAAGCTTTTAAAACAGATGATCTTTTTATTGTTAACCCAATATATTTTTTAAGATATATTCTAAAAAAAGCTCCAATAATTGTAATGATTGCTTTTTTTATTGCATGTGTATCATACTTTTTTGCTGATAAATATGCGATAGTTTCATATAAAGCAGTTGCAAAGATTATTAGATATGACAAAAAGATCTCTATGCCAAAAGATGTACCTTATAAATTTCAAAACTTTAATTATGATACGGCTTTACAAACAATTAGAACAAGAGAGAATTTAGAAGAGGCTATTGAGACTTTAGGTTTAAATACTACAGTTGAAAAAATCTACTCTAAATATGAAATCAAAAGAGCTAAAAGATCAGATATTATTGAAATTATCTACACTGCAAATCAAAAAGAGGATGCAGTAATTGGCGCAAATACTCTTGCTCAAATCTTTTTAAGAAACTTCTACAAAGTTCAAAATGCAGCAACAAAAGAGGTTTTAGTTTATTACAGCAAACAAAAAGAGGTTTTACTAAAAGAGTTAGCTGTTTTACTTGTACAAAAAGAGAACTTCCATAAAAGAAACAAAATCCTTTCTATTCAAGTTGAAAAAGATTATAAATACGAACAATTAAATGAAGTTGCTTTAAATCTTATTGATACAAAAGTTTTAAAAAATGAAAATGAAACAAAAATCAAAGAGATAAATGAAAAGCTACAAATCATCCCAAAAGAGGTTCAACTTGAGTATTCAGTTAGATCTGCTGATTTAAAAGCTATTGAAAATAAAGAAAAAGAGTTAGCAGCTCTAAGACAAAAATACACAAAACATAATCCAAAAATTAAAAAACTAAAAAATGAAATCATTAAAATGAAAGATGAATTCTCTAAGAAAAAAACTAAAAAAAGTATTCCTGATGAGATTACATATGGGAATAATCCTTTATTTACAGCTTTAATTATTGAATTATCTCAAAGTAAAATTGGTGTTATTTCAGCTCAAAATAGAATAGAAAAACTAAAAGAGCAAAGAAAATTAATAGAAGAAGAGATTAAACATCTAAATGTTTTAGAGAAAAAATACTCAGTAATTAAAAACAAAATCAAAGAGAAAAATGAGCTTTTAGATTTAGTAACTACAAGACAAAACGAATTAAAAATTGCCTTAGAATCAACGCAAGAAGATTTCAAGTTTTTAGAAAAAGCAAAACCACCAAAATATCCAGAATCAAGTTATAAAAAAGCGATTGTTTTAGGAAGTGCTTTTTTAACACTTTTATTATTAACAAGTTCTTTTATTCTGAAATTGTTTTTCGATTTTAGAATCAAAGAACCATTTGATATTGAAAAAAGATTCAATATGAAATTAGTTGGTAAGTTCAAAGATAGTGATGATAAAAAAATCATCAAGGAAAATACTATGGCTTTTATTACAAGCTTCATGAAAAATATGACAGATAAAAAAGTTGTTTTAGTTTCAAGTGATGTACAAAATACTGGTAAAAGTAATGTTTTAGACAAACTAACATACTTCTTTTCACATACAAAACAAAAAGTTCTTTATATCCAAACTGTAAAAGAGACTACAGATGAGATAAAAGATGTGATGATTGATTGTAGTGAAATTGAAAATGTTGATTTATCAAAAGCAAATATTTTAAATGAGTATATTCACAAAATGTATATCCAAGATAGCGAAAAAAACGACTACTATTTAGCAAATGTAAATATTTCTCAAAAACTATTTACACTGCTTAAAGATAGTGATTATGATCTTGTTTTATTTGAAGTTCCAGCTTATGATGAAAGTTCATATTTCTTCAAAAACTTTGCAGCTTTAGCTGATTTTATATTACTTGTTTTTAAATGCAAATGTTCTCACAGAAAAAAAGTTGATTTAGTTGTGAAAGAGCTAAATTCATTAGGTGTAAATCATGTAAAAGGAGTTTTAAATGCTACTAAATAAAACAAACTCATTACTTCTTGCAAGTGCTTTTTTCTTTGCTGGTTGTGTGGCTTCACCAAAGCCTCAATTAACTGATCTTTCAAAACTTCCAAAAGAAGAAAAAACTGTAAAAGCTAAAGATAAAACTTATGAACCTCAAGTTATTGAGAAGGATTTTGAGATTATTCATAATGGATTAAACTCAAATGAAATTACGCAAGAGCTTATTGATTTACATAAAACAGATGATGCAGATTATGTAATAGGTGCTGGTGATATGTTTAATATTTTTGTATATGAAGAGCCTGATTTAAATGTAAAAGGATCAGTTGTAAAAGCTGATGGAACTTTAACATTTCAATTAATTGGAGATGTAAAAGTTGCTGGACTTACAATAAATCAAGCAATGGAAAAAATTGCAAGAAAATTAAAAAGATATCTAGTAAATCCAATTGTTTCTATTATTCCAGTGGAATTTAGAAGTAAGAGTTTTACAATCTTAGGTAAAGTTTCTCAACCAGGAACTTATCAAATCGTAAACGATGCAAAAGTTATTGATTCAATTGCTCTTGCTGAAGGTTTATCTATAGGTATTTTCGAAGATAACACTATTGAGTTAGCTGATTTAGAACATGCCTTTATTAGAAGAGGTAAAAAAGTTTTACCTGTAAATTTTATTGAGTTAGTAAGAAAAGGAAACCCTTTACATAATGTTCCATTACAAGATAAGGATTATATTTATATTCCATCTGCTTTAAATACAGAGGTTTATATTTTAGGTGAAGTAAATCTTCCTGGTCACTATGGATTTAAAGAGAACATGACTTTAAGTCAAGTTATTTCATATTCAAAAGGCTTTAAAGTAAATGCAAATCTAGATCAAGTAGCGATCATTAGAGGTACTTTAACAAATCCAGTTGTTTATATAGCAAATTTAAATGCCATTTTAGAAGGTCGAGCTAAAGATTTTAGAGTTAAACCTTTTGACATCATTTATGTTCCAACTTCAACTTTAGGTGATTGGAACAACATTCTTGCACTTGTAATGCCAAGTTTAGAGACTATTCAAAGTGCATATATCACAAATCAATTAATAAAAGGAGATTAAGATGAAAACTTTATTCCAATTAATAAAAGAGGACATTGCTATTTATAAAAATAAAGAAGCAATATCAGTAAAAGATTTAGTTCATGTGTTTAATCCAAGAATTTCTCCTGTGATTTTATACAGAATTTCAAATATTTTAGGAAGATACCACTTAGGTATCTTAGGAAAAATTGTGTCACTTCTAAACTTTATGTTATTTGGTTGTGATATTGCAAGAAAAGCAAAAATTGATGGTGGTTTATATTTACCTCATTCAAGTGGAGTAGTTATTGGAGAGTTTGCAACAATTGGAAAGAACTGTATTATTCACCAAGGCGTAACTTTAGGAACAAGAGGTGAAGAGTATGAAGATGCAAACCCAACATTAGGTGATTATGTTGAAATCTGTACTGGTGCTAAAATCTTAGGAAAAATCACTTTAGATGATTACTCAGTTATAGGGGCAAACTCTGTTGTATTAAAAGATGTACCAAGATGTGCAGTTGTTGTGGGAATTCCATCAAAAGTAGTTAAATATAGAGAAGTAATTTAATACAAGGTTGAACTTATGTTTGAGTTAAAATATATAGTCTTCTTTTTAGTATTGTTCATAGGTGTACCTATAGGAGTAATATTTGCTCAAAGATTTGTATATGTGGAAAAATTCTTATGGTTTTTATTACTTTTTTTCACTGCTAAAACAGAAGACATCAATTTTTTCTCGATGGAAACATATAGAGGAACATCTAGAGGATTTGAGATTGGATTAGTTGATATTACAGCATTGATACTATTTTTTGTAATCTTCTCAAGAAAAGATAAATACCCAATTAAAATCCCTCCTGGAACTACTTTGTATTTTATTTATTTCTCTTTTTCATTTATCTCTATTATTAATAGTGATGTTTATGTTTACTCTTTTTTTGAGTTATGGAAAATGCTTAGAATGTATTTTTATTTCTTTGTGGTTTATAACTTAGTTAGATCTTTTAAAGATATGGAAGAGTTTTTAAAGTATATGCTAATAATTGTTGCTTTTATTACCATTATGGTTTTAAAACAAAAATATTTAGAAGGAATGTTTCAAACAAGAGGGCCTTTCCCTCACCAAAACTCACTAGTTATGTATATGATAGTTTATGGAAGTATATTTCTATCTTTTTTACTAAATGTAAAAAAAGCAAAAATTTATGTTTGGATTGTTGCATTTACTGCTGTTACTGTGGATATTATCTCAACTTTATCAAGAGGTGGTATGGCTGTATTTTCTGTTTCAATTCTTATTATATTTTTACTTTCATATAAAGATGGATTCTCTGCAAGAAAAGTAGGGGTTACTTTGCTGTTCTTTGTAATGGGAACAGGAGTTTTATATAAAGCAAGTGACACCATAATGGAAAGGGTTAGAACTGCACCAGAAGAGTCTTTGAATGTAAGAGTTGTATTAGCACAAGCTGCACAAAATATGGCAAATGACAAAGTACTTGGAGTAGGGCTTAATAATTTTGGTTTAAAAATAAATCCTCCATATACATATGGGGAGCATATTGAAAGAAAAGATGATGAAAAAGGTGGTTTAGTTGAGACTGTTTATCTAATGGTTGCAGCTGAAACTGGTTGGCATAATTTAGTTGTTTTTGCAACACTTTTACTTTTTTTCTATTTCAAAAATATAAAAAATTATATGAAAATGAAAAAAGGAAAGTTCAAGCGATATAGATATTTACCTATAGCTTTTATTGGTTGTTTAACAAGTATATATTTACAATCAACAATGGAGTGGGTTTTAAAACAGACAAACAACTTTTATCAGTTGATGTTTATCTTTGCTTTGATTGCAATAACAAGTGAATTATTAAAAAAAGGAAAAAAACATGAAAACTCTAAGTGATATTACAATTTTTGAGGAAATGAATCCTTTGGTAAAAGATTCAATGACAAATGAGCAAAAAAGAGAGACTAAAAGGTTGATCCGTAAAGCATTACCAAGAAGTACAGATAAGTTAGTAAATTTAAATTTTGACTTTTGGTTTTTTAAAATGTTTTATATCACAATTTATATGGGAAAAGAGAAAAGAAAAAGAGATAGAGTTTTTTCTTTACACGGAATTTTTCAAGTATTATTTGTGATTTTTACTACATTTTTAGTGTTTTTAGTTGTTTTATCTGTAATAACTGCAATCTTTTTGGCTTTTTATTACATAAAATCTTTAATAGGACTAGATATGTTCGAGTTTCATTTATTAAGATAAAGGATAAGTTATGAAAATTTTAGTAATCTCAAACTATTTTCCCCCTTATTATATAGGTGGTTATGAACTTGCATGTTTTGATACTGTTAAGTATTTACAAAAAGCTGGCCATGATGTTTATGTACTAACTGGGCAATATGTAGAAGAGAGCTCAAAGTTTCAAAGGGTTTATAGAAAACTAAAGTATATAGATTATCAAAACCCTTCATATATGAATAAACATGAAATAGAGCAGTTTAATTATGAAACTACAAAAGAGGTAATAAACAAAGTTCAACCAGAACTTGTATATATCTGGTCTTTAAGACTTGTATCATTATCTCCTGTTTGGGCAGTTCAAAAACTAAATGTAAAAAAGGTTTTTGAAATAGGTGATTTTTGGATGAAAGGATTTTTATCAAATACTTTCATGTCAAAACTAAAAAGAACTACAAAACAGCTTCTTCCAAACTTCCAAGCACAGGATGTAAAAATAGATCCAATTATCTCAGTATCTAAATGGATGATTAAAGAGATGAAAGAATTATATGGATCTAAAGATGTGTTTTTTGTACCAAATGGAACACAAGTAACAAATGAACAAGTTGTAAAAGATGAAAAGAAAATGAAATATATGTTTTGTGGAAGATTAGATAAAACAAAAGGTTTAGACTTAGCCATCAAAGCACTATCAAACTTAAAAGATAGAAAATATAGGGATTTTGAATTTCATATTTATGGGGATGGAGAAAAAGAGTATATTCATAAGTGCAAGAATTTAATAGCTGCTTTAAATTTAAAAGAGAATGTTTTTTTCCATGGAAAAGTAGATGATTTAAGCAGTGAATATAAAAAGAACCATGTTTTATTAATGCCAACAAGAATGAGAGAACCTTTTGGTTTGGTTCTAATTGAGGCTATGAATTATGGGGTTGTAAATATTGCTACAAATGATTATGGACCTTCTGAGATTATTGAAGATGGGGAAGATGGATTGCTATTTACACCAAATAGTGTAGATGATCTAACTTTTAAAATTTTGCTTATTCATAATAGTTGGGATTTATTAGAAAAGTATAGAGAAAAAGCATATGAAAAAGTGCAAAATAAATATGATATTAATTTAGTGAAAAAAGAAGTTGAATCGATTTTATTAAAACTTGTAGGATAAAGAAATGAACAATATAATATTTAGTAGTACCATTTCAAACTATGTTTTATTGATACTAAAAATCATACTATCACTAATGTTAGTTAGAATTATGTTCTTAGGAATTTCAAATGAAGAGTATGGTTTCTGGGCACTTCTATGGAGTGTGTTTGGATATTCATTACTTTTAGATTTTGGTTTTGGAACTGCTGTTCAAAAAGAAACTAGCAAGTGCTTTGCAAAAGATGAATGGAAAGGTTTCAATGAAACTATCTCTACTATATTTATTTCATATGTTGCTTTATCTTCTATTATTTTATTAGTTACTGTTTTATTAGCTCAAAACTTAGATAAGCTTTTTAGTTTTACTTCAAGTGAGAATATAGAGTATTATCAAACTGTATTTTATATCTTTGGAGTTGGAACAGCTTTACTTTTTCCTTTTGGGTTTTTTAGAGAGGTTTTAAGAGGTCTTCAAAAAATATCACTTAGAAACAATATAGATATTGTATTTTTAGTTATCAACTTTGTTCTATTATGGCTTTGTGTAGAGTATGGATACTCTTTAGTTTATATGGCTAGTGCAGCTATTTTGGTACAGTTTTTAACAAATCTTTTTATGGCTATTTATGTTTTTAAAAATATTCCAACTTTAAAAATATCTATATCTTTATTTTGTAAAAAAAGAGTTTCATCTCTTATGGGCTTTTCTATTTTTGCTTATATTGTAATGTTTTCAAATATTATAATATTTAGAACAGATCAATTAGTGATTTCAATGTTTTCAGCTGTTGCTTTAGTTGGTGTTTATCAAATCGTATCTAGAGTATCAGAATTATTTAGACAGTTTTCAACTCAAATACATGATATCTTAGGACCAATATCTGCATCACTTTTTGTGACAAATTCCCATGATAAGCTTTATAATACTTTGTTTCATACAAATAGAATAGTTGGTTTTATTTCAACTATGCTTTTTATTCCAACATTTTTATATATAGATAAACTTCTATATTTTTGGCTTGATATTAATAATGCTGAGGTTATTACAACTGCAAAAATACTTCTAGTATCTATGTATATTTTAGTATTTTTTAGAAGTTCTAGTGTTCAGGTTTTATTGATGTGTGAGAAGCATAAACAATTAACAGCTATTGCTATAATAGAAGCCGTTGCAAACTTGGCTTTAAGTATATACTTAGTACAAAAATACTCTATTATAGGAGTTGCTTTAGGAACTTTAATACCAAATGTTATCTTGGCTTTAGTATATAACATACCAGTATCATGTTGGTTTTGTAAAGTTTCAATTTTCTATTTTCTAAAAGAGGTTGTATTTAAAACAATTGTTTTAGGTTTAGGTGTTTACGCAGCCTTTTACTATTTAGCAGCAAGTATTGATACTTTATATGAACTACTTTTATATGGGGCTTTATGTAGCATTAGCTTTACAGTATTGTTTTATATAACACTTAATAGAAATGATAGAAAAGAAATAAATAAATTATTATTAAATAAGATTAAATTTATTTGATGTATAATTGACTAAAGGAGTCGTTATGTTATTAGAAATAAAAAACGAAGATAACCAGTCAATTGTTAGTTTTTTAGATTGCGATAGAATAGATACTACAAATTTAAAACTTATAAAAGAACAGTTAGCTCCTGTTGTATCTGAGTTTAATGAAAACTCAAATAAACAAGAACAAGTTTTGGATTTTGATAATATTGATTTTATCGATAGCTCTGGGCTTGCAATGATTATTAATCTATATAAAAACTTATCAGAACATGATAAGAGTTTAAAGATTATTAATGTAAATGAAATTGTTTCAAATATATTTACAGTAACGAAACTAAATACCTTTGTAAGTGTTTCTAATCGATAAAAGGAATCCTCCTATGAACTCAAACTCTTCAATAAAAATAAGCAGTGATTTAACAAATATTAAAAAGGTTTTCTCTTGGTTAGAAAAGACTTTATTTGCATTAGTTAATGACAAAAATAAAAAAAGTACCTTATCTTTAGTTGTTCAAGAAGCATTAGTAAATGCTATAGTTCATGGGAATAAAGAGAATAAAAATAAAAATGTAACTTTGTGTTATGAAGTAATAGAGAAAGATGTTCATCTAAAAATCACAGATGAAGGGGATGGAATATCAAAATCAAGTATGCAAAAAGATGAAAGTGATATAAAAGAAGATGACTTGTTAAAGGATTCTGGTCGTGGGATAATTTTGATTAAACATTTTTGTAAGGATGTGATTTTTGATAAGAATAGTGTTGAGTTAATTGTGGAGTTATAATTATGAATGTGGGTATTGAGAAACTTCGAGAATTAGCTTTTGATATTAATGTATTGTATGTGGAAGACAATGAGATTGCAAGGGAAAAAACAACAAAGATTTTAAAAAGAATCTTTGAAAATATAGATGTTGCAATTCATGGTAGAGATGGTCTAACTAAGTTTATGCAAAAAAATCATGACTTAGTAATAAGTGATATTATTATGGGTGTTATAGATGGTATTGAAATGGCCAAAATAATCAAAAATGTAAATCCAGATCAAAATATAATCTTTCTATCAGCATATACAGAACAGAGGTTTTTAACCAAAGCAATCGAAATAGGAGTAGATGGTTTTGTTTTTAAACCTATAAATACTGAAACCCTTTATCAAACTATCTATAAGAGCTTAAATCAAATACTTTTGAAAAAAGAGAATATTGAATATAAAAACAATCTTGAAAGACTTGTAGAAGAGCGTTCAGCTGATTTAAGGGTTAAAAACCGTGAACTTCATGAGATGATTAAAGAGGTTAGAAAAAGCAATGCTTTAAAAGAAGAGATGAAAATCGCTCAAAAAGTACAAGAGAATTTTCTTCCAAAAGAGTTACCTCAAAGTCATAAACTACAGATTGCTACATTCTTTGAAGCTGCTCAGTATGTAGGGGGAGATTATTATGATCTTTTTTATTCAAGTGATAATTCAATCAATATAATTATTGCAGATGTTTCTGGGCATGGTGTAGCTCCTGCAATTACAATGAGTACTTTTCGTGGGGTGTGTAGGTCTGTATTTAGTCTAGATATGCCTTTTGAAAAACAAATTGAGTTAATAAATGATTTGATTTGTGAAGACTCTAAACACAATGATTTTTTTATTACAGCATTTTTTATAAAATATTATGAAGATGAAAATAAGTTTGAATATATAAGTGCAGGACATAATGAAATGATTTTTTATGATAGTTTAGCTGATCAAATATATGAGCTTAAATCTACAACTATACCTTTAGCAGTTTTCCCAAATAGACAATACAAATCTATTCATAGAAAACTAAATAAAAATGACTTTTTAGTTTTATATACAGATGGTTTAACTGAAGCTAACAATGAAAACAATGAAATGTATGAGTTAAAAAGATTAGAAGAATCTGTCTTAAAATCAAAGGGTTTAGAAGCAAATGAGATTCTTACTAATGTTACTACTTCTTTAGATGACTTTATCGGAACAAAAACAAAAAATGATGATACTACAGTTTTAATAGTAAAATTTATTTAAATACTAACTCTTAAAATATACTCTTTTTTTAATCAATCAAAAATTTCTACTTAAAATCTTAACTTTTTAATAAAATTGCATTTTTTTTGCAATGAAATATGTGAAACTTGCTATTATACAACGGAGGTGTATCATGGTTAATGTAATTTTATGTGGTGGTAACGGAAAAAGGTTATGGCCGGTTTCAAGAACGCGTATGCCAAAGCAGTTTACAAGATTAGTAAGTAAAAACTCACTATTTCAAGATACTGTTTTGAGAAATAGCAAATTAACAAATAAGTTTCTAATTGTTTGTAATGAAGAACACTATTTTATGGCACTAGACCAAATCGAAGAAATGAAAGAACAACTTCCAAAAAATTTTAAAGTTGATTTTATTTTAGAGTCAATTGGTAGAAATACAGCAGCAGCTATTATTATGGCTAGTTTACATGTTCAAGCAAATGAGATAGTTTTTGTAACACCAAGTGATCATGCCATCTCTAATGAAAAAGTTTATAAAGAGTGTGTAAATAAAGCAAAGGCTTATGCTCAAGAGGATTTTATCTCATTGTTTGGGATTACTCCAAAATACGCAGAAGTAGGGTATGGATATATCAGAGCAAAAGATGATCATGTAGATTCTTTTCATGAAAAACCAGATTTAGATACTGCAAGAAAATTTGTAGAGTCTAAAAAATACTTATGGAATAGTGGAATGTTTTGTTTTAAAGCTGGAACACTATTATCAAATGTAAAAGAGTTTGCAATGGATATTTACGAACCTGCAATTTATGCTTATAGTTCTTCAAAATCTAAAAATCTAATTAGAGTTAGTAAAGAGTTAATGGAAGATATTCCTTCAAAAAGTATTGATGTTGCAGTAATGGAAAGCTGTCTAGATCTAAAAGTTGTTAAAAGTGATTTTGACTGGAGTGATTTAGGAAGCTTTTGTTCTATTTATAAGGCATTACCAAAAGATGAAAAACACAATGCCATTCAATACTCAAAAGATGAACCAATCATGATTGATTCAAAAGAGAATTTAGTTATTTCAAATAACAAAAAAGTTGCTCTTTTAGGTGTTGATAATCTAGCTGTAATTGATACTGCTGATGCTTTACTTATTGTAAATAAAGATAAAACACAAAATGTAAAAGATGTGGTTGAAGAACTAGAAAAACAAGGTTCAACTCTTCCAGTAGAACATCCACTTGTTCACAGACCTTGGGGTACATATAATGTAATGGAAGAGACTTCAACTTATAAGTTTAAAACTATAGTTGTTAAACCTAAAAAAAGATTATCACTTCAAAAACACTTCCATAGAAATGAACACTGGATTGTATTAAGTGGTACAGCAACTGTAACAGTTGGAAAAACTAAAAAACTAGTTCGTGCAAATGAGTCTGTTTATATTCCAATGGGTAAAAAACATAGACTTGAAAATGAAGGAAAAATTGACCTTGTTTTAATTGAGGTTCAAGTTGGAGAGTATTTAGAAGAAGACGATATCGTAAGATATAAAGATGATTTTAAAAGAGAAAAATGAGGTGTGATATGAAAGCGATGATTTTAGCTGCAGGTAAAGGAACTAGAGTTAGACCTATTACGTATGATACTGCAAAACCAATGATACCTCTTGTACAAAAACCTGTATTAGAGTCGATAATAGAACACTTAAAAACTTGTGGTATTGATGAGATTATAATCAATACAAGTTATCTTTCAAAACAAATTGAAGGCTACTTTGGAAATGGTAGTAGATTTGGAGTTCAAATTGCTTACTCTTTTGAAGGAGAAATGAAAGATAAAGAACTAGTTTCACATGCCCTTGGAAGTGCAGGGGGAATGAAAAAAATCCAAGAGTTTTCAAACTTCTTTGATGATACTTTTGTTGTTTTATGTGCAGATGCACTTATTGATTTAGATATTAAAGAAGCAATAAAAGTTCACAAAGAGAAAAACTCAATTGCAACAATTGCCTTAAAAGAAGTTCCCCATGAGGAAACATCTAAATATGGAATAGTAAAGCTTGATGATGAGAATAAAATTACTCTATTTCAAGAAAAACCAGATGTAAATGAAGCTGTTTCAAACTTGGCTAATACAGGTATTTATATTTTTGAACCAGAGGTTTTTAACTATATACCAAAAGATAAAGAGTTTGATATTGGTGGAGATTTACTTCCTTTATTAGCAAAAAGAGGATTGAATATTTATGGTGTAAATATTCCATATGAATGGGTTGATATTGGAAATGTAAAAGATTTCTATAATGCAACTTGCAAGATATTAAAAGGACAAATCAAAGGTTATCAAATAAATGCAAGAGAGGTTAAAAAAGGTGTGTTTATTGGCTTAAATGTAAAAATCAATTTAGATAGAGTCAAAATAATTCCTCCTGTATTTATAGGTTCATCCTCGTTAGTTGAAGATGGGGCTGTGATAGTTGGTCCTTGTATGATTGGATCTAATTGTCATATTGATGAGAAAGTAATACTTAGAAAATCAATTGTTGATGATTATAAAAAAATCACTTCCCTAGCAAGAATAGAAGAGAAGATTTTATATTCAGATTCTATTATATCTTTAGATGGAACTGTTGCTAATATGACTAAAACAGATATCGCATGGTTGATTGATGATACTAGAAGAAATTCAGAAAAAACAAATCTACAAATGACTATTGATAGTTTATTAGATGAAAGAAGTTAATTATGAAAGCTTTAAAATTATTATACATAGATACTCCATTTATTGGATTTGATTCAGGAGATAAAAATAGAAGTAAGTTTTTATATAAAACCCTATTACAAAAATATGATACTGATATTTTATTGATTCAAGAAAAAGAGTATGACCTTAATACAATAATCTCCCATAGGGCAGATAATAGAGTTTTTACTTTTAAAAGTAAAAAACAAAAATGGTATAAAAGTTCTGCAATTTTGGACTTTGAAAAAAAAGAGTTAGAAAAATTAAAAACACTTCTTTTAAAAAACTCTTATGATATCTGTTTTTTAAGAATGGCATCAATGGGCGTTTTAGCCGAGTTTATAAAAAAAGAGTTACCAAAAACAAAAATAGTTGTGGATGTTGATATGATATTTTCTCAAATCTCAAAAGCAGCCTGGACTCTAAATAAAAGTGTAAAAAATAGATATCATTTTTTTGAATACCATAAGTTAACAGCTTTTGAAAAGAAGTTTTTCAATAAGGATTATACGTTTTTATACACAAATAAAAATGAGTTAAGTTTAGTAAAACAAAAATACAATCTTTTAAGTGATGATAATCATTTTGTTTTACCAAATGTAATAAATAAAATCCCTACAAAAAAACAAGATAAGATTGATGATAAGTTTATTTTATTTTATGGAGTTCTAAATTCAACAGCGAATCTAAGTGCTTACGAGTATTTAATTCAAAGGGTTTATCCTTTGATCAAATTCTTTTTAATTTCAAATGATATTAAAATATACATAGTAGGTAAAAATCCAACAAAAGCTCATAAAAATACACCTCAAAATGTAGAATTAATAGGCGAAGTTGATGATATTGCAGCTTATATAAAACAATCTATGTTAGTTCTATTTCCTTTAACAGTTGCATCAGGAACGCTAACTAGAATTTTAGAAGTTGCAAGTATGAAAAAATCAATTGTTGCTACTAAAATTGCAGCTAATGGTTTAGATTTAGAAGGAAAAATATTTATTGCAAACAATGAAATGGAAATTGCAGAGGATATTTTAACTATTTATGAAGCTGGGGATTCAAAACAAAGACATGAAAGATTAGCATATGATTTTGTTCAAGAAAACTATAGCTTTAAAAGTGTTCAAACTATTATGTACTCAATTTTAGATGAAATCTCAAGTAAAACATCTGTTGTTCATATACCAAGAAGATTTACAAAATCTCACTGGGGTGGAACAGAAAATGTAGTAATGTCTTTAGCCAATGGACTAAAAGATTTTAATATTAAATCCAAAGTAGTAACTACTAATATTTTATGTGATAAAAAAGAGGAGATCATAAACAGTATAAAAGTAAAAAGATTTAACTATTTTTATCCATATTTTAACTTATCAAACCAATCAAAACAAAGTCTTGATTTAGTAGGTGGAAACCTTTTTTCTTGGTCAATGTTTTATTATCTTTTCTTTTTAAAAGATGTAGATTTAATTCATTTACATACTGCAAAAAGAATGGGTGCAATTGCTCGAACTATTTGTAAATTAAGAGATATTCCATATGTTATTACAGTTCATGGTGGTCTTTATGATATTAGTGATAATGAAAAACAAAATAGAATGCAGCCAACACAAAATAGTTTTGAGTGGGGTAAAGTTTTAGGTTTTTTATTTGGTTCTAGAAAAGTATATGATGATGCTAATTCTATTATTACTTTAAATAAAAATGAGTATGAAAATACTAAAAAGAACTACCCAAATAAAGATGTTTATTTGTTAACAAATAGTGTTAATATAAAAAGTTTTCAAATCAAAAAAGATAAAACCTTTAGATCAAGACATAATATAAATGAAGATAGTTTTGTTTTTTTATCAACAGCTAGAATTGATAAACAAAAGAACCAACTTTTAACTATAAAAGCTTTTGAGAAACTGTTTTTAAAACAAGAGAATATTCATTTATTATTAGTTGGAAATATTACAGATGAAGAGTATTTTGATGAAATAAAAAACTATATCCAAACGCACTCTTTAGAGTCTAATATTACATTACTTACAAATCTAAAACCAAAAAGTTCAGATTTAGTAAACTCATATTTAAACTCAAATGCATTTGTATTAGCTTCAAGACATGAACCTTTTGGAATTGTAGCTTTAGAAGCTTGGGCTAGTAAATTGCCTTTAATTATTTCAGATATTTGTGGTATTTGTAATAATATAAAAGAGAATAAAACAGCTTTAGTTTTCCAAGACAATAATGAAAATGAACTATTAGAACATATGCAAAATCTTATATATAATAAAAGATTAAAAAACACACTTATATCTAATGCCTCAAAAGAGGTATTAAACTACGACGAAAGTGAAGTAAACAAAACACTTAGTAAAATCTACGAAAAAACAATAAATTCTAAGAAAAATAAATAAGGTACTCATATTGCAAATTTTCTGCAACTTTCATAGCTAAACTAAGAAAAAACAATAGGAGTACGTTATGAAAGTTTTATGGATAAACCACAAAGCGTCACTTCAAGGTGGAGCTGAGCAATATATTTTTAACACAGTAGATGAGATGAAAAACTTCGGTGTTCAATCCTCTTTGATTTATGATGCAAATGAAACGGCAACAAATGAGTTTTTGGATGTGTTTGAAGAAGCATTTCCTATGGTTGATGTTTATGAGCAAATTCTAAGTATAAATCCAGATATTATTTATATTCACCAGTTAGATGACCATGAAACATACGAACATATTCTTCAAACAAGAATTCCCACTGTTAGGTTTTTCCATGATCATAAACTTTTTTGTTTACGAGAACATAAATATACAACACTTGGCAAAAAGACTTGTACTAAAAAATTAGGTCTGGGTTGTTATGGGTGTTTAGGTTTTGTAAACAGATCAAATACAGCACTTGGTTTTTCTATTAATACTTTAGGAAAACTTGAAAAACTTCAAAGACTAAATAGAGATTTGCATCACTTTATTGTGGCGTCTGATTATATGAAAGAACATTTAGCTTTACATGAGTTTGATGAAGAAAAAATCACTGTAAATCCTTTATATGCTTCAAAGAAGTTCTCTTACTCAACACATACAAATTTTACTGAAAATAAAACTCTACTTTTTGTAGGACAACTTATAAATGGAAAAGGATTAGATGCACTATTGAAATCTATGAAAAAAATCCCAGAAGAGTATGATTTAGTTGTTGTAGGCGAAGGAAAACAAGAAGAGTATTTTAAACACTATGCAAAAGAGTTAAATATTTCTCATAGGGTTAGTTTTGTTGGAAAAGCAAGTCATGATGAACTTATGAAATACTATGAAAAAGCGTACTGTTTAGTCGTACCAAGTCGTGCTCCAGAAACATTTAATTTAGTAGGAATTGAAGCTCAAAGAGTAGGACTTCCTGTTATTGCAACTAATGTTGGCGGTGTTTCACAATGGTTAAAAGATGATGTAAATGGATTACTTGTAATTCCAAATGATATAAAAGATCTTCAAAGAAAAATCAATCTTTTAATTGAAGACAAAAAAATGCACCAAAGAATCTGTTTTAACGTTTTAAAAGCAAATGTTTATGCACATGATAGCCGTGCACATGCAAGTTTATTAGTAGATACATTTAAAAATCATGTAGGAGTTAGTCATGGGTAATTATGGAAGACTTACTGTAAACGGTAGTAAGCACTTTGAAGAGAAACTAAGTTTAGTTCTTGATGCAATGGCAGCTGATATTAATACTTTAGTTGATGACTCTTTATATGAAGCAATTATTCTAATTGGCGGATATGGAAGAGGTGAAGGTGGAGTTATAAAAGTTGATGGAGTTGAACTTCCACACAATAATTTTGACTTTGTTGTTGTAACTAAAAATATTAGTTCAGAAGAAACATCTTTTTTAGAACAGTTATGTAAAACAATATTTAATACACACTCTAAGAAGCTTGGAATTGAAGTTGAATTTTCTGTACTTTCCCTTGCGAAAATAAAAAGAATAGATCCTTTAGTAATTACATATGATATGAAATATGGGCATAAATTAATTGCTGGGAATAATGACTTTTTAGTAAACGAAAGCAGATTTGAGCTTGAATCAATTCCATCTTGGGATGTTAGAAATCTAATGGTAAATAGAGGAACTTTATTAATCATAAATGATCTGATTTTACAAAAAGAATCATTAAGTAAAAAAGATGAAAAGATTATTGTTAAACACTGGATTAAAGCCATTATTGGTTATGGAGATGCTTTATTATACTATCTTGGAAGATATGATTATAGTTATGTTGAAAAACAAAAAAGAATGCAAAGACAAACAGCTGTAAGCAATAGATTCAAAGCTTTATATGATAAAGCAATGAACTTTAGATTTCAGCCAAATTATAAAAGATATGAGAAATTCAATCTAAAAAAATATCAACAGTTTATAAAAGAAGAGTTACAAAAAATACACTATCAATGTGAGGATTTAGCTTTAGATTGCGTTCAAGTTGAATCTATGGACTATATTAATAAAGCAATGGATCAATCTTTAGATGATAACTCAACGCTAAAAGGAAATATAAAAAAAGTTCTTTCATTGGTAAAAACTACACCAAAGGTTAAGAAGTTCAATTTTTTAGAAAACCTAAAATATAAAATGGTTGGAATTCAAGGAATGATGCCAATACTATTTCCTTTTATTGCATTTGATATTAGAAAACAAGAGTTTAATGGAGTTTTACAAGACTTCTTTCAAACAAATATAGAACAATCATCCCTAAAAAATCAGTATTTAGTTTATTGGAAAAACTATGTTAATAGTAATTTTGTAAGAGAAGATTTTGGGATTTAAAGGAGATGTTATGATTTGTTTAACAGGAGATTTACATCATATGAGTTTAAAAACAGGAAACCAACAACACTGTGATATCACAGAAATGCAAACGGCAATACTGTTTTTGAACCTTTTAGAAGTTTATGGGGTTAAAGCAACTTTTTTTATAACTGGTAAATCCTTTGAAGAAGAGTGGAAAGATGTAAAAAGAATAGTATTTAATCCTTTAGTTGAAGTTGGAGGGCATAACTATGATGCCTTTGAACATGAACTATTTCATAGGGTTTGGAACAAATTAACAAAGAACTATAATGGTCCAAAATGGTATCAAAAAAGAGATGCTATAAAAACTATGAAAATCATCAAAGAAAAAACTGGAAAAGATATTAATGTTTGGAGAAACCATATGTATATGCATGGTTCAAACACTGAAGAGGTTTTAAGTGAAGTTGGTATAAAAATTTGTTCAGATGGGGTTAAAAAAAACTCAAACTCTTTAGAAAAACATCAAAGTGGAATATATAATTTCCCTATTAATATTATCCCTGATCATGAACATTTAATTCATGCAGAGAGAACTCCCCAATGGATTGAAAACTGGCAAAAAAGATATAACTGGAGTGATGACTTTGGAAAAGAGTCTTACTATATAGAAGCATGGACTGATATGGTTTTAGAACAGTTAAAACAAAGAGAAGAGAATGGCTTAGTATCAAATATTATAATTCATCCAATTACTATGTATTTATGTGATAAATTTGTACAAGTTCAAAGAATTTTAGAGTATATAGCTTCAAGACAAACTGTTCATATGAGTGAGTTAATAAAGGAGTAGGTCATGGAAACTAAAGAAACAACAGTAATTATTAGAACAAAAAACAACGAGGATATTATCTCTCAAACCTTAAAGGCTTTGTTTTCTCAAACATACAAAGATTTTGATTTATTGGTTGTTGATTCTGGTTCAAGTGATAAAACCCTTGATATTATCTCCTTTTATGAGCATAAACTTATAAAAGTAAAACCAGAAGATTATCACCCTGGTATTGTTTTGAACAATGCCGTATCTAAAACCCATACCAACTTAGTAGTATTTCTAAACTCTGATACAGTGATGCTACATAAAGATTGTTTAGAGACTTTAATCTATGAGTTAAAAAAAGACTATGTAAGTGCTGTATTTGCAAGACAGATAGCTCGACCAGAAGCAAAACCATGGGTGAGAAGAGATTATGAGATAGCCTTTCCCAAAGATGGTAAAAGTCCATCATGGATGTATTTTTCACTTCCCCTATCAGCAATAAAAAAAACAGTATGGTCAGCTAATCCTTTTTATACTCAAGCATGGGCATCAGAAGATACAAAAATGGGATATGATTTAAAAACAAAAAAACAGTATGTAAGATATGTACATGATGCAAGGGTTATGCACTCTCATAACTACACATTAAAACAGATTTATAATAGAAGATTTGTAGAGGGGGAAGCTGATGCTTTTATTTTTGATAATCAGTTTAATCTTTTTAATATGTTTAGATCTTATGCTTCATCACTTTATAACGATATGAAGTATCACCTAAAAATAGGGGAGTATAAAGAGTTATCTTTATGCTTTTTAAGAAGATTTGTTTATCAAGCTGCTTATTATAATGGTCATAAAAATGGTCAGAAAAGAAAAGTTATAAATGCAGATGCAACCTATGGAAACTATCAGTAGGAGAGAGTCATGAAAGTTATAAATATATTTGCAGGTCCTGGAAGTGGAAAATCTACAACAGCAGTGACTTTGTTTGCAGAACTAAAAAAAATGAACAAAAAAGTTGAATATGTAAGTGAGTTTGCCAAAGATTTAACATATGAAAAAAGTTTTTCAACTTTAGATGATTATTTGTATATTTTTGCCCAACAGCATCATATGCTTCATAGATTAAAAGATCAAGTTGATTTTGCCATATGTGATGGTTCTTTTTTACTGGGTTATGTCTTTTATAATACAAAGTCAATTTATGATGAAAAACTTTTTAAAACAATGCTTTTAGATGTATTTAACAAATATGATAACCTAAACTATTTCCTTGAGAGAAAAAATATAATATATCAAGATTATGGAAGAAGCGAGAGTTTAAAAGAGGCCATAGAACTTGATAACAAAATCCTTACAATGCTTCAAGCAGAGGATATCTTATACAAAACTTTAAGTACAAAAACTTCAGCACAGCAAATATTAAAAGAGATTTTATGATTTAGTTAAATTGCAATTTTTTTGCATTGAACTTTCCTATGATTATAAATAAAGATAGGAGGTTCGTTATGAAAAAGATATTTGCAAGTGCTTTGGTATTTGATGATGGTAAATCAGGAATATCAAACTACATAGAAAACACACTTTTTAATTTAGCACAAAACCACAAAGTATATGTGGCGATTTTAGATAAAGATATAAAAAACTTCACTCGTAGACATAAAAATCTACACTTTATCTCCTTTCCAGATTTTTTAGGAAACACAATACTTAATCTTCTTTTTCATATGTTTATACTTCCTTTCTTTGTTATGAAAAAGAAGTATAACTTTATGTTCTTACCTGCAGGAAACAGAAGATTAATGCTTTTTTATCCTATTTATACCATTGTGACTTTCCATGATCTGTCCCAGTTTAATGTGGAAGCAAAATATGATTTTTTTAGAATGTTTTATATTAAGTATTTTATACCAATGCTTTTAAAACCTATAAAAAGAATAATCGCTGTAAGCAATAATACAAAGCTAGATTTACAAAAACATTTTGGTATTAAATCAAATAGAATTATTGTTAATTATAACGGTGTTGATACCTCTTTATTTAATCAAAATGAAGTTCCTTTTTCACAATTAAAAGAAGAACTTGGATTAAAAAAAGAGTATTTCCTTTATGTGGCTAGGATTGAATATCCTGGTAAAAACCATTTAAATTTAATAAAAGCATATGAGGCTTTACCTCAAAGTATAAAAAATAGATATGACTTAGTTTTAGTGGGAAGTTCTAGGGAAAGATCTCAAATAGTGTTTGATTATATAGATAAATCAAAAGATAAAAAACATATAAAAGTTCTTGGATTTTTAAAAAATGAAGAGCTTCCTTGTATCTATGAAAATGCAAAACTATTTGTATTCCCATCTTTTTATGAAGGTTTTGGAATACCTCTAATAGAAGCTATGTCTGTTGGTGTTCCAACCCTTTGTGCATCAAACTCTTCACTACTTGAAATAGGTAAAAATGTATCCAAGTTTTTTGATGAATACAACCCTTTAAGTATAAAAAACTCAATAGTTGAAGTTTTAGATGATGAAACACTACAAGTAAAAATGGTTGAAAATGGATTTAAAGAGATTAAAAAATATGATTGGAGATGTCATGCAAACAAAATCATTGAACTTTATAGAGCAAGATAATAGTTATAAAATTAAAAAAAGAGTTTTTGAGATTACTGTATGTGTATTTGCTTTAACTCTTTTAGGTTTTATTTTTTTCTACTTTTTATTTAGAAAACTTGTTTTAAATAAAGATATATTTAAAAGCAAAAGATTCTTTTTAAATGAGTTTGAGGTAGCAACTTTTAAGGTATTAAACTCAAAAAGCTTTTTTATTAAGAACTTGTGTTTAATGTATTATGTACTTATTAATAAAATATCATTAGTTGGTGTTGCCTTGGTTAAATACAAAGATAATATCACTTATAAAGTAAATTATAGACCAGGTATTTTTAGTTTATGGTTTGTTAGAAAAAATGCAAAAATGGCAAATTGTAATATTTCTTCTTGTAATAAAGAGTATATTCAAAATCAGAGTTTTTTTAATGATATAAAAGTCATCATAAAATCTTTAATCTCTCTTTTGTATTTAAGTAACTCAAATAGGTTTACTACTAAAGTCAAAATTTTTGATACGGTTTTTAGTAACTTAACAATGAAAAATGTAATGGAGTTTATAAAAAAGAGTATTAGTTCAAATGAAAAGAAAAGTATATTTTTTATAAATGCAGATTGTCTAAATAAAACCTTTAAAAGTAAGGTTTATAAAGAGACATTAAAAAAAGCAAGTTTGATTCTACCTGATGGAAGTGGAATAAATATGGCTTGTAATATTTTAAATACACCCTTATTAGAAAATGTAAATGGAACAGATATGCTGCCACATTTATGTAAGCTTTGTGAAGAAAATGGCTTTAAGGTTTTTTTACTTGGCTCAAAAGATGATGTAGCTTTAAAAACAAAAAATGAACTTCAAAAAAAATATCCAAAACTAAATATTGTAGGTACACATCATGGTTATATTGATGTTAGAAGAAAAAAAGAAAGCGCTATAAATTATATAAATGAAACAAAACCAGATATCTTACTTGTTGCTATGGGAGCTCCTTTGCAAGAGTTTTTTATAGACGAATATAAAGATAGATTAAATGCAAAAGTAATTATTGGTGTTGGAGGACTTTTTGATTTTTATTCAACAAATATAAAAAGAGCACCTATGTATCTTCGTGAGACTGGTTTTGAATGGGTTTATAGAATGATTCAAGAACCAAGTAGAATGTGGAGACGATATATTATTGGAAACCCTTTGTTTTTATTTAGGGTTTTTAGATATAAAAAACAAATAGAAAAAAACAACCTTATTAATAACTATCTAAAAAATTATGACAAACCCAAAAAGTATAGATTACAAAAAGCCTTTTGGAAAATCAATAATAATCTATCAGCCTTTTTAAAAAGAGCACTTGACATTGTAGCCTCAATGATTTTATTGCTTTTATTTTCTCCTTTATTTTTAATAGTTGCAATAATCATAAAAGCTACTAGTAAGGGTGATGTGTTTTTTGTACAAGATCGTGTAGGTATAAATGGAAAACTCTTTAAGATGTTTAAATTTAGATCTATGGTTGTTGATGCAGAAGAGTTAAAACAAAAACTAATGGATCAAAATCAATCTAGTGATGGGGTGATTTTCAAGATGAAAGACGATCCAAGAATTACAAAAATTGGTAAGTTTATTAGAAAAACCAGTATTGATGAACTGCCACAACTTGCAAATGTTTTACTGGGACAAATGAGCTTAGTAGGACCAAGACCTCCTGTGATTGATGAGGTTAAACAATATAACATGGATGATAAAAAAAGATTAGATGCTAAACCAGGTATTACTTGTATTTGGCAGGTTTCTGGACGTAGTAATATTCCATTTAAGCAACAAGTTCAAATGGATAAAGAGTATATAAGAAGTCAATCTTTGATTATGGATATTGTTTTATTATTCAAAACAATCCCAGCTGTATTATTTCAAAAAGGTTCATGCTGATTTGCAATTTTTTTGCATTTACTATTTTTATAATAAGAAAAAATAAAAGGAGTAGGTCATGTTAATCACTAACTATGAAAAAAGAGACAATATACTTGTTGTGGAATTAAGTGGAGACTTAATGGTAGAAGATGTTGCTAAGTTAAAATCAGATTTTCATGAGTTTCAATCTATTTACAAATACTTCTTATTTGATTTCAAAGATGTGACTATGATTGATTCTTCAGGGCTTGGATATATAGTTTACTGTTTAAAAAAGCTTAGAGAAAAAAACGGTGATGTAAAAATCATAAATCTTAAAGATCAAGCAAAACTTGTTTTTGAGATTACTAGAGTGAACTCTATTCTTGATATTTATGAAGATGAAAATGATGCAATTGAAAGTTTTAAAATGATGGAGAATGACAATGAAAGCAATAATTCAGATCAAAACGAGATTATCGCATAACAATGATTTTAGAGTCTTAAGTCCTAACTTACTAAGTTTAAAAGTTTGTGGGAAAAAACTTTTTTCTTACTATTTTGATTTACTTAGTGAATTAGGAGTAAATGAGATATATGTGATAGGAGAAGAGTTTAGAGAGCTTATTGATGAATACTATTTATCAGAAGTTTATCCTTGTAATATTAAGTTTATTCAAAATCAAAAAGCTGATGATTTTTATATTAACAATAAAGATAGTTTTAGAGAGGATGATTTGATAATCATTAGAAATATAGGTTTTATATTTAATGCTTTTAAAAATATCAAACAAAGTATTCTTGAGCAAAAAGAGAACTTTATATTAAGAGATGGTAGTTTTCAAATTGAGTATATTAAAAATCATTTAAAACCATTTTTTCTATTAAATGAGCTTGATTTAATGAGTATTAAATCTATTGCTACGTTAAAAGATTATGCTGATGTAAATGACTCTATTTTAAATAAAATCCATGAAGTTGATTATACTTCAGGGTATAGTAGTTCAAATGGTATTATAAAAGGTAAAAATGTACAGATTGATAACTCTGTAAAACTAATAGCACCTATAGTGATTTTAGATGATATAAAAGTATCTAAAAACTGTACAATTGGTCCTAATGTAATAGTTTCAAACAATGTTTTTATTGAGAACAATACAACAATATCTAACTCAATAATTTGTGATAATACATATGTTGGAACAAATTTAAACTTTGATAATAAAATAGTAGTTGAAAATAAAATTATCGATAAAGATAGTTATTCACAATATGAAGTTGATTCTTCTTTACTTGGAGTTAATGACAAAATCTTGATTTAGTAAGCAAAAATTATAAAATCTTTGTTATTATTAAATTATGGATTATTCAAAATTAACAAAAGAAGAATTGATTTCTATAATACACAACTTGCAAAATGATGAAATCGATAAAACTAGAGACCTATTTTTATCCAATATTTCCCATGATGTAAGAACACTTTTAAATGCTATATATGGTAATGCCCAAATATTAAATAATGATGATTCTTTAAATGAGAATCAAAAAAAATCATTGCAAAGAATAATTGAGGCAAGTTCTCATATGATAGATTTAATTAATAATATTATATCAATTAGTAAAAATAGTGGAAATGACAAGGTTGTTCTTAGTGAGTTTAACTTAAAAGATTTACTAAACAGCACCTTTAGTGTTTTCAAAAGTGTTGCAAACTCAAAAAACCTTTCCTTTGAACTCTTAACAAATATAGATGACTCTTTCATTATTAAAACTGATAAAAACAAACTATTCTATATTCTTCTTAATCTACTTGGAAATGCTTTTAAATACACAAACTCAGGTATGGTTCTATTCTCATGTAAAATGAAAGACAATAAAGTTAATTTTGAGATAAAAGATACTGGTTTAGGAATTGAAGAAGATAAAATTGATAAATTAACTAACCAGTATGAAAGAGGAGAAAATAGTAAAGGAACGCAAGGTTTTGGTTTGGGACTTGGAATTGTTTCAAAAAACCTATCTTTACTTGGAAGTATTTTAGATATAAAATCAAAGGTAAACAAAGGTAGTACTTTTGGTTTTAAAATAAAATGTCAAAAAAATAAAAAAACTTTTGTTTCAACCCAAGATGATATCTTTGAGATGAAAGAGATAGAGTCAATAAAAAATCCCAATAATTTTAATGTATTAATTTATGCAAAAACAGATGAAGAAATCCCAATTTTAAGTAGCTATTTTAATAGTAGAAAAATTCTTTATTCTACTATTGATAATATTGATGATTTAAAAAAAGAGTTAGAATTAAAGCAAGTAAAAATGCTATTTATTGACTTGACTTCCCTAAACAATGAAGATGTTAAGTTTTTTATGAAACTAAAAAGCTCTACAAGCAATTTATCAATAGTTTCACTTACTTCATCTGTCATGAGTGATGATTTAATTAAAGTAAATGAACTATCTACAACATATATAGTTGAACCATATAGTTTTGTAGATATAGATCAAGCTTTAATAATGTTTTCAAATGAAGAGTTTAATTTTGTGCAAAAAACTATTGAACTTGAAAAACATGAAATTGTTATTAATAATGATTTAAAAGAAGATATAATAAATGAAGCAAAATTAGGAAACTACAAAAAATGCTGTGATACAATAAATCTAATAGAAGATAGTTACAGTAAAAAAGTTTTATTAAATTATTTAGATAACTATGATTTTGACAAAATTGTAGATACTTTAGAACATATAAATGAGTAAAAAATGGGAACACATAGAAAAATTTTAGTTGTTGATGATACTGTTGAAAATTTAAATATTTTAAAAGATATTTTAGAAAAAGTTGGTTTTGAAGTATATTTATCAAAAGATGGAAATGCTGCTATTAAAATTGCTAAAGAGTTAAAACCTGATTTAATTCTCTTAGATATTTTAATGCCAGAGATTGATGGATATGAGACTTGTGAAATTCTAAAAAGTGAACATAGTACAAAAGATATTCCTGTGATTTTTCTATCTGCTTTAACAAGTACAGAAGATAAAATAAAAGCTTTTGATGTGGGAGGAATAGATTATATTCCTAAACCTTTTCATGATAAAGAAGTAATTGCAAGGGTGAAAGCTCACCTTCAAACAAGTATGATTATCCAATCTTTAAATGACTTAGTTGAAAAATCTTTTCATGAAATATATACACCTTTAAGTGTAATGTCTACAGGTTTAGAAATGCAAGTACTAGAGCATGGAGATACTGAATATTTACAGAGTATTAAATCTGCTACAAGATTGCTAAATGTCTTTTCTGATGATATGTATTATGCAATCAAAAAAGAGGTTGCTTCTTTTGAGCCAGAATGGGTAGAGTTAGAACCCTTTATAAAAAGACAACTTAACTATTTAGAACCTATTGCAAAAAGTAGAGAAATGGATTTCTCATTTATATGTGAAGTTGAAAATCCAATGATTTATATAAATAATGTTGAACTTCAAAGAGTACTTTTAAATGTTTTATCAAATGCTTTAAAATATGGCTATAAAAATACAACTATTACTGTAAAGGTTAAAATAGAAGAGGAAAATACTATTTCATTCTCCATTGCAAATAGAGGAAAAATCATTAGTGATCCTGATAAAATCTTTGAGAAATTATATCAAGAAAGTTCTCAACATTTTGGTTTAGGAATAGGTTTAGAAATAGTTGCTTTAGTTTGTAGGAAAAATGACATTGATATTAAAGTAACATCAATAAACAATAAAACAAAATTTAAATTTATCTATAAAGAACAAAAATGAAAATACTGTTATTAGAAGATGAACCATCATTAAATGAACATATAAGTAAATATTTTTCATATAAAGGCAATGAAGTTGTAAGTTATGACGACGGTTTAGAACTATTGGATAATTGTAATTTATATGAGTTTGATTTTTTTATTTTTGATATAAATGTTCCAAATGTAAATGGCTTAGAAATATTAGAGTTTTTAAGAGATAAAAATATCGATATTCCAGTAATCATTATTAGTGCACTTCTAAATATAGAAGATGTAAAAAAAGCTTACAAGTTGGGATGTAGTGATTATTTAAAGAAACCATTTGAGTTAATTGAACTTGAACTTAGAATGGAGACTATACTAAAGCAGTTTCACCATACTAATATTATTGAACTTGGCGATAACTATAGTTATGATTTACAAACAAAACAGATATTTAAAGATAAAGAAGCAATTATGCTTTCAAAAAAACAAAATGAAATATTGTATTTACTAGTTAAAAATAGAGGTAAAGTAATCTCTTTTTCTACAATATCTGATTACATTTATGAAGATGAAATGAAGGATTTTCATACTATATCATCCCATGTTAGAGATATAAGAAAAAAAATCGATATAGAGTTAATCAAAAATGTTAGAGGAGTAGGTTATTTAATAAATTAAAATCTATTATTTCTGATTTAAGTAAATAAAATAATCTTTTATTTACCTTTATATGTGATAGATTCTGTTATAATGTATAACTGTAGGAGTTATATTATGCGATATATATTATTATTAATCTTTACAAGTATTTGTCTTTTAGCCGAAGTTGCTAAAGTTTCAGCAGTTGTTGGTGATGCTACAATTTTAAGAGATACAAAAAGTATAATTGTAAAAATTGGTACTTTAGTAGAAGAAAAAGATATTGTCCAAACAAAAAAGAACTCCAAGGTACAATTGATATTTAATGATAATACGATTGTTACTTTAGGTAAAAACTCCGCATTAAATATTAATGAATATATTTATGATACAAAAAATCCAAAAAATTCAAGAACCGATTTTAACTTTTTTAAAGGTGCATTTAAAGCTATTACAGGAAAAATCGGAAAAGTTAATAAAGAAAAATTCAAACTTAGAACAAAAAACTCAACTATTGGTATCCGTGGTACTGTAATCTTAGCAAACCAAACTACAGTTATGTGTTTAAGTGGTGAGATTAGTGTAAGTGCCCAAGATAATCAAGTAATTGTTCCTCAAAATCAAGTTACAACAGTACAAGAAGATGGTGAATTATCAGCTCCAACAGAATATACACAAGAAACGCTAAAAGAACTATCTAATTCTTTAGAACCACAAGATGATGCAGATTCAACACAAGATGATGCTACAGATACTAATAGTTCTGAAGAGTCAGAATCAAATGATTCAAATAATGATGAAGAAAATCAAGAAGAATCAAAGGATTCAGAAGAAGCTAATAGTGATGAAGAAAACACTGAAAATTCAAATAACTCAGATGAAACAAATAACGAAGAAGAGTCTTCTCAAGAGAGTAATACAAATGAAACTTCTGAAAATGAAAGTGAGCAATCAAGTAATTCAGATGAATCAGGTACAGCACAAAGTGGTTCTGAATCAACAGATGAAGAAGTTAGTCAAAATAGTGACACTTCAACTGGTTCAGACTCTACTGAGGAATCTACACTTACAGATGATTCTACTTCAGAAACACAAACAAACTCAAGTGAAGATCAAACTTTAGATAGCTCTTCTTCTTTCGAGGATTCAGAAACATCAGATACTTCGACAACAACAGATACAAGTACAGATTCTGAAATTGCTGATGATAGTTCACTTCAAACAACTAATAGTTTAGATGAAAGTGATTCTTTATCTACTTCTTCAACAACAACAGATACAAGTGTTACTAAAACAACAGATACAATAACACAAACTGCCCAAGAAGCATCAGATGATAGTAATGAGACACAGACTGAACAAACAACTGTATCATTTAACTATAGAGGAAGCTCTCTTGGAGCATATGTGGAAAGTAACACAACTACTGCTTCAACAAATAATTTTATACATCAAGATAATACAAGTACAGATGGGACAGTTGGAATATTTAGAGCAACAAGAGTTGATAATAAAGTATCATATGAAGAGAATTTCTCTAGAATTTTTGCAAACTCTGATAAAAAAAGCATATCAAAAACGCTTAGTAGAACATTTAGTTTAGGAACACCAAGTTCTGGTGGTTATACTGGATATTCAGATATTACTGATAATAGTAATCCTATCTCTTTCTCATATACTTCAACTGGTGGTGTAAACCTTAGTGGGAATTACAAAGTAATAGTAGATAATATGGGTGAAGTTTTTGTTTTATATTATGATGGAAGTGCTTTTGATGTTCCTGGTGGAACAGCTGAATATAATGAATTAATTGTATTTGGTAAAAACGGTCTTATTAACCAAGCAGATAAATCAAAAATTTATGTATATAAAGACTTGGTAAGTATGCGTGTTGAAAAGGATTCTTCAGGAAACTTTACAGAATCTAAATTAGACACTGATGAATCTGGTTTTGAGTTTTTTAATGCCAATTTAAAATCTATGACACATATTAATAAAGATGTTCATGCTCAAGGAGCAGAAGAGTTTATTGCTGGTTATGATAAAAAAATAAAAGTTTATAGAAACAAATATAACTTTACATATAATGGATCAGTTTTAAATTTAAACTCATATAACTATGGAAATACAGAAGCAAATATAGAACTTTTTGGTACAGATTATCAAGCAATATCTTATAGACTAAGTACAACTGATAATACAAAAACATATAGTACAAATACTACTACCTCTACAAAGTCTGAAAATAGTGGTGCTTCATTTTTACAAAAAGATAAAGTCCAAACAGCAAAAACAACAGGTACTGCAAACCTAGAAGGTTTTATTAATGCTGAGGCTTATGGTAATAATACGGCAAAAACTCACCTAAGAAGATCAAGTAGCGATTTAACACTAGAAATAGATAGATCAAATGGTAATATCTCAGGAGATGCAACTCTTGGAGTAACAACTGGTTCAGCTGCAAACGGTATTACAATGAAGTTTTCAGGGGATGTATTAAATAGTACTTCATACTACATAAATGATGATATTTGGGGTGTTATGGCTGATACTGGCAATTCAAACTATAAAGTTGGTGCTGATGAATATGATTTAGGTGATAACACTGGATATTTAATAGCTGTTCCAGATGGTGCATTTGTAGATAATGAGTTTAAACTATTTGATTCAGATGATAATCCTCTAACTAGTGATGATGATAGTTCATGGGGATATTGGACTGGTAAATTTAGTAGTGGTTCAGAAGAGGTTTTTGTTTCGCCATTTGCTACATGGGTTGCTGGGATTGAAACTCCAACTTCTATAGTTCAAGATGCATTAGATGCTACAAATAATACTAGATATACTTTTGAAGGTGCTGTTATTGGTACTGTATTAAATGGAAATACGGGTAACTTAGAAGTGATAAAAACAGATAACAATAGTGTAAAAATGAACTTTGATTTAGGTGGAGGAAGTAACTCTTTAACAAGTGGTACTGTTAATTTCTCTACAGCAAATACAAATTGGGGTATGAATATTCAAGGTTCAAGTGTTACAAGCTCTGGTTTTTCTGGTTCTTTAAGTAATAGTACAACTGGTGGTAATAGTATTACTGGTTCAGTAGTTGGTAAGTTTTATGGAAGTGATAAAATCAAAAGTATCGGTGGTACTGTATCTGCTACACAAGATGTAGCTTCAGGTGTAGCTCACAAAGCACAAGGTGTATTCAAGGCATTAAAAAAATGAAAAAATTAGTTGTTGTATGTAGTTTTATTCCTCTATTATGTTCATCATTATTTGCAAGTGATAATAAAACAGAATTGGAAATCAAAAAGAAAAAAGTTGTAGTTGCTAGTTCTAGTAAGCTTTACAATATTGCATTAAAAAACTTTAGAAGTAAAAACTATGAAAAAGCATATGAGCAGTTTAATTCACTATTTTTAACAAATATGGGTGATATTTTGACAAACTTCTATTTAGGTAGAAGTGCTTATGAATTAGGTAAGTATGAGTTTGCTTTAAGTGCTTATGATAGGATTCTTATTGCTCAACCTGAAAATACAAGAGTTAGGCTTGAAATGGCTCAAACATACTTTAAAATGAAGCTATATACTCAAGCAATAAGCGAATTTAATCTTGTATTAGAAGATAAAAAAATCCCTGCAAACGTTCGAAGAACAATTGAAGCAAAAATCAAATATATGCAGAATCTTCAAAAGAAACACTATATAAATACTACAGCAATTGCAGGAATTTTATATGACTCAAATATTAACTCAACTCCAACAACTGGTGCTTTTGATATTTATAATCCAACTGTTGATAGTATTGTAACAGTTACAAATAGTGATAAAGAAGAAGCAACAACAATTTATCAAGCAGTTGGGCAAATAAATCATATTTATAAATATAGTGATAACTTTGTTTTAAATAGTTCAGTTACTGCTCTTTTAATGAAGTATATAAACCATAAAGATAAAGATATCCAAGCTTTATCCTTAAGCACAACACCTACATATCTTCATAAAAAATATAAAATTGCATTACCTATTATGTTTGATAAAATTAATTTAGGTCATGAATCTTACCAAAACAATATCTATTTCAATCCAAACTATTCAAGAATACTAAGTGATGCAATGCTTTATACTACAGGTATAAAAATGGGTAGGGTTACATTTGTAAAAGATAAGGATAGAGATGTAAATTTATTAGAGTGGCAAAACTCATTAAGATATCTAAGTCAAAAATATGGTTTATTTACATTTGGAGTTGATTTAGGGAAAGAAATGGAGTTAAGAGAGACAAGAACCGATGTGGATCATAAATATTTTAATACTTACATCAATAATTCTTATGAATTGTCACAAAACTATACACTTCAAACAGCAATTAACTATAAAGAGTATAATTACTCGGATGTTGATGTGAATTTTCAATCAAAAAAGAAAGATAAAAAAACAGATATTTCTTTATCTTTAGTAAGACCTATAGGGAAAGAAGTAATTATTAATTTTGGAGGAACATATACAGATAAAAATTCAAATCATGCTTCATCTGAATACGATAAGTATGTAATAAAAGCAAATTTAATATGGAATACCCAATTACATTAGAATATAATTATTGATTATATTTTAAATATATAATATCATTATGTAATAACATTTTTTGTTATCTAGAGTGTTACATTTTTTATTAGACTACACAAAAAGTAAATAAATTTTGGATATAATATTTAGTTAAAAATTATTTATTGTAAAAAATCTGAAACTATTATTTAAGAGCCATTAATGAAACATATTCTAATTCTATTTTTTCTTGTAACTTTTACCTTAGCTAATATAGGTAAAGTCTCTACTGTTGTTGGTGATGCAAATATCCAAAGAGGTGATAAGAGTATTATTGCTACCGTTGGATTAATAATCAAAGAAAAAGATATCATCCATACAAAAAGAAATGCAAAAGTACAATTGATTTTTAAAGATAATACTGTAATTACACTTGGTAAAAACTCTTCTTTAGATATCAATGAATATTTATATGACACTAAAGATCCAAAGAAATCAAAAACTAACTTTAACTTCTTTAAGGGTGCATTTAAAACTATCACCGGTAAAATTGGAAAAATAAATAGAGAAAAATTCAAACTTAGAACAAAGAATGCTACTGTTGGTATTAGAGGAACTATTATTCTTGGTAACCAGCAAGTTATTGCTTGTACACAAGGGGGAATTACGGTTCAAGCTTCAGGACAGTTTGTACAAGTAGATGCAAATGAATTAACAGTTATTAAAGAAAATGAAGCTCCTTCAAAACCTAAAAATATTACATCAAATCAATTAACAAATTTAGAAAGTCAACTAGAACCAGATTCTCAATCAGAAGAATCAACTACTACATCTAGTGATGAAAAAGAAGAAGAGAGTAAAGAAAAAACTTCTCAACCCCAATCAGATGAATCTGCAGAATCAGAAGAGTCTTCAAGTGAGTCATCAAAATCAGAAGAAACATCAAATGAAAACCAAACAAAAGAAGAAACAAGTCCTTCAGAACAAAATGAAGATAGCACTACAGATGAAACACAAGAAAATAATACAACTGTAGAAGAAACTACTTCAAATAATACTGAATCATCTCAAGAAGATGAAACTACTAGTGAAAATACTGAAAGTCAAATTCAAGATAATATCAATGATTCAACTGATTCAAGTTCGGATAATACAGCTCAAGTAGATACACAAAACACAAATATTGATCCACTGCAAAATGAAGCAGTTTCAAGTAATACTTTACAAACTCAAAATGCTTTAGAAGGTGAAGATATAGCTGAAGGAACGGCAGAAGAAGTTGCCGCTCAAAAACAAGCGGAAGAGCAAAAAGTATTTGTTGAAACTACTGAAGAAGTAAAAGTAGCAACTCAAGAAATTCAAACTTTAAAAGCTGATGTTCAAACAGCACAAGAAGAGACAACTAAAACATTAGAGTCCCTACCTACTACAGAGCAAGTTACAACACTTCAAACATCAAGTACAACTGCTTTAACTGAAACAAAAGAAGAAGTAAATACAGCTGTTGATACATTAAAAGAGACATTAAATTTAAACAACCTTCAAACAGCTTCTACTTTTACATTTTCAAGGGCACTTTTTAGTTTTAGCTCAACACCTTTATTAACTAAATCTTCTACAACAGAAACAAAAACACCAGCTCAATTAGAAGAAGAGGCTAAGAAAGCTTTATCAGATATTGAAGCATTTATTGCAACACAAGATGCCGCACAAAATCAAAAAGCCTTAGTTGATGCTAAAGTTGAAGTTGATAAGGCAAAAGTATTATTAGATAATAGTGAGACAAAGTTAAATAGTGCAAAAACAGCACTGCAAGATGCTCAAAATAAAGGTATTAGTTCTTCACTTATTGATAGTATTCAAAAAGAAGTAGATAATGCGCAAGCAGCTTATGATGAAGTAAATGCTTTATATACAAATGCTAAAGATTTATATGATTCTAAAGTTAAGGCATTAGAGGATTTAGATACAAGTTTAGCAAATGCTCAAGAGGCAGTTAAACAAGCTACTTTATTAGTTGAAGTGGATAATATGAAAAACTCTTTAACTAGTATTAAAGATGCAAATACTAATACAAATACATATAAAGATCAAACTACTACAACAGCTACAGATGCCAATAGTTTAGTAGAGTCTTTAACAAAACAAAGTGCTACGAGTGATATCAAAATAAATACACAAACTGCTCAAAATACAACGCAAGCATCAGTAAATACTGCACTTACAGAATTACAAAACTCAACAACTTCAAGTGTAACAGATGAGACTTTGACAAATATCTCAACATTATATAACCAAACAAACAATAATACTACACTTTTAAACGATGCAAATAGTTTAAAATCTATAGTTGTAACATCTGAAAATAAACAAGCTTTAGATACTGCAAAAGTAAAGCTAGAAACAGCAAGTACACAATTAGCTAGTACTAAAACAAACTATGATTTAGCTGCAGCAGAATTAGAAAAAATTAAAACATCATTATCTACAGCAAAAAACAATGATACAAACAGTTTAATAACTTCTGATATTGAAAGCACTCTTTTATCAAAAGCCCAAGCAGATTACGATAGCGCATTAGCAGCATATACACAAGCAAAAAGTTCATATGATAATGCAAATGCGACACATAAAGATAGACAAACAGCATATGATAATGCAGTAGCAAGTGTCGCAAGTGCTCAAGAAGCAGTAAATGATGCAGTATTATTAGGAAAGCTATCAGAGTTATTAACAAAAATAGATAATGGAAGTGATGCAAAAGTTAATACAGACTCTTATAAAACTCAAACAACTACAAGCTCATCAGAAGTAAATACTTTAGTTACAAACTTGATAGCAAACTCACAAGTACA
>Ga0208435_100013_pt1 | contig 145774 bp, 149 predicted proteins | sample 24_taG_FD_184097 | JGI IMG/M metagenome (GOLD analysis project Ga0208435, IMG submission 184097) | Marine viral communities from Cariaco Basin, Caribbean Sea - 24_WHOI_OMZ (SPAdes) (version 2) | ecosystem: Environmental > Aquatic > Marine > Oceanic | place: Caribbean Sea: Cariaco Basin...
TCAATCTCTCTTGCGTAAGCAGAAGCTCCACAAACGATGATTTTTGGTTGAGTGATTTTAGCAATTTCCATTACTTTATCATAGTTAATTCTTCCATCTAATTCTACTCCGTAGTAGAATGCTTGGTAGTTTTTACCTGAGAATGAAGGTTTTGAACCATGAGTTAAGTGTCCACCGTGAGATAAGTCCATACCTAAGATTTTATCACCTGCTTTTAATAATGCTGCGTATACTGCACCATTTGCTTGTGATCCTGAGTGTGGTTGTACGTTTGCGTAAGAACATCCAAAGATTTCACACGCTCTATCAATTGCTAATTGCTCTGCTGCATCTGCGAATTCACATCCACCGTAATATCTTTTATATGGGTAACCTTCAGCATATTTGTTTGTAAATACTGATCCCATTGCTTCCATTACTGCAGGTGATGTAAAGTTCTCACTTGCAATCATCTCTAAGTGTGTTGTTTGTCTATCTAATTCTGATTCTACGATATCAAAAATCTCTTTGTCTGCTTGCTCTAAGCTTGCGTTTGAAATGTAACTCATTTTATCTCCTTAGGTTTGTGCTAAAATTAAAAGAAGAGTAGGTTTTACTCTTCTTCCTCATCATGAAGGTTGATTTCATTTTTAATTGGTTTCATCGCTGGGAATAATAATACGTCTCTAATTGAGTGCTCATTTGTTAACATCATTACTAATCTATCAATACCAATACCTTGACCAGCTGTTGGTGCCATACCGTATGATAATGCATTTACAAAATCTTCATCCATTTCATGTGCTTCATCATCACCAGCATCTTTAGCTGCAATTTGACCTTCAAATCTTTCTAATTGATCTAATGGATCATTAAGCTCTGAGAATGCATTTGCAATTTCTTTTCCTGCAATGAATAACTCAAATCTATCTGTTAAGTGAGGTTTTTCATCAGATCTTCTCGCAAGTGGTGAAATCTCAACTGGATATTCTGTAATGAAAGTAGGGTTGATTAATTTATCTTCTACGTATTCATCAAATAATTCACCTTGTAGTTGTCCAAGGTTCATTTTTTCATTTACATCTACATTGTTCTTTTTTAAGTAAGCAATGATTTTTTCTTTATCTTCAACTACATCAGATGGAACACCACCAATATCAGTTAATGATTGAATTAATGGAATTTCAGTAAATTGTGTAAAGTCAACTTCTAAATCTCCATATGGTAAAGTTGTTGGTAAATCTAAGTGCTCAAATAAATACTCAAAGTACTCTTTTGTAATTTGAATTAAGTCTTTATATGTTTTATATGCCCAATAGAACTCAATAGAAGTAAACTCAGGGTTGTGAGTTGCATCCATACCTTCATTTCTAAAGTTTCTGTTAATTTCAAATACTGCTTCGAATCCACCAACAATTAACCTTTTTAAGTATAATTCAGGAGCAATTCTTAAGAATCTATCTACACCTAAAGAGTTATGGTGCGTAACAAATGGTTTAGCATTTGCTCCACCCGGGATTGGATGCATCATTGGAGTTTCTACTTCTAAGAAACCTTTATCTTCAAAGAATCTTCTTGTTAAAGAGATTACTTTAGATCTTACGTGGAATGTTTTTCTAACTTGAGAATTCATGATTAAGTCTAAGTATCTTTGTCTATATCTTAGTTCTTTATCTTGAATACCGTGGTATTTCTCAGGAAGTGGAGAAATCGCTTTTGTTAAGATTTTTAAATCGTGTACGTGAAGTGATAATTCACCTTTGTTTGTAACAAATGGGTATCCTGCAACTTCAATAATATCACCAACTTCAATATTCTTTTTAAAGATATCGTTATAAAAACCTTCTGGTAAGTTATCTCTTGCTACATAAATTTGTAAAACACCTGACTCATCTTCAATTTTTAAGAATGATGCTTTTCCCATAAGTCTGAAGAATTTAATTCTTCCTGCTACTGTATAATGTCTATTCTCATCTCTTTTTTCTTCTTTTTGGAAGATATCACTGTTTACATTTAAATATTTTGAAATTGTAGTACTTCTTGCACTATCATTTGCATATGGGTTAATCCCTAATTCTCTTAATTTGTCTGCTTTTTCAATTCTTTGTTGTATATATTTATTTTCGAACAATATAAAATTCCTTTAATATTAGTTATTATTTTCTTCTTGTGTATTAGCTATGCTTTGTAATTTATCTTTTACTGTTTTGATTTGTTCATCAGTTGCGTTTGTTGCATCTTTTAATTTTTCTTCAACACTATTTACAACTTCTTCTTGTACTGCTTGTTTTACTTCTTCTACAGTTGACTCAACACTTTTTTGAACATCTGATGCTGTTTCTTCTAAAGCTTTACTTACGTCGTTTGAAGTTGGTTCTTCTTTTGGTTGTTCTTTTTTATCTTCAGTAGTAGTTGCTTCTTTTGCTGTGTCTACAACAGTATCAACTGCTTTTCCTACATTATCAGTAATTTTTGTAGTATCAAGTTTAATAATAAATGAACCAACACTTATTAAGTGAGGCATAACTACAGAACCTGCTGTTTTATTATCAATTGCTTTTTTAAATGAATTAACTTGATATAAGGCATAAGCAATAACAGAAAAAATTAAAAATACTTTTGCTGCACCAAATACAAAACCAAAGATTCTATCAAATAGTCCAAGTCCACTTGCACTAAAAATTTTACTTACTACTACTCCTAGTAAGTATACGATTAACCAGAATCCAACTAGTGAAATAATAAATCCAATTAATTTAATTGTTGTTTGATTTTCTAAAGCTAAGATTGGTGCTATTAAACTTCCAATATCACCTGAAATTCTTGAAGCTACAAAGATCGCACCGATGATTCCTACAATCCCGAAAACCTCTTTGATAAGACCCCTAAAAAGTCCTTTAAGTCCTAAAACTAAAGTGATACCAAGTACCACCATATCAAAAATAGTAAACTCTTGCATAGATTTCCTTTACATAATATGCGATAGTATATCTAATGTTTTCAAAATTAAAGTTTAAGAATAATTACTCATGATTATTGCTTATATTTAATAATGTTAAAAGTTAAATTTGTTAACTATAATTAAACTTTTAAGTAAGAAAAAAATATACTTATAATTATATAGTTGATTTTAATATTATCTTTAGGAAGTTACAATGAATTATGAAAAAAATTATTATAAACTTGAATCAAATAGTAAAATATTTAATTCAATAAAAGATGAAAAAAACACCGTGGGGTATTATGAATTGCCTAATATTGATGTAAGTAAAATAATTGAGTTTTCAAAAAAAGTTAGTCAAAAATATATTGCAGTAATTGGAATTGGAGGTAGTTCTCTTGGTAGCTTAGCTATATTTAAGTTCCTAAAACTAAAGAAAAAGTTTTCAAAAAACTTAAAAGTTTTTGATTCGACAGATCCTGTAGATATAAACAATAAATTAAATAGTATGGAATTAGATAATACTTTTTTTATTGTAATAAGTAAATCTGGTACAACAATTGAAACTATAAGTATTTTTAAGTATGTTGCATCATTGGTTGAAATTAATACTAATAATTGTGCAATTGTAAGTGAACTAGATAGTAAGCTTAATAAATATGCAGAAAGAAATAATCTTCCATTTTTTGAAATTCCTAAAAATGTAGGTGGTAGATTTTCTGTATTCAGTACGGCAGGATTACTACCTTTATCTATAATTGGAATTGATATCAAAAAGTTATTAAACGGTGCAAAGAAGGTGAATAAAAGTTTTTTCAGAAAAGAAAATTTTTATGATGTTATTATGCAGAAGGCACGATTTCTTGTAGAGAATAAAAATAAATATAACATAACTGTACTTTTTAGTTACTCTAGTAGTTTGGCTGGTTTTAATAGTTGGTTTGTACAGCTATGGGGTGAAAGTTTAGGTAAAATGAGGTTTGATGGGGTAAGACAAGGTTTGACCCCTATTTCTTTATTAGGACCATCTGACCAACATTCTTTTTTACAACTTCTAATGGAAGGTAAAAGAGATAAGACAATTATGTTTATAAAAGTAGATGATTTTGAAGAAAAAACAACAATTCCAGATAACACTTTAAAGGGGTTTGAAGATATAGAATATGTGGACAATTTAAAATTTGAAGATTTAATACATTTTCAAGCAGATTCAATAATCAAATCAATTAATGATTTAGAAGATATACCTTATGATGTATTAACAATAGATAAAGTTGATGAAAATAGTATTGCAATGTTAATGCAGTCTTTTATGATATTAACCTCTATAGTAGGACGCCTTTTACGAATAGATACATATACTCAGCCAGGTGTTGAGAGTGGGAAAAAAATTTTAAAAAATAAGTTAGAAAAATAAATAGTAAAATTTAATATTTTTTAGATAAAATCACACTATGATAAAAAGATACCCAACAAAACAAATATTCGTAGGAAATGTACCAGTTGGAGGTGATGCTCCAATCCCTGTACAATCAATGACTTTTTCTAAAACATCTGATGTAAATGCTACAGTTGAACAAATTAGAGCTTTGCATTTTGCTGGTGCAGATATTGTAAGAGTTACAGTTCCCAATGAAGAAGCGGCAAACGCTTTAAAAGATATTAAAAGACAAGTTGAATTACCACTTGTTGCAGATATTCACTTTAAATATAAACTTGCTTTAAAAGCTGCAGAAGTAGTGGATTGTATTAGAATTAACCCCGGTAATATAGGTGATAAGCAAAGAGTTGCGGAGGTAGTTAAAGCTTGTCAAGAAAGAAATATTCCTATTAGAATTGGTGTAAATTCTGGTTCCCTTGAAAAACAGTTTGAAAATAAATATGGACAAACTCCTGAAGGTATGGTTGCAAGTGCAGAGTATAATATTAAATATTTAGAAGACTTAGGTTTTACCAATATGAAAATATCTCTAAAAGCTAGCGATGTACAAAGAACTGTTGCTGCTTATAGAATGTTAAGACCTAAAAATAACTATCCTTTCCATTTAGGAGTAACCGAAGCAGGGACAAAGTTCCACTCAACTGTTAAATCATCTATTGCATTAGGTTCATTATTACTTGATGGTATTGGTGATACTTTAAGAGTTTCAATGACAGGTGAACTTGAAGAGGAAATTAAAGTAGGAAAAGCAATCTTAAAAGATTTAGGAATTGTAAAAGATGGACTAAATATTATCTCTTGTCCTACTTGTGGAAGAATTGAAGCTGATTTAGTAAAAGCAGTTGCTGAAGTTGAAGAGAGAACTAAACATATTAAAGCACCTCTTGATGTATCTGTAATGGGATGTGTTGTAAATGCTTTAGGTGAAGCAAAATCTGCTGATGTTGCTATTGCTTTTGGTAAAGGAAATGGTTTAGTAATGAAAAAAGGTGAAATTATTGCTAAATTAGATGAAGATAAATTAGTTGATAAGTTTATTGAAGAAGTTGAAGCTGAAGCTAAGAAACATGAGAAATAGGTATTAGATGGATAGTGTTTATAGTATAAATATAGAAAGAGCTGTATTAAGTTCAATTTTATTTAATCCTGATGAATTAGAAGAGATTTTAGGTGTTTTAAAACCTAAAGATTTCTATCTTCCTGCTCATCAAAAAATCTATGAAGTTATGGTTAATCTTCATAATGACACCATGCCAATTGATGAAGAGTTTATTAGAAAAAGGCTTGATTCAAAAGAGGTTGATGATTCAATTTTAATTGAGATTATGTCGGCTAACCCAATTACAAATACTATTGCTTATGTTAGAGAAATAAAAGATGGTTCTGTAAAAAGAGAGCTAGCTACACTTGCAACAACTATTAAAAAAGTTGCAGTGGAAGATGAAGTTCCTGCAAATGATGCACTTGATACTATTCAAGGTGAACTATATAAAATTTCAACTGATAGTGCTACATCTGAACTTAAAGATATGCAGTTAATTACAGGTGATACTCTAAGCTATATCAAAGAGATGAAAAAGCTTGGTAATAAGCATCTTATTGGTGAAACTACTGGTTTTGAAGCACTTGATAGAAGAACTACTGGATTTAATGAAGGTGATTTAATTATTATTGCAGCAAGGCCTGCCATGGGTAAAACAGCACTTGTTCTTAATATGGCACTAGCAAATGTTGAAGCAAATAAAGGTGTTATTTTCTTCTCACTGGAAATGCCAGCGGAACAATTGATGCTAAGAATGCTTGCAGCTAAAACATCTATACCATTGCAAAATCTTAGAAAAGGTGATATGGATGATCAACAATGGTCCAATCTTACTGCTGCATTTGATGATTTAAATCAAAAGAAACTATTTGTTGATGATGGTGGTTCTGTAAATATTAACCAGTTAAGAGCAAGAGTAAGAAAACTTGCTCAAAATGAAGCAAATAATATTTCACTAGTTGTAATCGATTATCTTCAACTTATGCAAGGTACTGGAAATAAAGATAGACACCAAGAGGTATCTGATATTTCAAGGGGTCTTAAAATGCTTGCAAGGGAGATGAAAATCCCTATTATTGCACTTTCTCAGTTAAACAGGGGATTAGAGAATAGACCTGATAAAAGACCTATGTTATCCGATCTTAGAGAATCTGGTGCTATTGAGCAGGATGCGGATATTATTATGTTCGTATATAGAGATGATGTTTATAAAGAAAGAGATGAAGCTAGAAAAGAGAAAGAAGCCAAAGATAAAGGTGAAGAGTATAAATCGACTTTCGTAAATAAACCTGTTGAAGAAGCAGAAGTAATTATTGGTAAACAAAGAAATGGTCCAATTGGAACAGTTAAACTTGACTTCCATAAACAATATACTAGATTTGCAAATAAACCAAATGAAGAAGCAACTGGTGCTGCACCAATTGAAGTTGTTTTTGAAAATGTAGCAGATGTAGACAAAGAGACTCAAATTGATGTTCCAGACATCTTATAAATAACTAATTAAATAATTTTTAAACTCACTAATTATATAATCTTTTAAATTATTTTAAAGGGTTATATATGAAAAAAGCTTTTACACTACTAGAACTTATCTTTGCTATTTTAATTATTGGAATTATTGCATCTTATGCAATACCAAAATATGTAGATACTAGAGATACGGCACTTGCTTCAACAATAAAAAGAGATATTGTTACTGCTACTACTTCAATACAAAGTTACAGTCTTATTAACAAAGGTATAAGTAAAATTTCTGATGCTTTGACTCTTTCTTCAACTAATTGGACTGTCGATGAAAAGAAGGCAATTTTTAAAGATTCAAATAAAGATTGTATTACTTTGGAAATTAAAAATGAAGATGACAGTGATATATTAGAATTAAAAGTTGATGATAATGATGGTAGTGTTTGTAAGAAGTTAGTTAACAATGAAGGTATTGTTCCTACATCATTTATCTTATATTAAACTTGTTATTTATTCTTTTATGATATTATAGCTCAAAATTTTCACAAGGGATGTTTATATGAGGATAATATACACACTTTTACTAACGTGTAGTTTACTATTTTCTGCGGGTATAACTGATGAACAGTTAGCATTGGCAAAGGCAGCAGGTTATTCACAATCTGATATTGAAAAGCAACTAAAAAATCGAAATAGCTTAGAAGAAAAAGCTTTAACACAAAAAGAACAAATAGTTGAAAATGATATAGAAGTTTCGGAAGATGAATTAGAAAAAGAGTCTTTGGAAAAACAAATGAAAGAAGATGATTTAGTTGAGAAAGAAGAACAATTAAAAAGATTTGCTTCGTTATTTTTTAAGAATAAAAATAAGTTAAATCCATATTCAATTCCCACTCCATCTGATTATAATTTAACTTATGGTGATAAATTAGTTTTAAATATTTATGGTGCTAAAAATGAAGAGTTTAAATTAGAAGTTAATAAAGATGGAAAAGTAAACATCCCTCAAGTAAGTGAATTAAAAGTAATAGGTATGAGTTTTGCAGAAGCAAAAAAGCTTATTATGGAAGAAACAAAAAAAGCATACCCTAATAGTACAAATGTTTTAGTAGATATTTCAGAGTTTACATCTATTCAAGTAACAATATCTGGACTTGTTAGTGCACCAGGCCTTTACAACTTATCTTCATTTTCTACAATTAAAGATGCTTTAATTGCAAGTGGAGGTATTTTAGAAAATGGTTCATTAAGAAATATCGTATTAAAAAGAGCAGGAAAAAATTATAAAAACTTTGATTTATATAGTTTAGTAAGATATGGAAATACTAATTCTGATACAACATTAAAAAGTGGTGATGTAATTTTAGTTAAACCTATTAACAAAGAAATAAGATTAACTGGTGAGATTAATTATAATGCAATTTTTGAGTTAAAAACAGGTGAAAAATTTAAAGATTTAATTAATATTGCAGCAGGATTTAAAGCAAAAGCTAACACTAATGCAATCAAATTAAAAAGATATGAAAATAACAAAATCAAAGTTTATAGTTTAAATAAAAAAGAATTATATAAATTAACACCAAAAAATGGTGATGAAGTCCATGTGTATTCAGCAAGTGAAATTGGAGCAAATCAAGTTCAAGTTTTAGGTAATGTAATTGCAGAAGGTGAAAAAGAAATTCCTAATGATAAAAAACTTTCTACTTTAATTAAAAATGAATTAGTAAATTTTGGCAAAAATGGTTACTTTAAAAAAGATACTAATTATGAATTTGCAGTAATTAAAAATGATAATAAAATTAAAAGTTTTAATTTAAGAAAACTATTAGAGGGTAAAGAAGATTTATTATTAGAAATTGGTGATGAAGTTACAATTTATAAAAATGATGATTTAAAAGAAAAACCATACATTTACGCAAAAGGCGATGTCGTAAATGATGAAAAAAGAAAATATGACTACTTTGACGGTATGAGTGTTAATGACCTTTTTGGAATGGTTTTATTTAACAGTGAAATTTTTGAGAAAGAAAATGAGTTAGATATTAGAAAACCTGTTCAAGTTGATAGAACAAAAGTTCAAATTACAAGACTTTCAAATGGAAATAAAAATACATTTTTAGTTAATTTACATTTAAATCCAACTTTTAAGTTAAGAAAATATGATGAAGTTGCATTTTTTGATTTTACAAAAGTTAATGATGATTTAAAAGCTACAATTAAAGGTGAAGTATTTATTCCTGGAACTTATGATATTACTGAAACAACAACAATTAATGATATAGTTAATATTGCAGGTGGGCTTACAAAAAGAGCATTAATGGCTAGATTTGAAGTTGCTAGATATTATACTGAAGGATATGAAAGAAAAAGAAATGTGCTTGCTCTTGATATGAATAAAGCATTAAATTTAAAAATTAAAATTTATCCAGATGATGAAATTACTATTTTCCCAATTGCAAATTGGAATGATAAAAAATATGTAGAATTAAAAGGTTTAGTTAGATATCCCGGAAAATATCCAATCGAAGATGGGGAAAAACTTTCAAGTGTAATTATTAGAGCTGGTGGATTTTTATCTAATTCATTTATTGAGGGAGCGGTATTTACAAGAGAAGAAGTAAAAAGACTTCAAGAAAAAAGACTTGAAGAAGCACTTGATAGATTGAATAGTCAGATTTTAAAGTCAACTACAAGTTCTCAAGGTTTAAATGATAGTAAAGATGAAGCAGACAAAAAACTTCAAACAGTTAAACAATTAGAGAATGAAGCTAAAAGAAATAAACCAATAGGTAGAGTTTCTTTAAATTTATATTATGATTTAAATAGATTTAAGAATAGTCCATATGACATTACTTTGAAAGATAAAGACATCTTATTTATTCCTTCTTTAAATGACACAGTATCAGTTGTTGGAGAAGTGCTAAATCAAAATACTTTTGTTTATAATAAAAACTTAGATGCAAATGATTATTTATCAAAAGCAGGTGGAACTACAGAACTTGCAAATGAAGAGTATATTTATATTGTAAAAGCAAATGGTGAAACTGTTAAATATGAGTCAAATTACTTTTGGGACACAAGTAGAAAAGTATTTAAAGGAGACACTATTGTTGTTCCAATGGAATTTGATGCTTATTCTGATATGAAATTTGCAAAAGATGTATCTCAAATTCTTTACCAATTTGCTATTACTGCAGCATCTCTTAAAACTGTAGGTGGTATTTAAATGGCTAACTTAGTTAATAAAGATACTCAGTATGACAATGGGGACAAAATTAATTTAATAGAAATATTTTATATAATTTTAAAACATAAATTTAAAATTATGTTTTTTTCATTTGTCTTTGTAGTATTAACATTCATACATGTACTATCTATACCAAATTTATATAAATCTTTTGTAGTTTTATCTCCCCAAAATAGTGGAGAAAATATATCAGGAGGTCTATCCTCACTTGCTTCATTTGCTGGTGTTAATATCTCTACTACTAACTCAAGAGATCCTTTTGTATTAATGAAAACAATATTAAAAGACTATAATTTTAATAAATATATTATAGAAAAATATAATTTGATTGCCAAATTAGAAAATCAACAAAATTTTGTTTTTATGTTAGGTATTGATAGTGTATATAATTTTTTTAATTCTAAAAATGAAGAAGAATATACTAATTTAGAGAACAAAATTTATAATAATGTAAACCTCTTAAGAGGTATTATGAATATAACAATTGATAAAAAGTCAAGTATAATTACATTATCAGCTGAACTAAATGATAGAGTTTTAGCAAAAGAGTTAGTTGATATTTATCTGGAAGAAATAATATCAAAAATAAAGGCTCAAGATATGAAAGAAATAGATGAGCAAATTAAATACTACAATAAAGTTTTATTCTCAACTTATGACGTATCTTTAAAAGAAGAATTAAGTAAGTCCCTATCAGGGTTATATCAAAAAAAAGTTTTTTCTCAATCAAATGATTATTATTTTGTAAGTAAAATTATAGATAGTAGAGTTTCTCATATAAAAGAGAAAATAAAACCACAAAGATCTTTTTTTCTAATTGTTTCATTTATAATATCAATAGTCTTAGGCATACTTTTTGTATTTTTTTTAGAGTTTATTAGAAGTGATAAAAAAAATGAATCTGAAAACTTTTAGTATATTAACTATTTTAGCTATAACATCTGCTTATTCAAAAGATGGTAAGAATGTTACCGCATCATATAATGGTAATACTGGAGTATATGAAACACCAAATGCTAGAATACAAGATGATTGGTCTATGAGATTTTTTCTTAATGAAGATAAACCTTATAGATATTATGGAATAACAGCTACACCTATCGACTTTTTAGAAGCAAATTTTCATATGACACAAGTTTCTGGAGTAGATGGATTTGAAGACAGTGCAGGTTATGGTGACTACAAAGATAAATCTCTTAGTTTTAAAATACTTTTAAAAAAAGAATCAGATTTTTTTCCTGCTGTTGCAATAGGTGCGGATGATATATGGGGGACAGCACTTTATTCATCAAAATATGTAGTAGCTTCAAAAAATATAAGTTACTTTGATATTACGGCAGGATATGGTAAGGGTAGACTTGGAGGAGAGGATTTAAATAAATATAATACAGGAACTTCAAATAGTGGTAGTACTGGCAATAATGCAGTAAATTTTTTAAAAAATACAGAATGGGATGGTGGCAAGTTATTTGGTAGTATGGTTTTCAATGCTACATCAAAACTTCAATTAATAGGTGAATACTCTCCGATTGATTATAAAAAAGATAAAATTAATCCATTCTTAACTGGTGATAGATATGCTTTGCCAAAATCAAACTTTAATTACGGTTTAAAATATAAGTATAGTGATAATAGTATTTTTTCTATGTCTTATCAAAGAGGTACTACACTTTCTTTTGGATATACATATCAGTTCTCTTTTGATCGAACTGGGATGTTTGATCATTTGCCAGATTTCAAATGGAAGGCAGATAGGAAGAAAAAAGATGAGTATAAAAATTTAGCAGAAAAAGATTTGTCTAATAAATTAGCAAATGAAGTAGCAGCAGAAAAATTTAAGAATGTAAAAGTCTCAGTAAATGAAAATAAAATATGGGCTGAAATAGAAAATAGTAGATATAATAATGATTTGCAAGCAGTAGGTAGAGCTATTTCTACCATTGATGAAGTTGCTCCTTCTTATTATGACACAATATACATGACCTTAAAGAACAATGAAGTTCAAATAAAAACTTTTAAAGTCAATAGAAAAGAGTTTGATATGTTTGAAAATGAACAAGTTAGTAATGATTATATGAAGAATGCACTAATAATTTCTAATGATATTGATGAAAAATATAACGAATTTAGTAACAATGAAGAAGTGTATAAGAGTAAATCATTTAATAAAGAAAGATTTAGATTTGATTTAGCTCCAAAAGTTAGAACAATGTTAAACCATAAAGATAAACCTTTTGCGATGAAAGCAACAATTAAAGCGTATTTTAGCTTTGATCTAAATGATAACATTACAGTAAACAACTCATATGAACACCCATTTTTTCACACTGGAAAAAATTTGACAAATGAACCTTTAGAAGATGAAAAATTATCATTAAGAAGTAATATTACTGAGCATTTCGTTTATAATAAAACTCAAATGCCATATTTAAGTATTACATATTTAGATAATGCTTTTTCTGATTCATTTGTAAAAGCAGAAGCAGGTTATCTTGAATATGCATTCGCAGGTATTGATTTAGAATGGTATAAACCTTTTGAAAATGAAAAGTTTGGTATAGGGCTTCAATATCAAAATGTTTATAAAAGAAAAATAGATGATTTTTTTGCCTTAACTAAAAAGTATAATTATGATGCAAAATTTTTAAATATATATTATTTTGCTGCACCAAAGTATGACATACATTTAGGTGCTAAAATTGGTCAATTTTTAGCTGGAGATAAAGGTATAAAAATTGATATTTCTAGACATTATAAAGATTTTACATTTGGTGCATTCGCAACAATAACAGATTCAGATAAAGTATTTGACAATGAAGAGAATAAAGGATATATAGATAAAGGTGTCTATTTAAAAGTGCCATTGGAAGTATTTACTTATAAAAATGTAAAAAAACGGTTAAATTATGGATTGAGCCCATGGACGAGGGATGTCGGTCAATATGCTGATACTTTAGAAAGTTTATATCCAATGAATAATAGTGAAAATAATTCACAAATAATGAAAAAATATATAAATAGGTTAAAAGATTAAAAATTATTTTTTTAAATTAATAATGTTTATTGTATAATAAAAAAAAATTTAAGGGATTCAAATATGAAAAAACTTTTATCAATCGTTTTTGCTACGTCTTTAGTTGTTGCAAGTGCATTAGCACAAACTTCTGGTGCAGGAGCTACTAATGCTGGAACTGCTAATGCTGGAGCTAGTGGCGCTGGTGGCGCTGGTGGCGCTGGTGGAGCAGGAGCTGGTGGAGCTGGAGCTGGTGGAGCAGGAGCAGGAGCAGGAGCAGGAGCAGGAGCAGGAGCAGCTGGAGCAGGAACAGCAGGAGCAGCTGGAGCAGGAGCAGCAGGAGCAGCAGGAGCAGCAGGAGCAGCAGGAGCAGCAGCAGGTGGTATTGGTGGTCTAGCAGCAGCTGGAGCAGCAGCAGCAGCAGCGGCAGCAGGTGCATTATCTAATGACTCTGGTACTTCTCACGCTACAACTTCTCACCACTAATCATTAGTAGTTTATTATACATAAAGAATTATTTTCTTTATGTATATAAAATAATTACAATTTAATTACACTATAAAAATAATATTTTAAATAACTCTTAATTTACTTTTGGATATCATCTCATAAATATATTTATAAAAGGTATTAATTAATGTGCGGAATTGTTGGTTATGTAGGTAAAAACGATACAATAAAAATTCTTCTTGATGGATTAAAAGAATTAGAGTATAGAGGTTACGACTCAGCAGGAATTGCAGTTTTGAATAATGATAAAATCAATGTTTTTAAAGCTTTAGGAAAACTTTATAATTTAGAAGAGAAAGTAAATACAAATAACTCTGAAGATTACATTCTTGGAATTGGTCATACAAGATGGGCAACACATGGAAAACCAACAGAATTAAATGCACATCCTCACTTAGGGGAATACTCATATGTAGTTCACAATGGAATTATCGAAAACTACAAAGAGTTAAAAGATGAATTAATACAAAAAGGACATAAGTTTGTATCTCAAACAGATACAGAAGTTATTGTTCACCTTTTTGAAAACTATAACAATGAATTAAATGATACAACTTTATCTTTTAAAAAAACAATTGAAAGATTAGAAGGTGCCTTTTCAATTTTATTAATTACAAAAGTAGACCCATTAAAAATATTTTTCTTTAAACATGGAAGCCCATTAATTGTGGGACAAGGAAAAGAAGAAAATGAAGCATTATTTGCTTCTTCTGATGCACCATTAATTGGTCTTGCCTCAGATGTAGTTTATTTAGAAGATGGAGTTGGTGGTGTAGTTACAAATGGAAATATAGAATTCTTTGATAATAACTATACATGGTCAACACTTCCTACTTCAAAGCAATTTGCACAAAAAGATGGTTATAGATTCTTTATGGAAAAAGAGATTTATGAACAAAGTGATGTTGTAAGTGATTGTATGCTTGGAAGAATTGCTGATAATGAGATTTCATTTGATGAAATCGATTCATCTTTAATTGAAGGTATAAATGAAATAAAAATTTGTGCTTGTGGTACATCTTATCATGCAGGATTAACAGCTTCATACCTTTTTGAAAGACTTTCAAAAGTTAAATGTAATGTAGAAATTGCAAGTGAATTTAGATATAAAGAACCTTTATTAACTAAAGATACTCTGTTTATTGTAATAAGCCAAAGTGGTGAAACAGCAGACACTTTAGAAGCTTTAAAAATGGCAAAAAATGCTGGTTTAAAATCTCTTGTAGTTTGTAACGTTGATAATTCATCAATGACTAGAACTGCAGATGCAACTATTTTAACTAGAGCTGGAATAGAAAAAGGTGTTGCTTCAACAAAAGCATTTACAACTCAAACAGTAGTACTTTGGATGTTGGCTTTATATTTTGCAAAAGCAAAAAATGTAATTTCAAATGAAAAAATGCAAGAAGAGTTACATGCATTAAGAGAAGTGCCAACATCTCTTATTATTGAAGATAAAATTCATGAGAAAACAAAAAGATTATCAAAAAGATATCTTCATGGGCATGGTTTCTTCTTTATTGGAAGAGATGTATTCTTTCCATTAGCACTTGAGGGTGCTTTAAAATTAAAAGAGATTTCATATTTACATGCTGAAGGCTATCCCGCAGGTGAAATGAAACATGGACCAATTGCATTAGCTGATCCAGAACTGTTTACAATTGCTTTAATGCCACAACACTTACACTATGAAAAAATTAAATCAAATGTAGAAGAGTTAAGTGCAAGGGATTCAACTATTTGTGCTATTTCACCACTTGATTTTGAATTAGCAGATGATTTTATAAAAACTAAAATAACTGACCACTATATGTTAGAGTTTTTTGAAATGTTAATTACATTACAATTATTATCAATGGAGATTTCAGTAAGACTTGGAAATGATGTAGATATGCCAAGAAACTTGGCAAAATCTGTAACTGTTGAGTAGTAAGTAAGGAAATACTAAAATGATACAATACATATTCAAAGGAGAACAATTTGATTTTGAAAGTGTAGAAAATAGTATATGTATATATGTAATAAAAATAGTAGGAAAAGAAGTTGAAATTTAATAGTAATTCTTATCAAATAAAATCAAATGAAGAAGTATTTGAAAAAATTATTGACGAACAAAAAGAAATAGGTTACTATAAACTACCATATCAAGATACAACAGAAATAAAACAATTTGCAAAAAAAGTAAAACAAAAAAATATTGTTATAGTTGGTATAGGAGGTAGTTCCCTTGGCACATATGCAATAAGTAGTTTTTTACAAAATAGATCAAATGACAAAAAACTACATTTTTTAGAATCAACAGATCCTTTAGATTTAAAAAAAAGGATTTCTTACATAGATGATCTAAATGATGTATTATTTATTGTTATATCTAAATCTGGAACTACAATTGAAACTATATCTATATTTAAATATTTGCATTCTTTAGTGTCAATTAATAAAAAAAATTGTGTGTGTATAACAGAATTCAATTCAAAATTAAGTAGTTATGCACAGTTAAATGAAATAAAAACATTTGTAGTTCCAAATAATGTCGGTGGTAGGTTTTCTGTATTTTCTTCAGTAGGGTTAGTTCCACTGTCAATCATTGGTGTTGATATAGACTCTTTATTATCTGGATGTAAACAAGTTAATAGAAGTTTTTTTGATAAAAAAGAATATTTTAGTTCTATTTTTGATAAAGCTAGATTTATGGTAGAAAATAAAAATAGGTTTAATGTCAATGTTGTTTTTTCATATTCATCGCTTCTTGACGGTTTTAATAAATGGTATATTCAACTTTGGGGTGAAAGTCTTGGTAAAATTAATATAAATGGAATAAATCAGTCATTAACTCCTATAGGATTAATTGGTCCCGTAGACCAGCATTCTTTTTTACAACTTATAGTAGAAGGAGTTAGAGATAAAACGGTAACTTTTATAAAAGTTAAAGATTTTCAAGAAGAGACTTATATCCCAAATATTTCTTTATTGTCTTTAGATGAATTAGATTATGTAAATAATATTAAGTTTAAAGATTTAATAAATATGCAGGCAGATGCAACAATTAAGACAGTTGAAAATTTAAAAGATGTACCAATAGATTTAATAACGGTAGATAAAGTAGATGAATTTAATATAGGAAAATTAATGTATTCATATCAGTTATTAACATCAGTTGTTGGTAAATTTATGCAAATTGATACATATAATCAGCCAGGTGTAGAAAATGGCAAAATTATTTTAAAAGAAAAGTTAAAAAAGGGTTAGAAATGAAGGGAATTATATTAGCCGGAGGTAGTGGAACAAGACTTTATCCAATAACAAAAGGAGTAAGTAAGCAATTAGTTCCTATATATGATAAGCCAATGATATATTATCCTCTTTCAGTTTTAATGTTAGCGGGGATAAAAGAAATACTAATTATTTCAACACCACATGATTTACCAAGGTTTGAAGAACTACTAGGTGATGGAAGTGATTTAGGAATTAAATTTGAATATAAACTTCAACCAAGTCCAGATGGATTAGCTCAAGCATTTATATTAGGTGAAGAATTTCTTGCTGGAGATGATGCTTGTTTAGTATTAGGGGATAATATTTTTTATGGTCAAGGGTTAACGGACCTTTTATCACAAAGTGTAATAAATGTAAAAGAAGAAGATAAAGCAACAGTATTTGGCTACTATGTAAAAGACCCAGAAAGATATGGTGTTGCAGAGTTTGACGATAACGGAAACGTAACTTCAATTGAAGAAAAACCAAAAGTACCAAAATCAAACTATGCAGTAGTGGGTTTGTATTTTTATCCAAATGATGTAGTAAAAAAAGCAAAAAATGTAAAACCCTCTGATCGTGGAGAATTAGAAATAACTACATTAAATCAGAACTATTTAGAAGAAAATAGATTAAAAGTTGAATTAATGGGAAGAGGTTATGCTTGGTTAGATACAGGGACACATGAATCTCTACTTGAAGCAAGTTCATTTATACAGACTATTGAAAATAGACAGTCTCTCAAAGTGGCTTGTTTAGAAGAGATTGCATATGAAATGGAGTATATATCAAAAGAAAAGCTTTTAGAGTTAGCAGAACCTCTAAAAAAGAATGAATATGGCCAATATTTAATAAGTAGGGCTAATCAAGGTAAAAGAAAATGAAAACAATTTTAGTAACAGGCTGTGCAGGATTTATTGGTAGTAATTTTGTACCATACTTTTTAGAAAAATATGAAGATTATAAAATAGTAAATTTAGATCTTTTAACATATGCAGGTGATTTAGATAATTTAGTTGAATGTGAAAATAACCCAAGATACAAATTTGTCAAAGGTGATATTTGTAATAGAGAACTAGTTGAGTTTATTTTTAAAGAATATGATATAAAAGGTGTAATTCATTTTGCTGCTGAATCACATGTAGATAATTCAATTAAAAATCCAGGAATATTTGTTGAAACAAATGTTAATGGAACATTCACATTAGTTGATGTAGCTTATAAGCATTGGATGGAGAAGCCATTTAAATATAAAAATGAATATAATGGATGTAGATTTCATCATATATCTACAGATGAAGTATATGGAACTTTATCTGATGATCCAAAAGATTTATTCCGAGAAGATACTCCTTATTCACCTAATTCACCTTATTCAGCATCGAAGGCTTCAAGTGATATGATAATAAGAGCATATAATGAGACATACGGAATGAGTACCGTAATAACAAATTGTTCTAACAACTATGGTCCAAAGCAACATAATGAAAAATTAATTCCAACTATTATAAGAAAAGCATTGTCAAATGAGTCTATCCCTATTTATGGAGATGGTATGAATATTAGAGATTGGCTATATGTCTTAGATCATTGTAAAGGCATTGATATTGTATATCACATGGGTAAAACTGCTAATACCTACAATGTAGGTGGTAGAAATGAAAGAACAAATTTACAAATTGTAGATAGAATCTGTTCAATATTAGATGAAAAGCATCCTTCTAAAAAACTATCTTCGTATAAAGAATTGATAACATTTGTAGAGGATAGAGCAGGGCATGATAGAAGATATGCTATAGATGCAACTAAATTAGAAAATGAACTTGGTTGGAAAGCTGATGAAAACTTTGATACAGGAATTACTAAGACGATAGATTGGTATCTGTTAAAATACAAAAAAGGAAAATAAGTGGCTAATTACAATTTAATCGATTTTAAAACTTTAGGTGATGAAAGAGGCTCTCTTATAGCACTTGAAGAAAACTATAATGCTCCTTTTCCCATTAAAAGAGTATATTATATATTTGAAACTGAAGAAGGTGTAAGAAGAGGTTATCACGCTCATATAGATTTAAAACAAATAGCCATAGTTGTAAAAGGTAGTTGTAAATTTTTAATTGATGATGGAACTAATAGAGTAAACATTACATTAGATAACCCTAATCAAGGATTATTAATTGAAGGACTTATCTGGAGAGAAATGTATGATTTTTCAAAAGATTGCGTATTACTGGTTATTGCAAGTGAACACTATGATGAGGGAGATTATATTAGAGATTATAAAACTTTTATAAATAAGGTTAAAAATGAAAAAAAATAAAAAACTAATAATCGTAGGTAGTGGAGAAACTGGTTTAATAGCTTATGAGTACTTTCAATTCGATTCAGAATATGATGTAGTTGCTTTTAGCATAAATGAAAAGTATATTCACGAAACAAAAGTAAATGAATTACCTGTAGTAGCACTTGAGAATTTGGAAAATATATATAGTCCTAGTGAATATGAAGTTTATGTAGCAATTAGCTCTAGTAAACTAAATAGAAATAGAATAAATGTTTATAATGATGTAAAAACAAAAGGTTATAAGTGTGCTAGCTATGTAAGTTCAAAAGCTTTTGTATGGAGAAATGTTGAAATAGGGGAAAATTCTTTTATTTTTGAGGATAATACATTGCAACCTTTTGTAAAAATAGGGAATAATGTAACTTTATGGAGTGGAAATCATATAGGTCATAATACAATAATAAAAGATAATTGTTTCATTACTTCGCATTGTGTAATCTCAGGTTTTTGTGAAGTAGGTGAAAACTCTTTTTTAGGTGTTAATTGTACAATTGAAGACAATACAAAAATTGAAAAAGATAATTTTATTGGAGCAGGTACTCTAATTCAGAAAAATACAAATGAAAAAGAATTTTATCAACTAAAACAAACTGAACTTTCAAAAGTAAATACTCATAAACTTTTTAGGATAAAGGAAAAATAATGAAATGGGAAAAAAAAGGTTTAATTTACACTCCTAATAAAGATGGTTCATGGAAAGATAATTCTGCTTTAACCCCTACTGCATTTTTACTAGATGAAAATACAATAAGAATTTATACTAGTTTTAGAGATAAAAAAGGTGTTGGGAGAATTGGGTATGTAGATGTATCTTCATCGAATCCTAAAGAAATATTAAAAATAAGTAATAACCCAGTATTAGATATTGGTAAAGATGGAATGTTTGATGATAATGGAATGATTTTAGGAGATTTGATTAAAGTTGGAAAAAAAATTTATATGTATTACGTAGGCTTTCAGTTAGTCAAAAAGTCAAAATTTTTAGCATATAGTGGGCTTGCTATTAGCGATGATAATGGAGAAACTTTTCATAGATATAAAAATACTCCCATTATGGATAGATCAAATGAAGCATTATATATTAGAGCTATACATTCTGTGATTTATGAGGATCAAAAATTTAAATTTTGGTATGCAACAGGCAATGGATGGGAAAATATTGATGAAGTAGATTTCCCACAATATGATATAAACTATATTGAATCAGAAGATGGTATTACTTTTAAAGAAAAAGGTATAAAGTGTATAGAAAATAATAAAACTAATTTAGAATATAGAATAGGAAGACCTAGAACTTATAAGAAAAATGATAAGTATATTATGAATTTTACTTATGGAACAACAGATGGAAGATATATTGCGGGACAAGCAACTTCCAGAGATGGAATTATTTGGAGTAGGGATGATAAGCAATTAGGAATCGAACTTTCAAAAGAGGGATGGGATAGTATACATTTAAGTTATCCCTCTATTATTACTATAAAAGATAAAACTTATATGTTTTATAATGGAAATAACATGGGACTAGATGGATTTGGGTATGCTGAAATGGTTAATAATAAATGAATTTAATAAAATATGAAAATGGATATAAAAATATTTGGGATCAATTTGTTATAAACTCTAAAAATGGACATTTCTTTTTTCAAAGAGATTATATGCAATATCATAATGATAGGTTTGAGGATCATTCCTTAATGTTTTTTGATAAAAAAAATAAATTATTGGCAATTTTACCTGCAAATATAAAAGAAAATGTTTTGTATTCTCATGGAGGTCTTACTTTTGGTGGTTTTCTTGTAAATAGTAATATGAAAGTGGAAATTATGCTTAATATTTTTGAGATTTTGCAAGAGTATTTAAAAAATATTAATGTTTCAAAAGTCATTTATAAATGTATTCCTTATATTTATCATTCCTTACCTTCTGAAGAGGATAAATATGCACTCTTTGTGAATGATGCAAAATTAATACGAAGAGATGTTACGTCTACAATTGATCTTGAAAATAGAGTTAAGTATCAGGAACAAAGAAAAAGAGCAGTAAAAAAAGCCAATAAATTTGAATTAGAATTTGAGCAATCAGATGATTTTTTTGCATATTGGAAGATTTTGGAAGAAGCATTATTATTACAGCATTCTACTAAACCCATACATACAGTAGATGAAATAATAAATTTAGCAAAGTTATTCCCTAATAATATAAAACTTTTTGTAGCAAAAAAAGATGAAAATATATTAGCTGGAACTTTAATATTTGAAAATGAAAAAATAATACATACTCAGTATTTAGCTAATTCAATTGAGGGACGTGTAATGGGAGCTTTAGATTATGTAATTGACAAATTGATTAATGATGTCTATGCTAATAAAAAGTATTTTGATTTTGGTATTTCAAATGAAAATGCTGGTAAATATTTAAATATTGGCTTAATCGCTCAAAAAGAAGGTTTTGGTGGTCGAGCAGTTAGTCACGAATTTTATGAATTGGAGATAAAGTGATTCCTTTTTTAGATTTAAAAAATATTAATATTCAATATAAAGAAGAATTGATTGAAGCATGTACTAAAGTTATTGATAGTGGATGGTATATTCAAGGTCAAGAGTGTAGTAAGTTTGAAGAGGAGTTTGCTTCTTATTGTGGTACAAATTATGCAGTTGGTGTGGCAAATGGACTAGATGCATTAATTTTGATTTTAAAAGCTTATAAACAATTAGGCATTTTAGATGATGGAGATGAAGTAATTGTTCCTGCTAATACTTATATCGCTTCAATTTTAGCAATTAGTGATAATAATTTAGTTCCTAAACTTGTAGAACCAGATATTAATACATTTCTTATTGACTCTAGTAAGATTGAAGAGAAAATCACTTCTAAAACTAAAGCTATAATGGCAGTACATTTATATGGACATGTATGTAATATGACTGAAATAAATAAAATTGCAAAAAAATATAACTTAAAAGTTTTAGAAGATTCAGCACAATCCCATGGGGCTTACTATAAAAATAAAAGAGCTGGTAATTTAGCAGATGCAAGTGGCTTTAGCTTTTACCCTGGAAAAAATTTAGGAGCTTTAGGAGATGGTGGTGCTGTGACAACTAATGATAAAGAACTTGCGGACACTATTAGAGCATTAGGAAACTATGGAAGTCATAAAAAATATGAAAATATTTATAAAGGAACAAATAGCAGGCTGGATGAAATTCAAGCTGCCATGTTAAGAGTTAAGCTTAGGTATCTCGATAATGAAATTGAAAGAAGAAGAGAAATAGCAGCTTATTATTTAGAGAACATAAATAATGATAAAATTATTTTGCCAAAAGTTAAAAATAGTAATGAGCATGTATGGCACCTTTTTGTAATAAGAGTAAAAAATAGAGAAAAATTACAAAGATTTTTAGCAGAATACAAAGTACAAACTTTAATACATTACCCGATAGCGCCACATAAACAGATATGTTATGAGGAATGGAATAATGAGAATTATCCTATTACAGAACAATTGCATGAAGAAGTATTGAGCTTGCCAATTAGTGGAGTTTTAGGTATAAATAATGCTAAAGAAATTGTTAATTTAATTAACAATTTTAAATAATTATAAAATACTTTATGATACGTCGAAATATAATAGCAAACTATATTGGTCAAGCATATGTTATGGGAATCAGTATAGTGGTTATGCCTTTTTATTTAGATTATTTAGGTCCTGAGGCTTATGGTTTAGTAGGTTTTTTTATAATGATGCAGGTTTGGCTAAATATATTAGATGCAGGATTCGCACCAACTTTTGGAAGACAAGTTGCTGAGGCTAGAGGGAACAATGATAAATTTGACAATTTATTTAAGCTTCTGAGAAGTGTAGAAATTATATTTTTTATACTTTCTATGATTATTGTAATTCTTATTTTTCTCACTACGGATTGGTTATCACAAGAATGGATTCAATCTGAGAATTTAGATATTAGTACTATCAAGTATACAATTATTATAATGGGTTTAATTATTGCATTAAGATGGTTTTCAACTGTTTATCGTAGTGGTATTAATGGGTTTGAAGATCAAGTATGGCTTAATACAATGAATATTGTAATAAATAGTTTTAAATATTTAGGTGCTTTATTTATTCTAATATTTATATCACAAGATATAAAAGATTTTTTTAATTATCAATTTGCTATTAGTATTCTAGAGGTATTAATTTTACTTAACAGGATGTATAGCTTATTGCCTAGTAGAGAAAAGAGTTATGGTATAGTTATTCATTATTCTTCTTTAAAAGATATATTGCCATTTACTATGAGTATTGGTTATACAACTTTATTAATGACTCTTTTAATGCAGTTTGATAAATTAATTCTTTCCACTGCCCTTAGTCTTGAAGAATTTGGTTATTATACAATTATTATGTTAGTATCGACTTCTCTTGTGTCAATTTCAACGCCCATTTTTCTAGCAATGCTTCCTAGAATGACAATGTTATTATCAATGAATAAAAAAGATGAAATGATCATGGTTTATAAAAAAATGACTCAGCTTGTAACTTGGGTTGTGTTTTCGTCAAGTGTTTTAATCTGTATTTATGCAGAACCGATACTTTATATATTGATTGGTAGTTTAGAAACTTTATCTTGGGGGGCAGATATTTTAAGATTATATGTTTTAGGATATGCATTTTTTGTTATAGCAAGCTTTCAATATTATTTACAAAATTCCTATGGAAAGTTAAAATATTATGTAAAAGGTACTACACTTCTTGTTTTTATTCAAGTTCCATTAATGTATATTAGTATAATTAACTATGGCCCAATTGGCTCAGGAATTACTTGGCTTATATGTAATTTTATTTGGTTTTTTAGTTTTACTTATTTTGTTCATAAAAAGTTATTACCAGATTTTCATATTAGATGGTTAAGAAAAGAAATTTCACCTATATTATTTATAGTTGGTTTACTTGCTTATTTAATCATTCAATTCATTGATTTAAACTTAAATGATACTAGAATTATCTTATTCTTTAAAGTTTTACTTATTGGATTTTTATTTTTATTTTTAAGCTCTTTAAGTATTTCTTTAGTAAGAGAATACATTAGTAACAATTATATTAAATTAAAAAATAAGATTTGGAGTTAAAACTTTATGAAAAAATATTATCCTTTATTTTTAGTAGAATTTTATTTAATTAGTACATTATTGATTTTTTGGTTTGGGCCAGTGCAGTTTAGAGTTCATGATCCTGAATTATTTAATCTATTATTTATACTTTATCATCTCTCATTTATTCTAGGATATATGATATTTACAAAAACTTTTAGTTATACTACTACTATTTATGAAAATAAATTTTCAAATTTATTTTTTTATACTGTTTTTGCTTTTGGTTTTTTAGGTTTATTAATGACATATCAAAATGCAATGCTATCATCATCTTTAATTCCTTATAATATAGTAAGTGAAGTGATAAAAGGTTTAACTGAGCCAGGAATTGCTTATTCAGAAAGGATGATGAATAATCCTTATTCAGGTGAGGGTACAAGTAGTTCAAGGATAATGAATATATTATCATTATTTTTTGCTTTCAATAAGCTATTATTTATCTTTATTTTTTTATATTTCTGGAAAAACTTATCTTTTTTACAAAAAAGCTTGTCTGTAATCTATTGTTTATTTTTCCTTTCTTCCGGTATTGCATCAGGAACTAATAGTGTTCTTTTTCTGTTTTTTATATTTTTTTCATTATCTTTTATTGTGATTACATATAAGAAAAACCCAAAGCTTGTTTTAAGATTAATTATATTTTTTGGAATTTTATTTCTAATTCCTATAGGTTCATTTGGATTTATTATGTCTGAAAGGGGTGGTAGCTTTGATTATTTTGTTGGTTCATCTCCTCTTGGGGACATTAGTGTAGATATTGAAACACCAGAACTTAATGGTTTAATAGATTTTTACATATATGCTTTTACCTGGTTAAATTATTATTTAGTTCAAGGATATTATGGATTTTCTTTAATTATTGGATTAGATTGGGATTGGACTTTTGGGTTTGGTAACTCAGAATTTCTTCAAAGACAATTTTTGATGTTAACTGGTATAGATATATCACATTATACATTTCAGGCAAAAATTACTGATGTGTGGCACAAAACAGCACAGTGGCATAGTTTCTATGGGCAGTTTGCAAACGATTTTGGAATTATAGGTTTAAGTGTCTTGATGTTTATAATAGGTGGTTTATTATCTAGAGTCTGGCTAAGTGTAATTTATAATAATAATATTTATGGAATGGCTTTATTACCACTATTAATAATTATGTTTGTATTTTTTCCGGCTAATAATCAGATTTTTGGGTTTATAGATACTTTTTCTTATTTCATTTTTGTAGTTGCTCTTTGGTATTTAAGAGGGAAAAAGATATTATTTCAATCAAAAAAACTGAGTTGATTACTTAAAATCTAAAATTATTATTTTTAATTTATTATTAAATTTATTTTGAGAAGGGGAACATTAATGTTTAAGAATAAAGTCCTATTAATTACAGGTGGTACAGGTTCTTTTGGAAATGCTGTACTAAGAAGATTTTTAAATACAGATATAAAAGAAATTAGAATTTTTTCTAGAGATGAAAAAAAACAGGATGATATGCGGAAAAAATATAATAATCCTAAATTAAAATTTTATATAGGTGATGTTAGAGATATTAACTCTATTGTTGATGCTATGAGAGGTGTTGATTATGTTTTTCATGCTGCTGCATTAAAACAAGTTCCCTCTTGTGAATTTTATCCTATGCAAGCAGTAGAAACTAATGTAATTGGTACAGAGAATGTGTTGAATGTTTCAATTAATGCAAATGTTAAAAAAGTAATAGTCTTAAGTACAGATAAAGCTGTATACCCAATAAATGCAATGGGAATTAGTAAAGCAATGATGGAAAGAGTAGCTGTTGCAAAAAGTAGAAATATAAATGATGAAAATACTATGATAGCGTGTACAAGGTATGGAAATGTAATGGCTAGTAGAGGTTCTGTTATTCCATTATTTTTAGAACAGATAAAAAATAATAAACCTATGACAATTACTGATCCAAATATGACTAGGTTTATGATGAGTTTAGATGATGCTGTAGAACTTGTGCTTTTTGCTTTTGAAAATGGAAATACTGGAGATATTTTTGTTCAAAAGTCTCCGGGTGCTACAGTAGGACTTTTAGCAAACACTTTAAAAAATCTTGTTGGAAAGCAAGACAGTGAGATTAAAATAATTGGTACAAGACATAGTGAAAAATTATATGAAACATTGTTAACAAGAGAAGAAATGGTTCATGCAATTGATATGGGGGAATATTACAGAATACCTGCAGATACAAGAGACTTAAATTATGACAAATTCTTCAATAATGGTGAAGAGGTTATTACACAAGCACATGAATACCATTCTCATAATACAGAACAATTAAATGAAGATGAATTAAAAGAGATGCTTTTAAATTTAAGAGAAATTCAAAAAGAGCTTAAAGATTTCGGAGTTGTTTAATGAAAATATTAATAACTGGTAGTGAAGGGTTTATAGCAAAAAATCTTATATCTCATTTAAAAGAAATAAATGATATACAATTATATTTGTTCTCTAAAAAAGATTCTATTAGTATTTTAGAAGCATATTTAAAAGAGGTTGATTTCATATTTCATTTAGCAGGTGTTAATAGACCAAAAGAAACAGACGACTTTTATATTGGAAATAGCGGATTAACAAAAGTTATAGTTGAGTTACTAATAAAGAATAACAAGTCCACTCCTATTGTATTAAGTTCTTCTGTTCAATCTTTATTAGATAATGATTATGGTAAAAGTAAAAAAGAAGCAGAAAATATTATAATTGACTATTCAAAAAAAACTAATACACCTATCTATATTTATCAATTACCAAATGTTTTTGGTAAATGGTCAAAACCAAATTATAATACTGTAATAGCAACTTGGTGTTATAATATTGCAAATAATATTGATATACAAGTAAATGATAGAAGTGTGATGTTAACTCTAGTATATATTGATGATGTAATTAATTCGTTTATTTCAAAAATTAATAGTCCCACTGTAGATGACTACTTTTGTAAAATTGATATAACTTATAAAAAAACACTAGGTGAAATTGAAGATTTACTATATAGTTTTAAAGAAAATAGAACAAGTTTGCTAATAGGAGAAGTTGGATCTGGTTTTGAACGTTCTTTGTATGCAACATATCTAAGTTTTTTGTCTACAGATAACTTTTCATATAAAATTAAAGGTTATGAGGATGAAAGGGGAACTTTTTATGAAATTTTAAAAACTTTAAGTAGTGGCCAGTTTTCACTCTCTACAACTGCTCCGGGTGTTACAAGAGGCAATCATTATCATCATACAAAAAATGAAAAATTTTTAGTTGTAAAAGGTGAGGCAAAATTAGAGTACAAACATATTATTACTGGTGAAAAAATTACTTATAATGTTAGTGATAAAAATATGGAAATTATTGAAATGATTCCAGGCTACACTCATAATATAACTAATATTGGGAATGATGAAATGATATTATTTCTGTGGGCAAATGAAGTTTTCGATAAAGAAAATCCAGATACATATTTTTTAGAGGTATAAATAATGATAAAAAAATTAAAAGTGATGACAATTGTCGGTACTAGACCTGAGATTATTAGGCTTTCAGCAGTAATTACAAAACTAGAAGAGTCAGATGCAATAGAACATATTATTGTACATACAGGGCAAAACTATGATTATGAATTAAACGAGGTTTTTTTTAAAGATTTTAATTTAAGAAAGCCAGATCATTTTTTAAATGCAGCAAAGGGAGGGCCATCAACAACAATTGGTAATATTTTTATTGCAATTGAGCCTATATTTGAATCTGAAAAACCAGATGCTGTTTTAATTTTGGGCGATACTAACAGTTGTCTTTGTGCAATACCTGCAAAAAAGAGAAAAATTCCTATTTTTCATATGGAAGCGGGGAATAGATGTTTTGATCAAAGAGTGCCAGAAGAAACTAACAGAAAAATAGTAGATCATACTGCTGACATAAATTTGACATACAGTGATATTGCTAGAGAATATTTATTAAAAGAAGGTTTACCTGCTGATAGAATTATTAAAACAGGCTCTCCTATGTTTGAAGTATTGAATAATAAATTGAATGATATTGATAATTCAAATATACTTGAAAAATTATCATTAGTTAAGGGTGCTTTCTTTGTTATATCTGCACATAGAGAGGAAAATATAAGTTCTGATAGAAACTTCTTAAATTTAGTTGATACTTTAAATGCTGTTGCCGAAACTTATAACTTGCCTGTAATAGTTTCTACTCATCCAAGAACTCGTAATCGAATTAATGAATTGAATATTAAATTTAATCCTCTTATATCATTGATGAAGCCTTTAGGCTTTAATGATTATGTAAAATTACAAAAAAAAGCAAAAGCTGTATTAAGTGATAGTGGTACAATTTCAGAAGAATCTTCAATCTTAGGTTTTCCTGCATTAAATATAAGGGAAGCACATGAAAGACCAGAGGCAATGGAAGAGGCATCTGTGATGATGGTAGGATTACAAAAAGAAAGAATTCTTCAAGGATTAGAAATACTTAAAACACAAAATAAGGATGATTTAAGATTAGTTTCTGATTATAGTATGCCAAATGTATCTGAAAAAGTTTTAAGAATAATTCTATCATATACTGATTATGTAAATAGAACAGTTTGGAAAAAAGTTGAAAAAAAATAAAATTGTACTTATTACCGAATACTTTTACCCAAGTAATAGAAATGATGCAAATTTACTGTTGGGTATTTCAGAGAAGTTAAATGAAATAAGTTCAGGAAACTTTTTTGTTATATGTACAACTGATTTAAAAGAAAATGAAGAAGTTGATTTTCTGAAGAATAAAGTTTCTAGATTAAAGAATGTCAATATTAGTAATAAAAACTTGTTCACAAGAATAATAAAATTTGCATTTATTACTACTAAATTAGCTTTTAATGCTTTAATCTCTATAAAAAAGAATGATAATGTTTTAATAACAACAAATCCAGCTTTTTTGTTACCTATATTAGTTATTTTAAAAAAAACTAAAAAATTTAATTTGACTCTTATCGTTTATGATGTTTTTCCAGAAAACTTAGTTCCCGCTGGCATTATTTCAGATAATAATAAGTTATATAAATTTACTAAATATATATACGATTGGGCATACTCAAAAACTGACAATTTAATAGTATTAGGTTCAGATATGAATAATTTGGTTTCTAAAAAAACTAATTCCAAAGAATCTATTTATACAATTCAAAATTGGTGTGATATAAATAAAGTTGCTCCACATAATAGAAATAATAATAAAATATTAAAAAATTTAGGAATAAGTAATAAGACAATTTTTCTTTTTGCAGGTAATTTTGGTCGATTACAAGGTATAGAGACATTACTAGAAGCTTCAACCCTAGTAAAAAGTGATCAATTTATTTTATTATTTATAGGCAATGGAGTATATAAAGAAAAAATCATTACACATATTAAAAAAAATGAAAAAAATAATGTTTTTTATGCTGGTGAATATCCATCAAGTGAACAAAATGAATTTCTAAATGCTTGTGATGTTGCAATTGTTTCTCTTAATAGTGATATGTACGGTCTAGGTGTTCCTAGTAAAACTTATTATAATATGGCTGCAGCTAAGCCGATACTTTATATTGGTCATACAGATTCAGAGGTTGCAAATTTAGTAAATAATCATGATATTGGGTGGGTTGTCCAATCAGGAGATAAAAATATGTTAGCAAGTGAAATCGATAGAATATGTGATAGTAGTATTGATTTTCAAAGTTTAGGTAAAAAGTCTAGAAAAGTAGTTGAAAAATATTATTCTAAAGAATCAATATTGAAAAAATACGATCAAATATTTGGTAGATAAGAATGGTTTATGTAGTATTATTAATTAGCTCTTTTTTGATGACATTTTTTATAAAAAATTATGCTATTAAAAAATCTTTTTTAGCAAAAGTTAATGAACGTAGTTCTCATTCTATCCCAACTCCGCATGGTGGGGGTATAGCAATTGCAACTACATGGTTAACAGGTTTGTTTTACTTAAACCTTACGAATCAAATTGAAACGAATCTTTTTTATGCACTGTTAGTAGGTTTTTTGATTAGTATTGTTAGTTTTTTTGATGACTTATATGAACTTAGCCCAAAGTTTAGACTTATTATTCAATCATTAGTAGCACTATTTGGATTGTATTTTCTTAATGGTTTAAATACAATTTCTTTTGGTTTTTTTACTATTGACTTTTGGTTATTTACTAATATATTTGCTTTTTTTATGATTATTTGGTTCATTAATTTAACTAATTTTATTGATGGTATTAATGGTTATGTTGGAAGTGAGTTTGTATTTTTATCAATTGCTGGTTTAATATTTTTTGGAGATAGTCATTTTATAGTTTTATTAGTTTCGGTACTTGGTTTTCTATACTGGAATTGGAATAAAGCAAAAATATTTATGGGAGATGTAGGAAGTACATTACTTGGATATAATATAGCAATATTTACTATATATTATTCAAATATAGATTCTTCATTTTTTTGGTTTTGGATAATATTATTTGGACTATTTTGGTTTGATGCAACTTTTACATTAATAAGAAGAAAACTGAATGGCGAAAAACTTTCTCAAGCACATAAAAAACATGCATATCAAAGATTAACACAATCAGGTTGGAGTCATTATAAAGTTACAAACTATTCTATAATTTTAAACATAATACTTTTAGCTTTAGTTTATTTTATTGCTAATATAGCAATTAGTTTCATGTTGAGTGTTTTTTTACTTTTTGCTTGTATGTATTTTGTTGATAGAAAGAAAGCTTTTTAATGTTTAATTTATCTTATTATTATATATATAATAGTAGTATTTCTTAAAATATAGAATTAGTAAATAAAGGTGAATATGGAAAAGAACATTAATATAACAATTGTTGTGAATACTTGTGATGTTTATAGTGATGTATGGGAACTTTTTTATGTATCTCTTCAAAACTATTGGCCAGATAGAGATATTGAAATTGTTTTTAATACTGAACAAAAAAATGAGTTTGGGTTTCCTACTTCTTTATCTTCTATTCATAATTCTAACTCTGAGTTTTGGGGAGAAAGATTAATTCAAACACTTAATAGTATAAATACAGATTTTGTTTTTATGTTATTTGACGATTTTATTTTAGAAAAAAAATTTAATTTAGAAGATTTTAAAAAATATTTAAAAATTTTAAAAAAAAATAAAGATATAAGTGCTATTTATTTAGATGATTTACGTGTACATAATAAAAGCAGAAAATATTTAGATGCGAATTCAAATGATTTCGAACTTTTAGAAAAAGGTACAGATTATCGTTTAAATAGTGCTCCTGCATTGTGGAGAAAAGAGCATTTAATATCATATACTGGAAAAAAAGATACTCCTTGGGCCTGGGAAGTTTTTGGTAGCTATCGTACTGATAAATCTAATTATAAGTTTTATCATTGTAAATCATCTCAGAAAATTTTTGACTTTGATGGCCAAAGAGGTGGAGCAATTTATAGAGGTAAATGGGTTAGAGAAGTAGTTGCTCCAAAAGTTAAAAAATATAATTTAAACTTAGATTTAAAAAAGAGAGGTTTTAGTTCAGACCTTAAGCCAGAAAAAAGAAGTCTTTTATGGAAAATAAACTTTATTTTTTTAGGTTATAAAATGGTAGGTTTTGATGTGTTTAAATTCATTTTTAAATCAATTAAATACAAGTTTTTAAATAAAGGTTAATTATTGTCTGTTTTAGTAAGTGTTATAGTTCCAGTGTATAATGGAGAACTTTTTATTAAGGAGTGTTTAGACTCAATAATTTCTCAAAATTTTGATGAGTTAGAAATTCTAGTTTCAGATGATGCTTCGACTGATAATACAAAATTTATACTTGATGAATATTTAGAAAATAAAAAAATTAAAATTTTTTTTCAAAAAACAAATTTAGGAATAACAGAGAATTGTAATTTTTTATTAAAAAAGGCAACAGGCAAGTATATTTGTTTTTTTGCCGGTGACGATATAATGTTACCAAATAAAATTAGTAAACAGTTTTTATTTATGGAATCAAATAAGAATCTAAGTTTTTCATATCATTTAGTAGATATTTTTAATAGTGATACGGGTAAAAGTATCGCAATAACAAATCATCAAAAATCATCAAAAACAGTTGATGTTAATAATATAATTAGAGAAATGGGAATACCTGCTTCTATGAGTATGATGGTTAGAAAAAGTATGCTACCTAATAACCTATTTGATAAAAAATTTAACTATTTAAGTGATTGGTTGATGCAAATAGAACTTTCAATTAATGGTAATATAGGTCATATTAATGAAGTATTATGTCGCTATAGAAAATATGGCGATAATAATGGAAAGGATATCTCTTTATATGAGCATGAATTTATTGATCTTCTTGATTATGTAATGAATAAGTATCCTACCTTAAGTCATTCTTGTTTAAAGGGAAAGGCTCGTTATTTTTTTGGAAAAGCATTTAGAGTATCTGGAGTTTATCAAAGGAAACTTGCACTAAAGCAAGCACTTAATAGTAGATTTACTTTATTAAGCTTTATTTTTCTTATAATACTATATTTTCCTTTTTCAAATAAAATTTTTAATTATATTTACAATAAACGTTTTATTTTAAAAAGCAAGATCTAAAAGGCTAACATGAAATATTTAAATCTTGAAATACCTGAATTAATACTTTGTACACCAGAAATTTACGAAGATAATAGGGGATATGTTTATGAATCATTTCAAAAAAAATCGTTTAATGAGTTTGTAGGATTGAATATTGATTTTAAACAGGACAATTTATCTTTTAGTAATCAAAATGTAATTAGAGGATTGCATATTAATACTTTAGAATATTCCCAATCAAAACTAATAAATGTGATTAAAGGAAAAATTTTAGACATAGCAGTAGATTTTAGAAAAGGGAGTCCTACCTATGGTAAGTACATAAGCTGTGAATTAAGTTGTAGCAATAAAAAACAATTATTTGTACCAAGAGGTTTTTTGCATGGTTTTTCTGTACTTAGTAACACTGCCATTGTTAATATTAAAGTAGATAGGTATTTTAAAGCTGGAGAAAGTATAGGGATAAAATTTAATGATAAATCTTTAAATATTGACTGGAAAATTGTAAATGAAAAAGCTATTTTGTCTTATGCTGACAAATATTTGAATAGTTTCAAGACTTTTAATACACCATACATATATGGTCAAGACTTCTATAAGGATGACTTATGTTAAAAGTTGACAAACGTATATTAAACTTTATAGTTATTATTTCACTTACATTTTTTACATATTTTTGGACAGCTTTTATTTTTAAAGTTACATTTAACTGGAATATTTTACTAGTCTTACTTTTTTTTAGAATAATTGCATCATTTATTCTTTTTAGAGATTATTCTTTAAGTTGGTCAAAAGTTAGTCAAAAATCTTTTTTAATTAAGAGTTTTGTTTATATTATAGCATTTTTAGTTTATTTACCTTTTCTTTATGGTGATGTGAGATTTGCTTTTTTAATATCTGAATTATTCTTTTATTTATTTAGTATAAATTTTGCTATGTACTTTTACTATTTTTTAATAAACAGAAGTAGAGTTACAAAAACTAAAACATTAGTTATTTATGGAGCAGGAAAAGCAGGTATTAAACTAGAAGAAGAGTTTAAAGATAGCGAATATAAAATAAAATATTTTATTGATGATAATCAAATTTTACAAAAAAGAACTATTGATTCAATTCCTATTCTGTCTTTAAAGAAATTAAAAAGAGTTTTAACGAAAGATGATGATTTTGATTTACTTGTTATTGCTATGCCAAGTGCAGAAAAAGAAAGAATTACACAAATATATGATAGATTAAATCCTTATTTTAAGGAGATTAGTATACTTCCTTCCCTTGATAAAATACTGAGAGAAGAAGATTATAAAAAGCAACTAAAAGATATCACAGTAGAAGATCTTTTAGCTAGGCATCCTAAAGATTTAGATACTAATAAGATAGAATCTTTTATAAGAGAAAAAGTAGTTTTAATAACTGGTGCAGGTGGTAGTATAGGAAGTGAAATTTCAAGACAATGTAAAAGGTTCGGAGCAAAACAACTTATTTTATTAGATCATAGTGAGTTTAACCTTTACAAAATTGTGGATGAATTAGATAATTTAAATGTTGTACCAGTGATGCAAACAGTTCGTAATTTAAACTATTTAGATACAACATTTAAAAAATATAAACCGCAAATAGTTATTCATGCAGCTGCTTATAAGCATGTTCCCTTAGTTGAGGATAATATTTTAGAAGGGATATCAAATAATATTGTTGGAACAAAAAACTGCATAGATATTTCGATAAAACACAATGTAGAAAAATTTGTACTTATATCTACTGATAAAGCTGTTCGTCCTACAAATGTAATGGGTACAACTAAAAGAATTTGTGAATTGTATGCTCAAAATGTTAATCCTCAAAATACAGAAATTGTTGCTGTAAGGTTTGGTAATGTCTTAGGAAGTAGTGGCAGTGTTATACCTAAATTTAAATCGCAAATTGAATTAGGCAAACCTATTACTGTAACTCATCCTGATATTACAAGATATTTTATGTTAATTCCCGAAGCTTGTGAACTAGTGCTTCAAGCAGCAAGTATAGGAAAAGGTGGAGAAATATTTATTTTAGATATGGGCGAACCTATTAAGATTGTTGATCTTGCTAAGAAAATGATTGAATTGTCAGGTAGAAATGATATTACTATTGAATATTGTGGTTTAAGACCTGGTGAAAAACTTTATGAAGAATTATTAATAAATGATTCAGATAAGAAAACAGAATATGAATCAATTACAGTTGCATCCCCTACTCATTTTAATATTGAAGAACTTAATGCAAAAATTAATGAATTATTAAAAAGTGATGATAGAATAAAAGTATTAAAAGAGATTGTTCCAGAATTTAATCATCAGACAAATACTTAGATTCACTACTTTTTTACTAAATAATAGTTATAATGCAATAAATATAACTATTATTTAGCCATAAGGAAAAATGAAATTGCAAAATAAAAAAATATGTATAGTAGGCTTAGGCTATGTAGGCCTTCCTTTAGCTCATGCTTTTGCTTTAAAATATGACAACATTATAGGTTTTGATATAAATACCTCTAGAATAGAGGAACTCCAAAACAATATTGATTCTACTTTAGAATTAGAATCTAATCAATTAAAAGATATATCCTCTAATATTCTTTATACTACAAATATTGAAGAGATAAAAGATGCTAATATCTATATCGTTACTGTACCTACTCCTATAGATAATAGCAATAGACCAGATCTTACTCCTCTTATTAAGTCTTCACAAACAGTTGGTAAAGTACTAAGTAAAGATGATATAGTTATATATGAGTCTACTGTTTATCCAGGAGTGACTGAAGAGATTTGTGTACCAGAACTTGAAGATGCTTCAGGCCTAAAATTTAACCAAGATTTTTATTGTGGATACTCTCCTGAGAGAATTAATCCAGGAGATAAAGAACATACAGTAACAAAGATTTTAAAAGTTACAAGTGGAAGTACAGCAAAAGTTGCAGATATTGTTGATAACTTGTATAACTCTATTATTACTGCTGGTACTTTTAAAGCCAGTTCTATAAAAGTTGCCGAAGCTTCAAAAGTTATTGAAAATACGCAAAGAGATGTAAATATTGCGCTTATAAATGAATTAGCTCTAATTTTTGATACTATGAATATTGATACAAATGAAGTAATTGATGCGGCAGCTACAAAATGGAACTTTATTAAATTAAAGCCAGGATTAGTAGGTGGACATTGTATTGGTGTGGATCCTTATTACCTTACATATAAAGCAGAAGAATTGGGTTATAAGCCAAACCTTATTTTAGGTGCTAGACAAATTAATAATGGAATGGGTAAGTATATAGCTGAAAAAACAATTAAACTTATGATTAAAAAAGGTAAAGCTATAAAAGATTCTTATATTTTAATATTAGGATTAACTTTTAAAGAGAATTGCCCAGATGTTAGAAATACGAAAGTTGTTGATATTATTTCAGAATTAAAAGAATACGGTGCAAATGTAGATATTTATGAACCATGGATTGACGAAAAAGATAAAAGTTATTATGATTATAATTTTATTAATAATCCTTTAAAATCAGATAAAAAATATGAATCAATTATTATTGCAGTTGGACATAATATATTTAAACAAATTTCTCAAGAGGAATTAGAATCTTTAATTGATGGAGAAAATATTATAGTAGATGTAAAGGGTATAGCAGAAGAAGCTACTTGGACTCTGTAAATTATTCCTCATTTTTAACTCTCAAAAAAGAAGCAAACTTAGGTTTACCATATTTGGTAAACCCATAGTATTTAAAAGTTATAATATTCCCAATTTTAAATTTATGATTTAATCTATCTTTTTCTTTAAATCCTCCACCTAAATTAAAATTAATTCCATTATCTAATTTTAAAACTAAACTTTTTAATCTTTTATTCACATCATAATTAAACCCAATAATTTCTCCTTCCATATCTTTAAATTTTTTTACTTTCAAAATATTTGAATTTCTACCTATGAAATATTCTTTATGTGGATTTTTAATTATTACACCTTCCGCCTTTTTATTTATTAACTCTTGAAGATAAGCTTCTAAGTGCTCTTTATTTTTACATTTTATTTGTGGAATAATTCTAATATATCTATTTTTATATTTCTTCACCCATTGTATAGCAACTTTCAACCTTTCATCAAAATCACCTTTTTGATTAGGAACCTCAAATATATTGTAAGTTACTTTTTTCCAGTCATCACTTGGAGTTTTATCCAAAACAATATTTTGAATACTTTCAAAATCATCTCTTTTAGTCCATAACTCACCATCAAGTTCGAATTTAGGAAAGTCTTTTATAAACCAAGTTGGAGCATGAATTTTATTTCCATTTTTACTCAATAACTCTTTACCATTCCAATAGGCTCTAATTCCATCTAGTTTCTCACTCATATACCAACCATTTATTTCATGCTCATTTTCATTATAAACTTTTGGTTTCTGTAACTCAATTGAATATAAAAAACTATTCAGTAATAAAAATATTAAAACTTTTAAATGCATAAATATCAACCTTTATAAATAATATTAAAAATTATATTATGTTGATTATTAAATATTTGCATTTCATCATAAAACAATAATAAATTTTTAGATAAAATATTTGACTACTCACAAAAATGTGAACTAAAAGGATTAAAATTGAGTTTAGAGCAATTAACACAAGATGATAAGCAACTATTATTAGACTCTATTAGAAGTGTAAATGATTTTCCAAAGCCAGGGATTGTTTTTAAAGATATTACAACTTTATTAAACAACAAAGAGGCATACAAGCTTTTAATGGACCACTTAGAAGCTAAATATAAAGAGTACAATTTAGATTATATAGCAGGTATTGATTCAAGGGGGTTTATTTTTGGTGCAGCTTTAGCTGACAGATTAAACGTTGGTTTTGTTCCTGTTAGAAAAAAAGGTAAGCTTCCTTCAACAACTGTATGTGAAAAATATGAATTAGAGTATGGATTTGATGAGGTTGAACTTCATTTAGATGCATTCAGAGAAGAAAATCACGCTAGAGTTTTATTAATTGATGATATTATCGTAAGTGGTGGTACTGCATTTGCAGCAGCAAACTTAATTAAAAAACTTAATGTAGATTTAGTCGAAATGTGTTTTTTAATGAATATTCAAATTTTAGAGGGTGCGCAAAAATTAAAGAAAATTGCACCTGTTTACTCTGTTTTAGAAATATAATTATTTAGGATGAAGATGAGTAATATTAATAATGAAAATGAAATTGATATCAGAACAATGTTAAAAAAAATTTTTAGATATAAAGTATTTATTCTTTCTTTTATTTTTTTAGTTACTTTTATAGGAACTGGAATAATATTAATTAAAGGTGTAAAAAATGTTTATGAAAATAAGAGTTTATATGAAGTTGGTAATTATATAAATAATGAAGGGAATATAAAATCTCTATTTAATATATATAATTTAAAATCTACAATAGAAAGTAAATTTAATATATTAGAACAAAAAGATGATAAACCATATGTAAAAGTAATCATTCCAAGAGGTACTACTAATATTTTAGATATTTATGTAACTAAAAATAAAAAAATTGAGGTAGAAAAAATTGCAAAAGAAATAAATAATTTTTTGCTTCAAAAGCAAAAAGAAAAAGTTAATTTTCTAAAAACTCAAAAATTAAATATCTCTGAAACAAATTTAATATCTTCTAATACGATGGACATAACAAACGACAAAAGAATTTTATCAATAGTTATCATTTTTATCTTTTCTTTCAGTACCTCGATTATTTTAGTTTTTTTTATTGAATTTGTAAATAGTTTTAAAGAAGAGAAGAAAGAAAATGAGTAACTATATCCCAAAACCAAGCGTATTTGATCCAGACGATAAAGGTCAATTTGGTATTTTTGGAGGACAATACGTTCCTGAAACATTAATGCCAATTTTAAAAGAATTAGAAGAAGAATATAATAAATATAGATTTGATGAAGAGTTTTGGGCTGAAGTGAATGACTTACTTAGAGACTATGTAGGTAGAGAAAACCCTTTATATCATGCAAAAAATATTTCAGAAGAAATAGGTGCAAAAGTATATTTAAAAAGAGAAGATTTAAACCACACAGGAGCTCATAAAGTAAATAATGTTATTGCTCAAGGTTTACTTGCAAAAAAACTTGGTAAAACAAAAGTTATTGCTGAAACAGGTGCTGGACAACATGGAGTTGCTACAGCTACTATTGCAGCTTTACTTGGACTTGAATGTACTGTATTTATGGGTGCAAAAGATGTTGCTAGACAAGAACTAAATGTATTTAGAATGAAACTTCTAGGTGCAAAAGTAATTGCAGTAGAGTCTGGTTCTAAAACATTAAAAGATGCTATGAATGATGCTATTAGATACTGGGTTACAAATGCTAGAGATACTTTCTATATTATTGGAACAGTAGCTGGTCCTCATCCTTATCCTGTAATGGTTAGAGATTTCCAAGCAATTATTGGTTATGAAGCAAGAAAGCAAATCTTAGAAAAAGATGGAAAACTTCCTGATTATGTTGTTGCATGTATTGGTGGTGGATCAAATGCTATTGGTATGTTCTCTCATTTCTTAGAAGATGAAGAGGTAACTTGTGTTGGTATTGAAGCTGGTGGTCATGGTTTAGAAACTGATAAACATGGATGTTCATTAGAAAAAGGAACACCAGGTGTATTACATGGTCAATGTTCATACTTACTTCAAGACGATGATGGACAGATTTTAGAAGCTCACTCAATTTCTGCGGGTTTAGATTACCCAGGTATTGGTCCAGAACACTCTTTCCATAAAGACAATGAATCTGTTGAGTATGATTCAATTACAGATCAAGAGGCTTTAGATGCATTTGTATGGTTAAGTAGAGCAGAGGGAATTATTCCTGCTTTTGAATCATCTCATGCTATTGCGTATCTTAAAAAAGCACAAGATAAATTAAAAGGTAAAACTGTTATTGTTAATTTATCAGGTAGAGGTGATAAAGATATGGTTCAAGCAAAAGAATTACTGGAGTTTAAATAATATATTATGAAAAAAAATCTACAAAATCATTCAGGAAAGATACTATTTGTTGTAGTACTAACATTCTTATCTTTCCTTGCTTATAATTTATATAATGCTCCCGTTGAAGGTTTTGAAAATAAATTTATTTATCTTCTAAAAACTTATGGTTATATTATCCTTTTTGCATGGAGTACTTTAGAGGGTGAACTTGGTTTAATTATGGCCGGTTTACTTATTCATGATGGTAATATGAATTTGTATCTTGCAATTTTTGTTGCAGGTCTTGGTGGTTTTGTAGGAGATCAAGTATATTTTTACACAGGAAGATTCAATAAATCTTTTGTTCACCAAAAATTTAGAGGTCAAAGAAGAAAGTTTGCCTTAGCTCACTTATTACTTCAAAAATATGGTTGGCCAATTATCTTTATTCAAAGATATATGTATGGAATGAGAACAATTATTCCTATTTCTATTGGACTTACTAGATATAGTGCAAAAATGTTTGCATTTATCAATCTTATTAGTGCTTGGTGTTGGGCTGCTATTACTATTGTACCAGTATGGTATTTTGGTGAAGAAATTTTAAAACTTTTAGCATGGGCAAAAGAACACTGGTATTTTGCACTTCCATTTGCTCTAATTTTTGGTGGAAGTATAATTTACTATTTCAATAAAGCAACACAAAAAGTTGAAAAGAAAAACTTTGTAAAGGATTCAAATGAAAATTAATTTAAGTTCAAAAAGCTTCAAAAAAATAAAAGCTGATATTGAAATCATTCTTTTAAATGATATTGAAGATGCAAAAGATAAAAAAATATTAGAAGATTTAGATTTTAAAGCTGCGGATGAAGCTTGTGTTTTATTAGCAGAATCAAAAAAAATCTATGTTGGATATGAAGAAGAGTCTTATGACTCTTTAGCAATTGCAATTGCAACTGCAATTAAGAAATTTCAATCAACAAAATTTAAAACTGCAAAAGTTGATTTAACAAAATTAGAAGATAATTTAAAAGCGATTGTAGAAGGAACTTTATTAGGTTCTTACTCTTTCAAAAAATATAAATCAGAAGCAAGTGAAAAGAAAAAACAAGAGTTAATTATTGCTATTGATGAAGAAAGAAAAGTATTAGAAGATATTTTATCTGATTCTACAATTATCTCAAAAGCTGTAAATAAAGCAAGAGATATGGTAAACACAACTCCGGCTGATTTCTACCCAGAAGTTATGGCTGAGGTTGCAAAAGAGATAGCTGAAGATACTTCAATTGATTGTAAAGTACATGGTGAAAAATTCTTAGATAGAAACCATATGCACTCAATGCTAAGTGTAGGTAGAGCTTCAGTTCATGAATCTCAATTAATTCACTTATCTTATAAGCCTAAGAATGCTAAAAAGAAGATTGTTTTAGTTGGAAAAGGTTTAACATATGATTCAGGTGGACTATCTTTAAAACCAGCAGACTTTATGGTTACTATGAAATCTGATAAAGGTGGTGGTTGTGCAGTATTAGCTACACTATGGGCTATTGCAAAACTAGGATTACCATATGAGGTTCATGGTATTGTTGGTGCTGTTGAAAATATGATTGGTGGAGATGCTTATAAACCTGATGATGTATTAACTGCTAAAAACGGTAAAACTATTGAAGTAAGAAACACTGATGCTGAAGGTAGATTGGTATTAGCAGATTGTTTATGTTACGCACAAGATGAAATTGATAATATTGATTATATCTTTGATTACGCAACTTTAACAGGAGCTTGTGTAGTTGGTGTTGGTGAGTATACATCTGGAATCATGGGTAACAATGAAATCTTAAAAAGAAATGCTGTATTAGCTGCATTAAAATCTGGTGAGTACGCTACAACATTAGATTTCAATAGATATTTAAGAAAAACAATCAAATCAGAAATTGCTGATGTTTGTAATATTGCAAATACTAGATATGGTGGAGCAATAACAGCAGGAATTTTCTTAGATAACTTCATTTATGAAGAAAATAAAGACAAATGGATTCACTTTGATATAGCTGGTCCTGCATTTGTTGAAAAAGCTTGGGGTTATAATGCTCATGGTGGTTCTGGTGCTGGTGTTAGAATGACTGTAGAGTTTATTAAATCTCTTGGTAAAAAATAGTAGTTAGGATATTTCCTAGCTACTAAAATCTCTTAAAACTACAAATATAATCCTCTAAATTTTTATTTCATACAAAAAACTTAATAAAAAAATATATATGTAATTAAAAATATAAATTGTTCTTAATTTAAACAAATATTTTTACGAATTCTTTTTATATTTTTTTTATACTTTTCTTTATATCTTTTTTCTTTTTTTGTTATTAAATTTAATTAATAAAAAAGCCTAATTTTGCATTATTCATTTTTAGCGTCTCTAAAAAAGTATAAATTTTTATATTTTTATTGCACAAAAGACTTATATATAGGACTATCTAGAACTTTTTATATTGACATGAGTCAAGAAAGCTTATTTAAATTAGATTTATACTTTCAATATACTTTTTATTATTAAGTATGAAAAAAATAGAACTGTAAATTTACAGTTTAGATTTGTTTTTTATATAAACAAGGAGGATTTAATGTCACTTTCAAGAAGAGATTTCCTAAAAAGTTCAGCTGCAGCATCTGCAGCCGCAGCAATAGGAATGAATGTTCCAACAGATCTTGAGGCAAAAGCTAATGCTGCCGAAGGTGGTTGGAGATGGGATAAGGCCGCTTGTAGATTCTGTGGTACTGGATGTGGTATCATGCTTGCAACAAAAAATGGTAGGATTGTTGCAGTAAAAGGAGACCCAGCAGCTCCAGTTAACAGAGGACTTAACTGTATCAAAGGTTACTTCAATGCAAAAATCATGTATGGTTCAGATAGATTAAAACAACCATTATTAAGAGTTAATGCAAAAGGTGAATTTGATAAAAAAGGAAACTTTGCACCTGTATCATGGCAAAGAGCTTTTGATGAGATGGAAAAACATGCAAGAAAAGCTTTAAAACAAAGTGGTCCAGAAGGTGTTGGTGTATTTGGTTCTGGTCAATACACAGTTATGGAAGGTTACGCAGCGCAAAAGATGATGAAAGGTGGATTTAGATCAAATGCAATTGATCCAAATGCAAGACACTGTATGGCATCTGCTGTTGTTGGTTTCTATCAAACATTTGGTATTGATGAACCATCTGGTTGTTATGATGATATTGAACTTACAGATACTGTTGTAACTTGGGGTTCAAATATGGCAGAGATGCACCCAATTTTATGGTCAAGGGTAACAGATAGAAAGCTATCAAATCCTGATAAAGTAAAAGTTGTAAATATCTCTACATATAGACATAGAACATCAGATTTAGCTGATATGGAGATTATTTTTACTCCAAATACTGATTTAGCATTATGGAACTATATCGCTCATGAAATCGTATTTAACCACCCAGAAGCAATTGATTGGGATTTTGTAAAAGAACATATTGTTTTTGCAGCAAGTCCTGTTAATATGGGTTACGGTATGAAAAGAGCTGGTGAAAAGTCTATGGATAAGTATACTGATGCTGAAAAAGAGACTATGGCTAAAGAGATGGAAAAAATAGTTTCTGAAACAGAAGCACCTGCACTTAAACCATATGGATACAAAGCTGGAGATAAAATGGTAAATAAACCAGCTGGATTAAAACACTGGGAAATCTCTTTTGAAGAATACAAAAAATTCCTTGAACCTTATAATTTAGATTATGTTGCAAAAATCTCTAAAGGTGATCCAGATGAGGATATTGAAGAGTTTAAAAAGAAATTAAAAACTTTAGCATCATACTATATTGAAAAATCAAGAAAAGTAGTTTCATTCTGGACTATGGGTATGAACCAGCATACAAGAGGTACATGGGTTAACACTTTAGCTTATAATGTTCACTTCTTACTTAATAAACAAGCAAAACCAGGTTCTGGAGCATTCTCTTTAACTGGTCAACCATCAGCTTGTGGTACGGCAAGAGAAGTTGGTACGTTTACACATAGATTACCAGCTGATATGATGGTTAAAAATCCTAAACATAGAAAGATTACTGAAAAAGGTTGGAATGTTCCTGCTGGTACATTAAACCCTGTTGGTAATCAACATATTATGAAAATCTTTAGAGATATTGAAGATGGATTTGTAAAATTTGCTTGGATTCAAGTTACAAATATTTTCCATACAACTGCTAGTGCATCTCACTGGATTAAAGCAGCAAGAGAAATGGATAACTTTATTGTTTGTTCAGACCCTTATCCAGGTATTTCAGCAAAAGTTTCTGACCTTATTTTACCAACAGCAATGATTTATGAAAAATGGGGTGCTTATGGTAATGCAGAGAGAAGAACTCAACACTGGAGACAGCAAGTATTACCAGCAGGCGATGCAATGTCAGATATTTGGCAAATGGCTGAGTTTATGAAAAGATTTACTGTAAAAGATTTATGGGGTGAATATACTCTAAGAAACGGTAAAAAACTTCCAAATGTTATTGAAGCTGCTAAAAAAATGGGATATAAAGAAGATACATCAATGTATGAGGTTCTATTTGCAAATGAAAGAGCAAAATCTTATAAATTATCTCAAGATGATCCAATACAAAAAGGTTTTGATAATACAGAAGGATACGGTGATTCAAGAAAAGTAGTTGGTTCAGATGGTAAAGAATGGGAAGGTTATGGATTCTTTATTCAAAAATACTTATTTGAAGAGTATGCTGACTTTGGTAGAGGACATGCACACGATTTAGCTGATTTCGATACTTATCATAAAGTAAGAGGACTTAAATGGCCAGTTGTTGATGGTAAAGAAACACAATGGAGATTTAACACTAAATACGATCCATATGCTAAAAAAGAGAATCCAAAAGGTGATTTTGCATTCTATGGTAAATTAGCAAAAGCATTATCACAAGGTGATTTATTAGGTGTTAAAGATAAAGCAAAAAGATCTATTAAAAATAAAGCAAAAATCTTTGCTAGACCATATATGGATCCACCTGAAATGCCAGATGAGAAATATCCATTATGGATGAGTACAGGTAGAGTTCTAGAACACTGGCATAGTGGAACAATGACTATGAGAGTTCCAGAGTTATATAGAGCTGTTCCAGAAGCACTTGTATATGTTCACCCAGAAGATGCTAAGAAGTTTGGTGTAAAACAAGGACAACTTGCATGGGTTGAATCAAGAAGAGGAAAAGTAAAAGCTAGAGTTGAAACAAGAGGTAGAAATAGACCTTCAAGAAATCTTGTATATGTACCTTTCTTTGATGAGAAAGTTTATATTAATAAAGTTTGTTTAGATGCTACTTGTCCACAATCAAAACAGACAGACTTTAAAAAATGTGCTGTAAAAATTTACAAAGCATAAATTTAAGTAACCATATAAAAAGAGATAACAATGGAGGGAAAAATGAAACTAACTAAAAAAGCTTTAGGAGTTTTTGCAGCTACAACTGTGTTTATTGTTGGTTGTTCTGCTTCTAATCAATTAATAAGTGAAGAGTCTATTGGTTTAAGAACTACAGATTTATATTCAGAAAAAGCTGATACTGTTGGGGATAAAACTGAATATATTAAAAAAGCAGCAGGAGAGAGTCAAGTGATTGAGAGAGCATTTGAAAATGCTCCTCCTATGATTCCTCATGATGTAGACGGTATGCTTCCAATTACAATCAATAATAATGCTTGTACAGGATGTCACGCACCAGAGGTTGCTCCATCATTAAATGCAACACCAATTCCTAAATCTCACTTTACAGACTTTAGGCCTAAAACAGCACTAAGTAAAGATGGGAGAATTATGAAAGAGGGAATGGTAGTTGATAATACTAGTGATTTAAAAGTTGCTAGCAATCAACAAAATCATTTAGTAAGTGCAAGATTTAATTGTTCTGCATGTCATGCTCCTCAATCTGTAGGAACAAAAGACCCTGTAGAAAATAAATTCCAAGCAGAGTTTAGAACATCAAATAGTAGTACTAAATCAAATCTTATTGATAATATCAATGAGGGTGTTGATACTATGAAATAAAAAGAAGGAATCCTTAGGGATTCTTCTTTTTTCTTATTTGATTACCAAATGGCATCATATTTTCCTTTTAGAAATGTTTTAACACCGGTGCCATTTGCTAATTTTATTCTTACAATTAAACAATCACAATTTAATTTTTTTTGCACATTTTTTATATTTTTTTTCGATATAATTTCTATCTTAATATGGAGATGAATAATGTTTAAAAGCTTTAATGTATTATATGCTGAAGATGAAGAGTTTATAAGAGAAAATGTAATTGAAGCTTTAGAGTTTATGAATATGAATGTTACTTCTGTAACAAATGGAAAAGATGCCTACAAAGAGTATTTAAAAAATAAACCAGACATTATTATTGCTGATATTGAAATGCCTCACTTGAACGGTTTAGAATTAGCTTCAAAAATTAGAAAAAATGACAAAGAAACACAGATAATAATTGCTACAGCATATACAAATACTGAATATTTTTTAAAAGCTGTGGAACTTAATCTTGTTAAGTACTTATTAAAACCAATCTCTTTAGTAGATTTAAAAAATGCACTTACAGTCTCTATTGAAAATATTGAAAATATAAAAGAAAAACTAAATAAATATTTTAATGAGAAAGATTACTATAATCTTACAAAAAAGTGTTTATATGTAAATGAAAATGTTGTTAGATTAGATTATCATGAAAGAGAGTTTTTAGAACTTCTTTTAAGAAACTCTCAAAGAGTAGTAACTTATGAAGAGATGGAAAGAGAAATTTGGGATAATAATATGAGTAGTGCAGCTGTACGATCACTTGTACGAAATCTTAGAAAAAAACTACCTGAAGATGCTATAGAAAATATCTCTAAAATTGGCTATAAAGTAGTAACTCAAAATTAATAAATGAAAATATTCTTACTACTATCACTTTTTTTTATTCAAAGTTTTGCTTTAGATTTAGTATCAAATAAAACAGCTGTATATAAACAAATAGATATCGCTTATAATATAAAAGATATAAATCAAGCAATAGAATATAAAGACTCGTTTAAAAATATAAAGCACTATGTTCGTCTTTTTAGAAATAAATCAAACAAAGAATTATGGCTTAAAATTCCACTTGAAAACACTGGAAATAAAACTATTGAAAGAAGTTTTGTTTCAAGATGGGATAGGGTTGATTTTGAATTTTATGTAGTTAAGAATGATAAGTTGATTTTTAGTGAAAGCTTATCAACAAAAAGTTATCTAAAGGAATCTTCTTCAATTAAACTAAAAGCAAAAGAGAAAATTGATTTTTACGTACATGTAAAGACAAATAGATCTGTTGATCAGTTTTATTACATTTATTTTATAAATAAAAGCAGCGTAAGTGAGTTTATTAAAAACACTGAAAAACTGTTCCATCAAGGTTTGTTTTTTGGTATTTTAATGACAATGGCTATGTATAGTTTCTTTATGTTTTTCTCAATTCGAGATAAGGGTTATTTATTTCTTGGTTTTTATCAAATTATTGTGTTAGTTGATACTTCTGATTTAAAGAGTTATTTCTTTATTCTATTTGAAAATGTCCCAGTATTATCAGAGTTTTTACTTAGAAGTTTGTTTTCTTATTTGATGATGTTATTTACTATTTTATTTACAAAAGAGTTTTTAAACACAAAAGAAGAAATGCCAATATTCAATATGTTTTTGAATACACTTATAATTTTCTTATTACCATTAAACTTTATAGAAAGCAATATTGATTATGCTTCATTTTTATTTATAGTATTTGTATTTATGGGTTTATATGTGTTTTTTAATAAAAAAAGCCTTTTAGTATTTTTCTATATATTAGGTTTTTTAGGTTTTCCCGTATATTTTATTTTATTAAATTTAGGAATTATGTTTGATTGGAATTTCTATTTTGAATTTCATTATACAAAACAGATATTCACTTGCGTAGAGTCTTTTGCATTAACAATGGCTTTATATCTAAAAATAAGAGCTATAGTAAATGAAAAAGAAAAAGCAAAAGAAGAGGCTTTGAAAAATGAAAAGATTCTGCTTGAACAATCAAGATTTGCTTCAATGGGAGAAATGTTAGCTAGTATTGCCCACCAATGGAGACAACCACTTAATCATATCAATGTAATAATGGCAAATTTACAATTGGCATTTGATAATAATAAATTAGATAAAACTTATCTTGAAAAAAAATCAAATGAGGCAGACAAACAACTAAAGTATATGTCTTCAACTTTAGAGTCTTTTAGTACTTTTTTTGCTCAAAAAGATAAAGAAGAACAGTTTATATTAGAAGACATCTGTATATATACACTTAGTTTAGTTGAAAGTAGAATAAAGAAGAATCAAATTGAAGTTAATATTGATTCTACTGATAAACAAGTTTATCTAAACTATAAAAATGAAATAATTCAAGTTTTATCAATTGTATTAAATAATGCAATTGATGCTTTGATTTTAAATAAAATAGAGAATAAAAAAATAAATATACAAGTAAATAAAAAAGAGATAATAATTGAAGATAACGCAAAAGGTATCAAAGAGAATATTATCAATAAAATATTTGATCCATACTTTACAACAAAAGATAAAAAGTTTGGGGTAGGTCTTGGGCTTTATACCTCAAAAATTATTATGGAAAATATTGTAAAAGGTAAAATAGAAGTAGAAAATTCAAATCTTGGTGCAAGATTTACTATTGTAATTCCTTGATTTTAACCTAAAAAAGTAGTTTGTTTGATATGAAAATATCCAGCGTAAATTATTGTAAACATTATAAATACTATACTTAGCTTTTCAAACTTTTCTATAAATTTTAATTTCATAAATGAATCCTGATTTTTATTAATTTAGTATAAAAATAATTGGTGTCCATTAAGTGGCATTATAAAAAAATATTATGACTTCATATTTTATCTACTTCTTTGCCTTTATAAACTATAATACGCTTTAAAAATACCATCTTCAAAAAATGATATTTTGAAGATAATTATAAAATAATGTAAACATATAATTTAAAGGAAATAAATGGGATTAGGTGTAGGAATTGTAGGACTTCCAAACGTAGGTAAATCAACAACTTTTAATGCTTTAACAAAAGCTCAAAATGCGGAAGCTCAAAACTATCCGTTCTGTACAATTGAACCAAATAAAGCAATTGTTCCAGTACCAGATAAAAGATTAGATGAGTTAGCAAAAATTGTTGACCCAGACAAAATTCAACACTCAACAATTGATTTTGTTGATATTGCAGGATTAGTAAGAGGTGCTTCAAAAGGTGAAGGTCTTGGAAACCAATTCTTATCTAACATTAGAGAAGTAGAAGTTATTTTACATATGGTTAGATGTTTCGATGATGGAAACATTACTCACGTTGAAGGTGATGTTAACCCAATCAGAGATATTGAAATTATTGAAACTGAGTTAATTTATGCTGATATTACTCAATGTGAAAAGAAAGTTGAAAAATTAAAGAAACAATCTAAAGGTTCTAAAGAAGCAGCAGCAATGTTAGTTGTAGCAGATGCATTATTAAAACACTTAGAAGATTTACAACCTGTTAAAACTTTCGATGATTTAGAAAATGAATTATTTATTCAAATGGATAAAGAATTAAGATTCTTATCTAACAAAGACGTTATCTATGGTGCAAACATGGATGAAGATTCTTTAATGGAAGGTACAAATGAGTATGTTGAAGCTTTAAGAGCTCATGCTGAGTCAGTAAATGCAGATGTTATTACTTTATGTGCAAAAATTGAAGAAGAACTAGTTGGTATGGATGATGATGAAGCTAAAGAGTTATTAACTGATTTAGGTGTTGCTGAATCTGGTTTAGAGCAAATCATTCATAAAGCATTTGATAAGTTAGGTTTACAATCATACTTTACTGCTGGTAAAGTTGAAGTTAGAGCTTGGACAATCAGAAAAAATACAAAAGCTCCACAAGCAGCAGCTGTTATTCATAATGACTTTGAAAAAGGGTTTATTAAAGCTGAGGTTATTTCTTATTCTGACTTCGTTGAGTTTGGTGGAGACGCTAAATGTAAAGAAGCTGGTAAGTTAAGACTTGAAGGTAAAGATTACGTTGTTCAAGATGGTGACGTAATGCACTTCAGATTTAATACATAATTGATTATAAATTAGTTATAATCAAAAATAATTATTTACATAGTTTCTATAGGAGTTAACCTTGTCATCTATTAGCATTTTAGAAAAAATTGAATCTCTTCCTCCATTACCAAAAACAATCACTGAGATTGAGGAGTTTAGAAGAAAGAGCGAAAAAGAGGCATTTGAATTATTACAAATCATCGAAAAAGATGCTTTAATTATTTCAACTTTATTAAAAATCTCAAACTCAGCAATGTTTGGGTTTAGATCAAAAGTTGAAACACCAAGTAGAGCTATTAACCTTTTAGGTATTAACTTTACTATTTCAATTGCAATTGGTGGAACAGTTCAAAATCTTTTAATGGCAAACTTAGAGCCATATGGAATTAACAGTGATGATTTTATGAGAGTATCAAACTTATCATCTACGTTAACTCACCTTTGGGTATCTAAATTTGATTATGATTTAAAAGAAGAACTATTATTACCAGCATTATTACAAGAAGCAGGTAAGTTTATTTTAGCTGATATTATCGTAACAGATAAAAAGACTGAAGAGTTCAAAGCTAAATTAGCAGAAGGTATGGATATTGCTGCTGCTGAAAAAGATATTGTTGGATTATCAACTTCTGAGATTACTGCAAAAATCTTCAGACACTGGAAACTAAGTGATAACTTAGTTAACTTAATTGAGTTTGTTGATGATGTAGAGAAATGTGACCCGGCTATTAAACAAAAAGCACAGGTTTTAGATGTAATTAAAACAGCTTGTAATGTTTCTGATCCATTAAGTGATGAGAATGTTGAAAAAGCTATTGCTAAAGCTACTAAATATGGTTTACATGTTAGATCATTAGAGAAAGCTATAGAGACACTTCAAGATAGACTATTAGATGAGTAATTAAGATTTTTAAATCTTAATTACTTAAACTCATTATATTTTAATTCACTTTTTAACGCATTTGCCATTGAATGCTCAGATTTTATAACAATATTTTCACTATTTCCCCATGACACTGCTACTGCTAGTTTTGGTTCAATAATACTATCTTCATATTGAATTTTGATTTTTCTAATTTTTTCAATACACTCTTTATAATCTATTTCATTGCATACAATCATTCCAAGTTTTGGTCCTGAAAGTCGATATGCTGTACAGATATTATTTACATTTTGAGCAAAAGCCCTAAAGATTTTATTTGCTTTTGCGTATGTATATTTTGTATTTAATTCTGTTAGATTCTCAAAATATATTTCTACAAAAGTTATGTCATCTTTATTGATATCATTTAGTTCTTTTTGCAGTTTTTCAACATTTTTAAGTCTAGTAATTGAATCAAAATGAATAGGAATACTTTTTAGATAGCTAACAATTAAATTGATGATATTTTGTTTTATATACTCTTTGTTTTTTTCATAAATATCACTAAATATATGTTTATATACTCTGGAATATGCCATTCTTAAAGTATAACCTTCAAGTAAAGGAATTTGAATCTTATCATAACCAATATCTATAAGTCTACACCTATGCTCACATAAACCTTCAACACTTACAAATGTTAAACCATGAAAGATATCTTTTGAGATAAAACTTTCAATATGATGGTTTAATGTATCATTATCAAGCCCTTCATTTGTAAAGATATCAGTTACAATATTTGAAAGTTTTTGATTGATATTGTATTTGGTAGTTATTTCAAATTGTTCCGCATAGTTTTTGATTAGATTTGTTCCAATCTCAAAATATTTATTCTCATCAATATGTAGATTGTTTAATCCCATTTGATTAATAGATCTCTCACCTAAATTCAAAAGTATCTCAGAGTTAATCTTTTTATATTCATTTTCAAGTAAATTAGTACCATTTATACTAAGATATTTATAGTAGTAGTATTTTGAATACTCATTTGATTTTGCATCAAAATAGTATGAATAGTATAAAGATAAAGATAAGTAAATCTTAGAGTATATAGACATTAAATGAGAAGCGATTTTATTTGTTTCAATATATGAAATGATATCTTCATTTAATTCTTCTTTTATAACATTGCTATTCATATAAGATAGTCTGTTTATTATAATATCACACAGATTTAGTTTATAAAACTCATGGTAGTCATTTTCATATTTATCAATAGATAAAAGTATTTTAACTACATCAATAAGTTTTTGTTCACTTATATCAGATGTAAATAAAATTATTGAAAGTAGTATTTGCATATTTGAGCTATTGAAATCTTTATCTTCTAGGAAGTGCTCCAAAATACTAATATAATTATCAGTTTTTAGTTCATCTTCATATACATAAGTATAGTTATCTAAAAAGTGCTCTTTTAACTCTTCAATACTATTAAATTCTATTTCATCTATGTGTTCTGACATTTCATTATATAGTTCAATTATCACAGAGAATTTATTGATATCATTATAATCCTCTTTTTTGTAAGTATTCTCAAGTTTATATAACAAAGTACTAATCAAAGTACTAGTTGAGTTTAAGAATATTTTGTAATACTTTTGAGTGTTTTTATCAGAAGCAAAACCTGTGTTTTTCGATAGGGTATAACCATCACTTAATTTCTCAAAATTAAATGTAAATTCATCTATTAAGTATTGGGCATTTTTACCATCAGTATTAATATATGGAATATGAGAATAAAAAAACAGTAGCTTACCTAAAATATTATTCAAAGTATTTATTTGCATTTCATCAAGAGGTAGATTGAATTTAGCAATATTTATTGTTTCACTTAATGTTTCAATAATTGGATTGATAGTTCTTTTTCTTAAAACATCTGTTGAATTTATTGTACAAAGTTCATTGATTACTTCAATTAATGAAACATAGTGATTAAAAGTGATTGTGAAGTTTTCTTTGTTTTTTTCTTTTAAATCTATTAATTTTTTTTCATACTCTCTAAATAACTCTCCAAGTTTTTCTAAATTGTAAAAGTTATAGTTCTCAAAAATATTATAGTTTTTTCCAAAAGATAGTAGATTCACTACAGTTACAATCTCTTTAAATACAATAGTAGAATTGTCACATAATATATTGTTCATTTTGTCTTTTATAACAGATAAAAGATATGTTTTAAAGTGAGTATTGTTTTCTAGTTCAAATTGGATATCTCGAGGGATTTCTTGTTCATCTAAGTATAAATCAGTAACAAAGTCAATTAGCGCTTTATAGTCATCATTTAGATTATATAAAAAAGAGTTTTGAGTAGAAATAGAGATATTATACTTATGCAATAGATTTGTAACTACTAAATCTTCATTTTCCATATCTAGGTAGTTACTAGCGTCATTCTCTTCGAAAATAAACATTGATCTTCTCCAATGTAAAAGTTAAATATTATATAATTTTTTAACTTATAAACCTTGCAAAATAATGTTCCAAAGGTACTCAACTTCATCTTGTGTAAAATTAATAAGACTTTTATCTTCAAAAAGTTCTTTTATTTTATATAATTCAAATTTTCTACTATAAGTACATTTAGCATGAACAGGTAAAAAACTTCTTACAAGTGAGATATCTTCATTGATTTTATTTTCACAAAGTAAACATTCATAGTCAGTGTGAAGTCGTCCTTCATGTTCTAGTAGGTGTACATATGATTCACATATAGCTCTAAGGGCATTTTGTTTAATCATTACATGTACAAGGTGGTCAAGAGCATAAAAATAATAAGGATCAACTTCTTCAAGCTCTTTTAAATGAGGGTAAAATAGTCGTATGTATCTTTGCCAACAATACATCTTTTCATTGTCTAAAATCCATTCAAATCCAAGTTGTATTACATCTTTTAGTCTGGGTATAGATGATCTTGTATCTTCTAATTCAAAATCAATTTTATACCCAATATTAATATTAGAGTGTCTTGCACCATAGAATCTATAAGTCGTTAAAACTTCATTTTCTGTAAGTATGCAGACAATTAAATCTTCATCTTTTACAGGTTTTATATCAATTATATAACCTTGCAAGTTTGATTAGTCCTCAGCTCTCATTTCATTAATTTCATCAAGAATTTCTTGTGCTTCTTCATCTGTCATATCTCCAGATGTAATATCTTCAAGCATTGCTTTGAAATCTTCTCTCATTTCTTGCATGTTTTCTAATTCTTCTTTAGTTCTTTCTTCATCTTTTTTAGAAGCAATAATTTCAAATAGTTCATCAATATAATCTTCAATTTCAAGTAATACATCTTCTTTGATTAATTTTTCTAATTCTTTTTGAACGCTCATTATTTTTCCTTTATTAATTATGTTTGGATTATAGCAAAAATGAACTACTCTTTTGCTTCAATGCTTGATAATGGGATAATTCAATTAAAATATATATTAGATATGATATTATATTTAAAATAATAATGTAAGGAAAATGTAAATGGCAGAATTTAATAACGTTTCTATTGCAAAAGCTGCAAACGTACTTTTTGAAGGAAATATTACAAGTAGAAGTATTGAGTTTGAAGATGGTTCTAGAAAAACATTAGGAATTATGTTGCCAGGTGAGTATGAATTAAATACAGTTCACGCAGAGATTATGGATATCCAAAGAGGTAAATTAGAAGTATTATTACCTGCTGAAGACTGGGTTGAATATAATGGACCAGCAACATTCGAAATTCCAGCAAACTCGAAGTTTAAATTAAGAGTACATAGTTTAGTTGACTATTGTTGTTCTTTCATTAAGCACTAATTGTCATTTATAAACAATGGGTTCTCTCCCATTGTAAGATGACAAGACTTTTCAAATATCTAATCACACTTTTTATATTTAACAATCTATTTTTTTGCTTTTTTAGACATAAAAAAAGGCAAAGAGTAATAACTCTTCACCTTGTTTTTCACGAAATTAGAATACTAATTATTCAGCAGCTTCTACAGCGATTGAAACAGGAGTACCTTCCCAAATTCCGTGCTTAGTACAGTATCCGTGTGCAACTAAGTTTAATTTTTTACCAGTTGGGATAATTGTAAAAGTTGTAGTATTGTGAGCTTTAACGTTTCCTAAAGTTCCTGGAACGTAAGTAGCTTTTGCTAATAAAGTCTCTCCATTAAATAATGAAACTGACTCAATGTAGTGATCAAAATCATCTGGGTGAGTATACTCGTTACCCATTTTAACAGTTACTTCAAATGGCTCACCTGCTTTTGCAGTTTCAGCACAGTGGATGAATGGTGAGTGTCTATCAATTAAATCTTTCTTAGCTTCTCTTTCTACAGTATCAATGTCAACGTATTTATTAATTTTTGGCATTTTGTCTCCTATTATTAAAATTGAAATAATATTATACAATAATTTTTCTTAAATCAAATAGGATAAAAATTGTCTTATTTTAAAAAGTTGCTATTTTGTAACATTTTTCCTTTAGATTTTGTTTTACTTTGGTACAATTGCGTATGAATAAAGAAGAGTATTTTATAAAACAATTTTCACAAAATAAAATTATTGGTGATGATGCTGCAATTATTGGAAAATATTCTTATTCAATGGATGCCTTTTTTGAAAACATTCATTTCAAAAGGCAGTGGATGAGTTTAAAACAGATTGCATATAAGTCAATGATAGTTAATATTTCAGATGCAATAGTTATGAATGCAAAACCAAAATTTGCACTTTTAACTGTTGCAATTCCCAAATCATATTCAAATGAAGATTTAAAAAATTTAGCAAAAGGTTTTAAAAAAGCTGCCAAAGAGTTTGGTATTGATATTATTGGTGGTGACACAATTGCCAATGAAAAACTTGATATTTCAGTTACTATTATTGGTGAAACAAAAAAACCTATTTATAGATCAGGTGTAAAAAAAGATGATTTACTTTGTTTTACTGGCGATCTAGGAACTTGTAAAAGAGACTTACAAAAACTTTTTGATGGTGAAAAAATCTCTAAAAAATCAAAGTTTATAAAACCAAAACTGAATCCAATGTTTTTTTATGAAGCAAGTAAATATATCAATGCTTCTATGGATATTTCTGATGGACTGTTTTTTGAACTAGAAAGATTTTCCAAAGAGAGTAAAGTAGGATTTGAGTTTTTTGATTTTATAGAAGATGATATTGGAACTTCAGGTGAAGAGTATGAAATACTGTTTTCATTTGATAAAAAGAATTTAAACAAAATAGAAAAAATAGCTAAAAAACATGGTGTAAAACTAAATATATTTGCAAAAGCAATAAAAGGTAAATATAGAACAAAAGCGAACAATCACCATTTTTAATTTTAACAAGGAAAGAAATTGCAAGAACAATTACAAAGATATTTAAACCACTCAAAAATTGATGTTGTATTTAAACAATCAAAAGATGACTTCGTAGTAACAGAAGAACCTTTATATGACTTCTCAGGTGAGGGTGAACACCTTATTTTAAAAATTAGAAAAAAAGATTTATCAACTTGGGATGCTGTTGAGATCATTGCAAACTTTGTTGGATGTAAGACAAGAGATATTGGATATGCTGGATTAAAAGATAAAAATGCAATGACTATTCAATGTATTTCTATTAACAAACAATATGAAGAAAAACTAAATAGTTTTGATCATGCAAATATTAAAATATTAGAAAAAACATACCACAATAACAAAATCAAAGTAGGGCACTTAAAAGGTAATAAATTCTTTATTAGATTAAAAAGAGTGAATTTAGTTGACTGCAGAAAAATAGAAGCTGCTTTAGGACAAATTGTAACTTTAGGTATGCCAAACTATTTTGGTTTCCAAAGATTTGGTATTGAAGGAAATAATTACCAAAAAGGTAAAGATATTATTGAGGGTAAATTAAAAGAGAGAAAAAGAAATCTAAGACAAATGTATATTAATTCATACCAATCTTATTTATTCAACTCATGGCTTTCAAAAAGAATAGAAATCTCAAAATTAATTGATGCTTTTGAACCAAAAGAGATTGCAGATAAACTTAACTTACCAGTAGATGAAGTTAAAAGAATGAAAAAACAAAAGCATCCACTTAAAATTATGACAGGTGATATGTTATCTCACTATCCATATGGAAGAATTTTTACTATTGATGATTTAGAGACTGAATCAGAAAAATTCTATAATAGAGATAGAGTTCCAACTGGATTATTATCTGGTAAAAGAGTTAAAAACTCTGAAGGACTTGCATACGAAATAGAAAAACAATTTGAAGAAAAAACTGGTGAAGATGGTGCAAGAAGATTTGCATGGGTATTCCCAGAAGATGTAGAGAGTAACTATAAAGAAGAGAAAAACTGGATGGAGTTATCTTTTTATCTTCCAAAAGGCTCTTATGCTACAGAATTAATAGCAGAAATAATCCACTAGAGTTATAAAAAAGAGCAATATTTAAGTTATTTTGGCTAGACTTTATTATTAAGAAATTTAATAAATAATTTTGGAGAAGGCAATGACACAAGAAGAACTAGATGCTCTAATGGCAGGTGATCTTGACTTAGAACATATCGAAGAAGATAAAAAAGAGTATAAAGCCAATGAGGATGCCCAAGATGGACATACTCATAAAGATTTAGATGATACAGACTTAGTCGCTGAATTAGGTTCTGTTACGAAAGATTCTGAACAAAAAGCAAGTGAAGTATTTGATAAACTTGACCAAGTGTTAGAACTTCTTGATAAGTCAGATGCTAGTGAAAATCACAAAGATGTAAATAATGAAATTAGAAATATCATCTTTGAAACAATGTCTGTGATGCAGTACCAAGATATTCATAGACAAAAAATCGAAAGAGTTATCAATACTATGAGAAGTATTTCTCAGATTATGAATCACTCATTAAATACAGTTACAACGTTTGCTCCATCGGCAAAACATATTTCGGGTGATGATGATACAGCTGATTTATTAGATAATGATGAGATTGAAGATTTAATTAAAAAAATGCAGTAAGTAAAATAAAAGAAGTTTAACTTCTTTTATTTTTTTTCTCTATTTCAAAAGATGCTTATTTCTTACAAGCATCTTCTTTTAAAGCGTTTAAATTCCCGAATATTTTTAGAGTTGTTATTTCTACTTCTTTTGCTTTAGCATTAAGAGTATCATTTGATTCTTTATTTGCATTAGCATCTACTAGTGCCTGTAAGTCACCATGGAACTTTTGTTGTAATGAATCAAGGTTTTGCATAGTTTCCATATTAACTTTTTTACCTGAGTTCAGGTGGTTTTGACACCAAGAAGTTAAGTTGTTGTTACTTGCTACATTCCATGAGCTAAAGCTTCCTAATTTAGAGTAAGTGCTATCTTTAGTTGTTAATAAGTCTACTTTTAATTGTGCAGTATCATAAACTAAATCAACATCACACACTTTATTTAATGCTTCTTTTAAGAATGAAGCTCTTGAAGCTGCTGTAACTAATGAGTTAGACATATCAGCAATATTTCCAGCCATATTAGAAATCTCACCTGCAACTTGTGCATTTTTCTGTGTTGCTTGATCAAGAGTATTAATAGCATCGTTGATTTGAATAATACCTTTCTCTTGCTCTTTAGAAGCAGTTGCAACTTCTTCAATTGTTACAGTTGTATTAGAGATATTTTCATTTAACTCTTTGTATCCTTCAATCATATTATCAGAGATTTGTTTACCTTGAGAAGCTTTAGATGTTGCAGCTTCAACAATATCTTTAATCTCTTTAGCAGCTTCAGCAGATCTAGAAGCTAAGTTTCTAACTTCTTGTGCAACAACCGCGAAACCTTTACCAGCTTCACCAGCAGTAGCAGCTTCAACAGCAGCATTTAATGAAAGGATATTTGTTTGGAATGCAATTTGGTCAATAACTTCAATAGCTTCATTAATTGAACTTACTTGAGTATTAATCTCATCCATTGAGTTAGCTGTTTGATTTGCTAAGTTCTCACCATTTTTAGCAGATTTAGTAACACTTTGTGCTAATTCAGACATTCTAATAGTTGCTTGTGTATTAGATTGGATATTAGCAGTAATTTGTTCTAATGCTGCAGCTGTTTCTTCTAATGAAGCAGCTTGTTGGTTAGAAGATGTTGATAAGTTATTTGATGCATCTGACAATACTTGAGTATTATGATTTAATGAATCACCTGTATTCATAATCATTGCTAAAATCTCAGATGTATTATTACCAACAAGTTTAATACCTGATGCTAATGAACCTAAATCTCCATAAATACCTTTATCATTAATTTTGTAATCAAACTTAGATTCAGAGTATTGTCTAAGTGTTTCATTGATTTTGTCTAAAGTATCTTTTGTATGTTTAATCATCTCATTTAATTGATTTTTTAAGTTCTCAACATGAGGGTTATTTGCAGTTGCTTTTACATCATATACAAAGAATCCACTTGCAGTTTTTTCTAATACATCGTTAGCTTCTTCAATTACAATGGCATCTTGTTTTAGGCCAGCTCTTACTTTATCCATGTAAGAATTAAACAAGTCTGCTACTTCACCAACTTCATCTTTTGATTTAACATTTAATGTAATAGTAGGGTCATTTGACTCTAAAAGGTTTTGGAATCCATCTTTTAATTCACCAATTGTATTAGTTGCTCTTTTAACTATAAAGAATACACATAAAATAGTTATCCACCCAGCTATTGTTGCTACAATTAAGATATGAATTAACAAGTCCCAAATTTCTTGGTCAGCTTCATCTAATGAGAATGTTAAGTCCATAACACCAATTACATCACCCTCAGCTTGGTTTGCATGACATAAAAGACAGTCTTTAGTTGCAACCATTGGTTTAATCATTCTAAGATTATGTCCATTCTCATCCTCAGTCTCTAATAATTGAGGCTGTTTATTTTCAAAAGTCTTAATGATATTAGGATCAGTAGTAAACTTAGAGTCCGAAGGATACATCTCCATTAAAGGTTTACTCTTCGCTACTGTAAGGTTTTTAACTCCCTTAATTCCTCTAGCATCTTCTTCTGCTTGCATAATTTGAGCAGGATCTCCTGTGTTCATAGCATTTCTTAAGCTTTGAAACATTGCTGTGTTTAACATCTCAAGATTTTCTTTTGTATTCTTAAGTGTGTTTTTACTTACTTCAGATGTACTAAAGTAAACGATAGACAATGTACTTATTGTTAAAAGTACTAGCAATGAAAAAATAATTTTATTGCTTATCTTTTTCGTTATTAATTCAAACATATTACTGACCTTTTTGTTTAAGTGTAATTATTATATAATGAAGTATATTTATTAAATATTAAAAATCACAAAAAAAATCACACATTTTTTAATAAAGAGTAGTATAAATGATAGTAGGCCTTATAGGTAAAATAATAAAAAAAGAGCCGACGTTATTAAATATAAACGTAAATGGCATAATCTACGAAGTTCACGTGTCTGTAAACTGTAGTTCAAAAATTATTAATGATAATGTAACTTTAAATATAACTCAAATAATAAGAGAAGATTCACAAACACTTTATGGGTTTTTAGACTCAAATGAAAAGAAGCTTTTTGATACTGTAATTAAGATCAATGGAGTAGGTCCAAAAGTTGCTCTTGCAATCTGTTCTACATTCACTCCAACATCATTCGCACAAATCGTAAATGACAATGATATATCAATGTTAAAAAGAGTTCCAGGTATTGGACCAAAAGGTGCTAGTAGAATTCTAGTTGAGTTATCAGGGTTTATTATTGATTCGGCAGAAGAGGCTGAGTCTGGTTCTTCAATGGCTGCATCTTTTGAAGCAGCACTTGCACTTGAATCATTAGGATTCAAAAAAGATATGGTTTCTAAAATTCTTAAGACTTGTGTTTCAACAAATACAAGTGACTTAGTAAAAGAAGCCCTAAAAAAATTACAAAAATAAATTACATAAAGGAATTTAATGAAAATAGCTATTGTTTTTGGTGGAGTAAGCTTTGAACATGAAATCTCTATTGTAAGTTCAATCGCAATGAAAGATGTACTAAGTGATGAATTAGTATATATCTTCTTAGATGCAAATAGAGAGTTTTATCATATTCCAACTGATGTAATCAAATCAAAACTATTTAGTTCTGGAGATTATAAGAAGTTTGATAAAGTATATATTCAAAGAAATGGATTCTATAAAAAAGGTGGATTATTATCAAAAGAAAAACCACTTGATTTTGATGTAGTATTAAACTTATCTCACGGTGGTGATGGTGAAGATGGTATTTTATCATCTGTATTAGAATTCTATAATATTCCATTTATTGCTCCAAGAACAGAAGCTTGTGTTGTTAGTTCAAACAAGTTTTTAACAAAAGGTTATGCCTCATCTGTTGGTGTAAATACTGTAGATTACAAGTATTACACAAAAGGGCAAGAAGTAAAAGTAGATGAATTCCCAGTTATTTTAAAACCTGTTAAATTAGGGTCTTCTATTGGAGTATCTATTGTAAAATCACAAGAAGAGTTAGAGTATGCACTTGATGTTGCATATGAGTTTGATAATGCAATTATTATTGAACCATTTATTTCTGGTGTAAAAGAGTATAACTTAGCAGGAACAAGAATTAATGGAGAATTTAAATTCTCAATTATTGAAGAACCACAAAAAGCTGAATTCTTAGATTTTGATAAAAAATATTTAGATTTCTCAAGAACTTCAAAAGCAGTAGAAGTTGATTTGGGTGAGGAATTAAATGCAAAAGTAAAAGATGCATTTGAGAAAATTTACAACAACTTATTTGAAGGTTCTTTAATTAGATGTGACTTCTTTGTTATTGATAATGAAGTATATTTAAATGAGATTAATTCAATTCCTGGATCAATGGCAAACTACTTATTTGCTGACTTTGATGATACATTTAAAGCCTTAGCAAATAACTTACCAAAAAGAAAACATATTCCAGTAACATACGAATATGTAAATAAAATCCAAGCATCTAAGGGAAAATAGTTTGGCATCAAAAAGCATAGTAGTTGATAATAAATCATTTGATATTTCATATGAAATAGTAAATCCAAGTGCAACAAAGGATTTTGTTGTGCTTCATGGTTGGGGATCAAACAAAGAGATTATGAAAAACTCTTTTTCACCTTATCTAAAAGATTTTAGACATATCTATATTGATTTACCTGGATTTGGTAAAAGTTCAAATGATTATGAACTAACTACGCTTGATTATGTAAAAATTACTGATGCATTTTTAGAAGCAGTAAAATCATCAAAAGATATTATAGCTGGTCACTCATATGGTGGAAAAGTATCAACACTTTTAAACCCAAAAAATTTAGTACTTTTAAGTACTGCTGGTATCTTAGAAGAGAAGCCTTTTGAAGTAAAAGCAAAAATTGCTATGTCTAAACTCTTTAACTCTATAGGACTTGGTGGAATCACTAAAGCTTTTAGAAGTAAAGATGTAAACACTATGAGTGAGCAAATGTATGCAACTTTTAAAAACGTAGTAAATGAAGACTTTACTTCAAACTTTAAAAACTTTAAAAACAATGCCTTAATCTTTTGGGGAGAGAAGGATACTGCAACTTCACTTGAATCAGGTAAAAAAATATCATCTTTAATAGACAACTCAACGTTTATATCTTATGATGGTGACCATTACTTTTTTGCTAAAAATGCAAAAGATATTTGTGAGAGAATAGAAAATGGAATACATGGAATACTTTAATATATTTACACATATTGTATTAATTATGAGTTTAGGTTGGTACCTTATTACTAACCTTCAATGGTATAACTACAAATTAGAAAGAGTTATCTTAAAGCACCACAAATGGCAGTGGCATATTACTTACTTTTTAGCTCCTATTGTTCTGTTTTATTTAATACCTGATATTTACTATGCTATTTATTTTTATGGTTTATATCTAGTTAGTTTTATTTTATGGAATAGAAAACTTGACAGACCTCTTGTTTTAACATCTAGAGTAAAAAGATTCTTGGGAATTTTACTATTTATTACATTTGCAGTTACTGCTTTATGTTTAGCTAGTAAAGATTGTCAAAGCACATTTATTTTTATACCTTTAATCCTTGGTTATATTGTTTCAACTATTTTAGAAAAGATATTTTTCATCTCTTTTAAAAATGGTGCTAAGCAAAGATATCAAAATATTAGAGGTTTAAAAACTATCGCTATTACAGCATCATTTGGTAAAACATCAATCAAAAACTTCTTGCATCATGTATTAAAAAACAAGTTTAAGACATATAAAACACCAAGATCTGTTAATACTATTGCTGGTATTGTTTTAGATGTAAATAGAGATTTACCTGATGATACACAAGTATATATTGCAGAAGCAGGAGCTAGAGTAAAAGGTGATATTGAAGAAATCGCTATGTTCCTAGAACCTCAAATTTGTGTAGTTGGATCAATTGGTGAAGCTCATATTGAGTACTTCAAAACTATTGATAATATCATCCATACAAAAATGGAGTTATTAAAATCTCCTAGAATGGAGATGGGTTTTGTTCATGAATCTACTCATATTAAAGATTATGACACAATCACTAAGTTCCCAAATAACTTACATGTTACAAAAAGTACTTTAGATGGTATTTGGTTTGATGTGGAAATAAATGGGGAAATGGAACATTTCCATGCACCAGTTCTTGGAAGTTTTAATGCTATCAATTTAACAGCCGTTATCTTAGTAGCTCACCATTTAGGAATGAGTGTAGATGAAATCAAAGTAGCCCTTACAGATTTACCACAAGTTGAGCATAGACTTCAAAAGATTGAGGCGGGTGGAAAGATTATTGTAGATGATTCATTTAATGGTAACCTTGAAGGAATGCTAGAGGGGATTAATATCTGTACTTCATATGAAGGAAGAAAAGTTATCATCACACCAGGACTAGTAGAGTCAACTGATGAAGCAAATATTTTACTTGCTAAACATATCAATGAACATTTTGATTATGCAATCATTACTGGAGATTTAAACTCTCACTTATTAAGCTCAAATATTGATGAAGAAAAAGTGTTTGTATTAAAAGATAAATCTCAAATGGAAACAGTATTAGCAGAGCAAACAAGAGTAGGTGATTTAATACTATTTGCTAATGATGCACCAAACTTTATTTAGGAGATAATGTGGAATATTTATATGCTCCATGGAGATACTCATACGTAAGTGAAGAGCAAATTGAGGGTTGTGTTTTTTGTCATATCTCTAAAAACTTAGATGATGAAAAACTACAAGTTTTATTTCATGATGAATTATGTTATGTAGTAATGAATAAGTTTCCATACTCTCCTGGTCATATGATGGTAATACCTCATTTTCATACAGATAAAATCGAAGATTTAGATGATGATGTATGGAATCGAATGGGTGTTAGAGTAAGACAAGGTGTAAAAATGCTAAAAGAGGTTATGCCATGTGAAGGTGTAAATATTGGAATGAACCTTGGAAAAGCTGCAGGGGCAGGAATAGAACAGCATGTACACTATCATATGCTACCAAGATGGAGTGGAGATACAAACTTCATCTCTGCTATTGGGGGAACTAGAGTTTATCCTGCAAACTTCGAAGAAATCTTCCAGAAATTAAAAGATAACTCTAGTAAATATTTTGTTTAATTTCTAAGGTTAGCAGTGTAAGCAGAAAGTTTTTCGTTTACATCTGCACTTTGAGTCTGCTCATTTATTCTATCAATTGTATCTGCAAAACTTGATAGACTATTATTTTCTGAAGTATTGTTTTGATTTGCTATTGAAAATAGCGCTGATACGATACTTTCATCATTTACAGCTCTTTCTTGTATATTTAGATTATTTAGGCCATTATCTTCTAAGAAACTATTGAATTGCTCTGTAGAAATATTTCCACTTCTAAGTTCATCTAAATTAAATAAAAAATCATCTTGTAGTTGTTGTGTTCTAATCTCATCTTGAGCTACAGCTTCTATTGTAACAACAGCTGCTGCACCAATACCATTTGTATTAATCTGATCCCCATCTGTTGGTATATCAAACTCTCTGGTAACGGGTTGAACACTTATATCTGCAAAGTCAGGTATGTCAATGGAATAGTTGTTTATTGATGGTATTTCCATTTTATTAACTCCCTTCTTTTAAGTTACATGTATATTATGACACAGAATCATAAACTAAAGGTAAATAGGTTATGTAAGTTTATATGAACTAATTTCTTAGATTTGAAGTATAAATTGATAGTTTATTTTGCATGTCTTGGCTTTGAGTTTGTTCGTTGATTTTATCCATCATATCTGCGTAGTTTGATAGGCTGTTGTTTGATGTATTACTTTGATTTGTAAGAGTAAATAAAGCAGAAGCGATATTTATATTTGAAATATCATCTATTTGATTTTCTTTTAATTCTTCTTGTTTGCTTTGTAGATTAAAATCTTTTAATCCTTTTTCATCTAAAAACTCATTAAATTGCTCTTGTGATATGTTGCCACTTTTTAGTTCATCAAGATTATAAAGAAACTCTTCTTGAAGTTGTTGTGTTTCTATTTGTTCATTTGCTACAGCACTTATATTTATACTTGCAGCAGCCCCTAGTTCACTGGCTGTTAAAAGTCCATCATCGTTACTATCTGATTCTTCATAGACTTTATTACAGTCCTCACAATCAAAAGCTCTTTGAGATGGTATGGAAATAGGTACATTATCAAATGATGAAATATCCAAGTAGATTAACTCCATTTATTTTAATTTTTAACCAGAAAGCTATATAATAGCTAAAAAACGTAAAGTGAGTGTGTATGGAAAATTATAAGTGTCGCATTGCAAAACTAGGTGAAAAAGTACTAAGAAAAAAAGCAAAAAAAGTAAAAGATATAAACTCTAAAAAGATTCAAGATTTAATAACAAAAATGATTTCTTGTGTAAAACAAAGTAAAGGTGTAGGCTTAGCAGCACCTCAAATTTTTGAATCTTACCAAATATTGGTAATCTCATCCCATCCAAATGAAAGATATCCAAATGCTCCACTGATGGAAAATGAGGTTTTAATAAACCCAAAGATTATTAAAAAATCAAAGAAAAAAGAGAAAGGATATGAAGGTTGTTTAAGTATCCCAGGTATTAGAGCACTAGTTCCAAGACATAAAAAAATTGAAGTTCAGTATACAACAGTTGATAATAAAATAAAACAAGTAGTTTTTGAGGATTTTATAGCAAGAATCTTTCAACATGAATATGACCATTTAAAAGGGAAAGTCTATTTAGATAGGGTAGAAGATAATAAAGATATTGTATCAGAAGAGGTTTATTTCAACAGTATTATTTAACACAAGAGCAAAAGCTCTTATGTTTTTACACTAGCATTTTTATAAAGCCTAAATCTCTTTGTTCAAAGTTTTTTAGATTTGGAAATATCTCATTTAAATTTGTATCGTTTAATCCGTACCATTTACAAATAGTAGCTATATATTGCTCTACACTTGTTGTAGGTATTAGCCTTTTAGATTTTGTGAAATCTCTACTATCATTTTTAAGTGATGGCATAGTTCCATAGATTTCACCACCTTTTACAGCTCCACCCATTACAAAATAGTGACCACCCCATCCATGATCAGTTCCTGTAGCATTTGAGCTTACACTTCTTCCAAAATCAGAGGTGATAAATGTAATAGTATTATCAAACATCCCTATATCTTTTAATGCTGTATTAAAATCCTTTAATCCTTTATCTAAAATATTATATAGATTATTATGGCTAACTAACTGGTTTGCGTGAGTATCAAAACCACCAAGACCTATATAAAACATTTGTCTAGGAAGAGAAAATGATTCTCTTAAATCTATGATTTTTGTTACAAGCTCAAGTTTCTTACTAAAATCATTTTCAATAGTTAGTTCAATATCTATGCTAGATTTAGAAAGTAAACTTTCTAATGACTCATTTCTATTTAGAGTATTTTTAAATAAATCCCTATAGGCTTTAGTAAGTAGATTTAATCTGTTTTCATCATGTATTTTATCAAGTGAGTTTCTAATATTTGAACCTTCACTTAGTCTACTAAATGCAATAGTTCCAGTACTATCAAAAACATAAGCCTTAGTATGATTTGCTCTAAGCCACATACTATCACTATTTATTCCATAAATTGGTGGTAGGTTATCTAATCCTTTTAAATCTAAGGCATCAGCAATCCTTCCTCCCCAACCAGTTTTAGAAGCTTCATATGGGTTTAGATTTTCCCAATATTTTCTTTGATCAGAGTGAGAAAATAGATGTTTAGGTAAAGCAACTTCTGACATATTATCTTTTGTAGTTGGTTCAATTAAAGTTCCCACATTTGCTACAAATGCTAACTCTTTATTATCAAACATAAAAGCTATATTTTCTAGTTTTGGATGAAGTGCATATTTATTATCTAAGCTTTGAAGAGGGATTAACTCTTCTTTTTTTAGTGCAACTGTTTTTCTTATATTTACGTAATCATTGTATGCCTCGTCTTCATAATCAACTAGCATATTAAGACTATCATTCCCACCTTTTAGCATGATGTGAACCATAGCTTTATAGTCACTGTTTTCTAGTGTTATATTTGATAAGTCAATCTCAATAGCATTTAAGTCTATTTTCCCTAATAGTGCAACAGAACATCCAGCAATACCTAGTTTTTTTAAAAAGTCTCTTCTTGTATTCATTTTAAATCCTTTACTGAATGTAGTTTTGCTCTGGAGCATTCATCATTAAAAATAGGGCTTCAGAAGCTCTTCTTTTTGAAACATTATAAACTTTTTGTTCATCTTGAGAATAATAAGGTATATTTTCAATATGCTCTATTATCACCTCTTTTGTATTTTTTCTCATTTTACCTGCAAAAAGTAGTGTATTAAAATGCTCAATAAAGGCTTCAGGATTATCTTTTATTAATACCAACTCTTCATCTAAGTTAATAGTGATTCTATTATGTTTATCTTTGTTAATTTGATTTAACAAAGATGAATAAAAGTTAGATGTTTTAACTATATTTTTATCAGTAGTTAGTTGAAGTTCTGGTGCTACTTTATTTCTATTTGTTATTTCACCCTTTGGTGCATAATCTGGTCTAAAATAGTTAAAAACACTTGGTGAATCTAAGTGAGTTTGTCCAATAGAAGAGTATAAAGAGTATGTCTCACTAATATCTCTATCTTTTAAAGCATTTGTTGCTCTATATAATCCAGCTACTCTTATAACGGGTTCTTTAATCTTCCCAAATACTCTTCTAAACTTTCTTTCTTTTCTGGCGTCTTCATGTAATAAAATCTCTTTAATTACTGCTTTTAAATCTCCTCTTACTCCTTCTCCATTATCTTTAAATTTGTTTGCAACTGCTTTTACATATCTTCCTGATGGATTACTAGTGGTAAATCTTTGAATTAACTGTTTTGATATAAACATAGGAGTATTTGAATGGTTAAATAAAATATCAAGGGCTGCTTGTATATCTTGTTCACAAGACAAATTGGCAGGGATCGTTTTACCTAAAACAGTTTTTTCGCTAAAGTCATGATGTACACTATTACAAATTATAGGATCTGTGAAATTCTTTTTTGAACTTAATGTCCAGCCTGTAAATACCTTTGCTAAATTTACTACATCATCTTGAGTATAAGTTGGAATTGTTTCTCCATTTTTATTTTTAGCTTTTCCGTTTCTTTTTAGTTTTACTAAACCTATTGTAAATAGTTGCATAATCTCTCTAGCATAATTCTCATCTGGATGAGTACCTTTTAATTCATTTGCTTTTTTACTATTTAACATACTTAGGTATTTAGCCATGATAGGATTTAGTGAAACATCACTTAATAAGTCTCTAAAATTACCAAAGGCATTTTTTGCTAATAAATCATAATATTGTTCTCTTTGTAGTTCTAAATTTCCAAATCCAGAGGTAAAACCAGTAACAAATATTTCAGATAAAGCATATGCCATTCTTTGTCTTAGCTGGTCATCATTTTTAATCACATTTGACCACCATGCAGCTTGCATATGTTTGTTTCTTAAATCGTCAACTTCTAAGGCTTGAAGTTTTGGTGCAATAAGTGAGATGGGTTTATCAAACTGCTTATCTATCCATGCTTCATATGTTTGAAGCTCTTTTAATTTTTCAATAGATTTACTTGTTGGTCCAAAAGTTGCTTGTGTTAGAAATCTTGATGCTTCCACATCTGTTTCAACTGTAGTTGTATTTGCGTTTAGTGTAGACATGCTTAGTGCTAAAGCAGTGGTAATAATACCGCTTTTCACTACACTTATTGTAGTTTTCATAATATCTCCTATATGAATAATTTAAATTTATTTTTCCAAACAGTTTATTCAATAGGGGACTTTGATTAGTGCAGAATTGCTTTGTAATATTCTAAAGAGTTGCAATCCGGCTATCTTAAATCATAAGACCCGTGACTTTCCGTCCCTACCTCACGATAGGTTTGGCTGTATTAATTATTATTTATATTAACTTAAATACAACTTACGCTATTTATGAGGTTTAATGGATTAATATACAGTTATTTTTTTATTTGATATTCTTGACTTATAAAATTGTATGAAGTATCTGTTAGCCTAGTGTTAGTTACTAATAGAAAGAATAGAATTAATTAAAACTTAAAATATTAAATTAATGTACTAATATAATATTGAATAAGATAAAATCAAACTATGAATACTATAAATTATGAAAATAAAAATATATTTTTTACAGGAAGAACAAATCTAATTGATTTAGAAGAATTACAAAAATATTTAGTACAAAAAGGTGCTGTTCTTACTGATAATATGAAAGATGCAAATATTGTTATCAAAGGAAAATTTACTCCAATTGTTATAGAAGAAGAGTTATATGAATTATCTAAAACACAATTAGATGTGATAGAAATAGATAAACTAGAAGAGGAGTTTTCAAAAAATCTTGATATTGATTCAGTTTTATTAGCTATTAAAATTTCAAAGGATCAAGAAAGATTAATCAAACTTCTTAACAATGAGTTTTTTGATGATGAAATATTTGTAAAGTTATTGAAGTTGTATGACTTTAAGAATGAAGATATTTATGATACAGATGAGAATAGAGATGTTTGTACAAAGATAGTTGAGAGGTTTTGTTCATTAGTTGAAACAAACCACAATATTCAATACTCTCCTATTGGAGTATATTACACAGCATTAGAAGCTTTAAATCCTAAGTTACTTGAAGCTATATATGATATGCCAGATTATTCAATCTCTGATAAAAATGCCCAAGATGATCAACCTTTATCTCTAAAAGAAGTAGTAGCTCTAAATCCAAATACATCAAAAGTTATGCAATTACAAATCATCAAAAACAATAAGCCTAGTGAGCTTAGATTTTTAGCATTAAATGATGGTATCTCTGCTATGGTTCAAAAGAAACTTTATGAGAAGAAAATCCAAGAAGTAAATATCTCACTTATAAAAGCTGGAAATTTTGATGATAGCTTAATAGATGAATTTTTAAAAGATGATGTATTAAAAAAAGAGCTTTTAAAAGTAGTGCAGTTAAATGATGAATTATTTGAGAAAGTATATAAAGATTTAGATGATATTTCAACTATTTATTTATCTTCAAATGATTCTTTGTCAACAAGTATGATTGAAACTATTTTTGAAAAAGATATTGATAATGCAAATATTAATCTTTTAAAAAATAAAAACTGTCCAAGCCATAAGATTGTAGAGTTCCTAGAAAAAGAGGATAAAGTATATAATATCTCAATAGCTCATAATGAATCGCTTTCTAATGAGCAGTTTAATACTCTTTTTGAGTTAAATGATTTTGATGTAAATATCTCACTTTCAGGAAATATATCAACGCCAAAGCAAATTCTAACAGCTTTATCAAAATTGCAAGACAGATTTATAAATGAAGTTTTATGTGCAAACACGAGTACTCCAATTGGTGTACTTTTACAGTTTCAATATGATGGTGGATTAAAACCAATTATCTCAAACAATGACTCCTTTAGAGAGTTCACAAGAAAAAATATAGGAATGTAGATGAAAGCAAGTAAATTAAAAAATTCCCTAATCTCTTTAATAGATAGTAAGATTCCTGTATTTGTATGGGGAAATCCAGGTGTTGGTAAGTCTTCACTTGTTAAACAAATAGCACAACTTAAAAATATGAATTTTATAGATTTAAGACTAAGTCTATTAGACCCAACAGATTTAAGAGGTATCCCATTTTTTGAAAATGAAACAAAAAAAGCAGTATGGGCAAAACCAGAGTTTTTACCAGATACTTCCTCTCAAGAAGAAGGAATACTTTTCTTAGATGAAATTAACTCTGCTCCTCCTACTATTCAAGCAGCAGCTTATCAGTTAATCCTTGATAGAAAAATAGGGGAGTATGAACTTCCAAAGAACTATGCAATTATTGCAGCAGGAAACTATGAATCAGATAGAGGTGTAACATATAGAATGCCAACACCATTAGCAAATAGATTTGTTCACTTGGATTTTGACTTGGATTTTGATGAGTGGAAAACTTGGGCTTATGAAACTAATATTGATTCTAGAATTATTTCATTTTTATCTTATAAGTCTGAGAATCTATTTACCTTTGATGCAAAATCAAAAGAAAAATCTTTTGCAACTCCAAGGTCTTGGTCTTTTGTAGATGATGTACTTAAGTCAAATCTTGATATTGAATTACTAGAAGAAGTAATAAGTGGAGCTATAGGAAAAGATAGTGCTGTTGAATTTATGAATTATTGTAAGGTTATGAAAGAGTTACCAAATATAGATGCGATAATAGATGGAACTTTAGAAGTAGTACCTGAGAATAACTCAGTACTATATGCACTTTGTACAGGTCTTACATATGCTTTAAAACAAAAGCAATCAGTAGATACTGTAACAAATGTATTAAACTACTCACTAAACCTTCCAAATGAGTTTTCAGTACTTCTAATTAGAGATTTACAAAAAGAAGGAATAAATGTAGAAGCTTCAACTGCATGGAAAACATGGAGTGATGCAAATAAGTTTCTAATAGGTTAGAATATGGAAAATAAAATTCTGCAAAGAATTTCAAAAGTAAAGGCTGCTTTGATAATAGAACAGCCTTATTTTGGATCTATTGCTTCTACTTTAAAACCTATTTTAAATGAAGACTTAAAAACCTTTTTATCAACTAGTAAAAGCTTTGAGTACAATGATGATTTTATAAACTCTTTAAGTGATGAAGAATTAGGTTTTACTCTTACTAATGCTGCAATGCATCAGGCATTTCTTCACGAATCAAGAGTGGATGGAAGAATGCAATGGCTTTGGGTATTAGCAACTGATTATGCAATTAACTGTTTATTGGTAAATAATGGTCTAGAACTTCCTGATGGTATGAATTATGATGAAAGATTTGATGATATGAGTGCAGAAGCAATATATTCTACACTTGAAAATGAAATTGATGATGATAAACATACCCCTGAAGATGTATCCCAAATCAAGTTTGAAAGACATCAAGAACAAGAAATAGATAATGATGAGCAAATCAAAGATATGAGTGAACAGCTTTTAAATAAAGCTAAACTACAAGGAGATTTACCTTTAGGTATAGAAATATTAGTTCCAAATCTTTATGAAGGAAAAATATCTTGGGAAGATGAACTTTATAATGTTATAGAACAGTCAGTTAGATTTGATTATCGGTTATTACCTCCAAACAAAAGATATATTTCACAAGGTATAGCTTTACCTGCTCTTGCTGGATCAAAAGCCAAAGTAGTTATAGCTATAGATTCATCTGGTTCTATTGATGGATCTTTATTATCGAAGTTTTTAGCAGAAGTTGAATCAATAATGAACTCTTTTGAAAACTATGAGATTGATTTATTAGTTGCAGATGCAAAAGTGCATGAACATCATATTTTATATCCTGGGGATGAACTATCTTATACTTTAAAAGGTGGGGGTGGTACAAACTTTGAAAAGACTTTTGAATATATAAATGAAAATATAGATGAGGTAAATCTACTTTTATATTTTACTGATGGTTTTGGTAAGTTTCCCGAAGACGAAGCTATTTTTGAAACCCTATGGGTTTTGACTGATGAAGTTAAAGTTCCCTTTGGAAGAAGAATATTTCTGTAAATACCTAACTTGTAGGTATTTACAACTTCTATGACTTTAATTTAAATAAAACTAAAAACCGCTTGTATTTGAAAAAAAATGCATAGAGATAAGAACAGTTACAGAAAAAACTGTTAAAAGAAAGCTTTTTTCTAAACCTACTTTTATTTTTTCTATTAGTAAAGTATCCATTTTAATCTCCTATGAATATATAAAAGTTTCTGTTCACGATAAAACTCTTATTTGGATATTCATTAGATTAGATTAAAGCAGAATTGCATTGTAGTAAATAAATAGTTGTGCAATCCGGCTATCTTACAATCTAAGACCCGTGACTTTCCGTCCCTACCTCACGATAGGTTTGGCTATACTAATTTTATGTTATTTTAAATTTAAGAAAACTTAATAATCGCACTTTATTGATTATTTTTGTTGAATTATAACTTTTTTTAATGAATAAAAATTTTTCCTAATACTTATTTGTAACCTTAGTCTATTATAATATTACAATATTATCTAGGAGTTATTTGTGTTTGAACCAATTGATATTTATTGTGAGAGGTTAGATACATCGTTTTGGGCAGAACCTATAAATGCTATTACAAACTTAGCTTTTATTATTGCTTCTTTTTTAGCTATTTATATTCATAAGAAAGATGGTTTAAATAATAAGGTATTTATATTTTTATCATTGTTGGTTGGCTTAATTGGAGTGGGTTCTTTTCTATTTCATACTTATGCAAATACATGGAGTTCTTTAGCTGACACTATTCCTATATGGTCATTTGTTGTTTTATATGTTCTATTTGTTATACGTACTATTTTTCATGCTTCATGGTTTAAAACAGCTAGAATTATGATAATCGTATTTATCTTAGCGTATTTAGGATTTACCCTTGCAAACAGTGAAGACTCAGGTGAAAAAATATTAAATGGTTCCTTGCAGTATGCTCCTGCACTATTTTTTATGTTGGTATTTGCATTCTCATTATATTTTAAAAGAAGAACTTTATATAAATATGCAATTAGTGCTGTACTTGTATTTTTCATATCTCTTTGTTTTAGAACAGTTGATATATATGTTTGTCAGAGTATATCACTAGGAACACATTTTATGTGGCACATATTAAATGGCTTAATGCTATTTTTACTTTTATTAACAATGCATAAAGCAATAAAAGAGGATAAGAAAAATTAAGATATTTCTCTAATTAATCTCTTTCCTTTTTCTGTTAAGTTTGGAAAAATCATAAACTCAAAGAAAACCTCTTTTGCTTCATGTATTGATTCAATTGTAACTTCACCAGTTGTAGATGCAAATGTTTGCCAATAAGCTGTAATAAACCAGTGTAGTTTAGCTCTTTTGTTTAATGATGTTCTATTTAGTATATTTAAAATACCTTCTTTTATTAGATATGTTAAAACTGTTTCTATTTGCTTGATTCTTGTTTCTTGATTTTTAACAAATGCTTCTTTCAAGTTTGGATCAAGACAAATTAAAACTGCAGCATCCCTTAGTAAAAATCTATACTCAAAAAATAGCTTTGCATATTGATTGAACATCTCATCCATAGCCTTAAAAAAGTTTTCATTTAAAATCATATTCTCAAAACTATTAAGTTTGGAAAACTTTGAACTAAGTTCATTATATAAATCCAAAACTATCTCTTCTTTGTTTTTATAGTGATAGTATAAGTTGCCAGGAGATATACCTGCATGTTTTGCTATATGGTTTGTTGTAATACTTAATGAATCATTTTCATTAAATAGTTTAATTGCACTTTGTTTGATTTTTGTTTTTGCATCTAATTTCTTTTTCATATTATATTTTATCATTTTAGAGCTTTTACTTTATAAATTAGAGTAATTATTCTAAAAATAAGGTACTTATAAAAAATAGTGTTTTATAATTTGACAAATAACAAAAAAGGTTACGTCATGGAAGCAAAAGCAGGGGATGGTTTACCATCTTTAGAAAAAAGAGTAATTAGATATTTTCTGATACCAGTTGTTAGATTATTAATGACTTGGAGTATAGCTTTGTTTTTAATTCAAAGAGAAAGAAAACTAATTGAAAAACTAGTATTAAGTTTAGATGAAAAACAAAGAAGCAAAAGAGTCAAAATAAATAGAGTCTTTGCAATAGAAGAGCATAGCTCTGATTTTTCAGTAAACATGGTATGCGAGCATTTATATATTGCAGGTGGTGCGGTACTAAGAGTTATAGATAGTTTAACAAAAGAAAAAGAGTTTAAACGAGATATTAAAATCGAAGATGTAAAACCTAAAGGTGAAGATAGTAATTCTTTAGAAAACTATTTACTATTTATGAATAAGTATGAATCATATATAAAGAAGCATAAAAAGAACCAATCAAAACAAACAAAACCCCATCCTTGGTTTATAAACTTTAATAATAGCGATTGGGCATGTTTTATGTTTATGCATACTTTTATACACAGAAGACAGATTCAAGAGATAATAAGAGTAATAAAGGAAAACAATGAATAATTATAATGGAACACTGTTTAGAATAGTTTTTATATTTGTATTTTTATTAAGTATATTGTTTTTTATATCATTTTCTATATTTTTATTAGTAACTTTTTTATTTAATATAGATTCTAGTTTTTCTATGTTAGCTTATATATTATCAGTTGTACTTTTAATAAGAGTATTCTATCCCAAATTCATTTTTAAAAACTAAAGGATAAAAAATGAAAGAGAGTATAAAAAACTTCTATAGAAACAACTTTGTTTTTAAAGGAAAAGAAAAACTCTCTAAGATTACAATTCTTTTTATTATTACAATGGATATCTTTTTATTTATTGTTTTAGATTTAGGGATTAACTTTCAAATAAAAGTATTAAACAACCCAAGTGTATCTTATCCAAGCACGTGTAGAAATCTAGCTAATGCAAAAGATTTATCAAATATAAATAAACATTACTATTCAAGTACAAAATTCCAAAGCAAATATACAAATATAAAAAAAGATCAATTATCTATTGCTTGTTCACAACTTTTTACAAAATTAGATCTAGTAAAAAAAGAGCACAATATTAAAGTTCTAAGAGCAAAAGAGAAAGAACTATTAAAAGAGTTATCAAAAGTTACAAAAGAGTTAAACTATATAAGAAGTAATTACAATACTTCTTTATTTGAAAACATTACTATTAATAGTGTAAATATAAATAAAGATATACAAGAGAAGTACAATAACTATAAAAATAGAAATGAACAATTAAAACAGCAAAAATTAAAACTTATAAATGATTTCAAAAACTCTGTAAGTGTAAAAGAGTTAGAACAATATATAAAAGAGAATAAAGCACTTATTAATAAAGAGTATAAAAAAGCATATAAATCTTATGAGATAAAAAAAGAACTAATTACACTTGCTTTCTTAACACCACTTATTTTTGTTGCCTTTTATATAATGAGAAACTTTTTGGTAAAAGAGAGTTATCTATTATATATAGTTACAAAAAATATATTAGTTGTTTTATTAATACCTACGTTTGTATCAATTATATCTTTAGGATCAACATTAATACCAAAAGTCTTTTTTGAGAAGTTACTAAGATTCTTCTATGATTTAAATATTCCATTTGTAGTTTATTATATAGCAATAGTAATACTCGTATTTGTTTTTAGCTATTTAATAATAAAGGTTCAAAAGAGATACAAACAACAAGCTTCAAAGTTTCAAGAACTGAGTATCTCAAAATTAGAATCATACAATAAAGGTATTTGTAATGTATGTGGGAATAGTGTAAATTATGAAACAATGAACTACTGTCCAAATTGTCAAAACCAACTAAGAGTAAATTGTAAGGCATGTAATAGCAAAACAATCAAGTCTTTAAAATACTGTACTAACTGCTCAGAAAAACTATAAATAGCCTAAATCATTTAATATCATTATTCATCTATAGTATATAAATAGAAAAAGAAAGTTACATAACTACTATAAAATTTCAACAAAATTACAAGTAAGTTGTGATTATTACAAAGCCCATCAATTCACTAACTTATACAGTTTGTTTCCAATTTGAAATAAAACACAACTTTAAGCTTTAAACTTAGTTACTACTTAAAAAGTACCCAAAAACAACATAGTTATCCTTTTTAAAAGGAAATAAAATAGAGGTTTTTTATACCAAAAGCCCATAATACTTGACATTTAAATCATTTTAAGTTATAATCCGCGTCCACTAAATGTGGTTAGAGTGCTTTTTCGGCACATCTAACGAGTTCTTTAAAGGAAAAAAATGGAAAAAATCAGATTAAAGCTTAAAGCTTACGATCATAGAGTTTTAGACAGAAGTGTTGCTTCAATTGTTGAAGCTGTAAAAAGAACTGGTGCTGAGTTAAGAGGTCCAATCCCTCTTCCAACAAAAATCAGAAGATATACAGTTCTTAAAGGTCCTCACGTAAACAAGGATTCAAGAGAGCAATTTGAAATCAGAGTTCACTCAAGAATGATTGATATCATTGCTGCAACTCCAGATACTGTAGATTCATTAATGAAACTTGACTTAGCTCCTGAAGTTGATGTTGAAGTTAGATCTATGGGTCAAGAATAAGAAGAAAGGGTAAAGAATGGAATTTATCGTAGAAAAAATCGGTATGAGTAGAACTGTTTCAGTTCCTGCAACACCTGTTACACTTTTAAAAGTTCTTGAAACTAAAGTTTGTGAAGTGACTGACGGTGTAGCAATCGTTTCTTACAGCAACGGAAAAAAATTCAATAAAGCTATTGAAGGTCAACAAAAAAAATATAACCTATCTAAAGAGTTTAATAGATTTGCAACTGCAAATGTAGCAAACACTGAAGCTGGTGACTTAGATACTTCTGCATTAGTAGAAGGTGCTGTTGTAAAATCTACTTTTAAAACAAAAGGTAGAGGTTTCCAAGGTGGAGTTAAAAGATGGAACTTCGCTGGTGGTAGAGCATCACACGGTCACAGAATGGGTAGAAGAACTGGTTCAATCGGTAATGCAGAATGGCCAGGTAGAGTTCAGCCAGGTAAGAAAATGCCAGGACAATACGGAAATACTAATGTTAGTGTTAAAAATGACGTTGTTTCATTTGACGCTGAAACTGGAATCTTAGTTGTTAAAGGTTCAGTATCAGGACCAAATGGTAGATTAGGAAGAGTAAAGGTTGCTAAATGAGTAATGCAGTAGTATTAAACGAAAATTTTGAAAACAATGGTGAATTAGCATTACCATCAAGTTATGCAGAAATTAATGCTCATAACTTATACTTATATGCTAAATCATACTTAGCGTCACAAAGAGCAAACACTGCTAGAGTTAAAAACAGATCTGAAGTAAGCGGTGGTGGTAAAAAGCCTAAAGCTCAAAAAGGTTCTGGTGGTGCTAGATGGGGTTCTAAAAGATCTCCTTTATTCGTTGGTGGGGGTCAAGTATTTGGACCTACTAAGAGAAACTATGTACAAAAAGTAAATAAAAAGCAAAAAGCATTAGCATTAAAATTTGCTTTAAATGCTCAAGCTAACAACGGTTCATTATTTGTTGTTGATTCAGTATCTGTTGAATCAGGTAAAACAAAAGATGCAGTTGCAGTTTTAAATAAATTAAACAAAAGAGATACATTAATCGTTGTTGATTCAATTGACGAGAAAACTTACCTTGCGTTTAGAAACATTAAAAACTGTTATATGATTGAAAAGCAAGAAGTAAACGCTTACATCCTTGCTGCATATCACTCAGTACTAATTGAAAAATCAGTATTTGAAGCATTAACAAAAGAGGCTTAAGATGGCAGATATTACAGATATTAAAGCAATATTATATACAGAAAAAACGATTGAGCTTCAAGAAAATGGTGTAATCGTTGTTCAAACTAGTCCAAGAATGACTAAAAACGGTTTAAAAGAAGTATTTAAAGAGTACTTTGGTGTTACTCCATCAAAAGTTAATTCTTTAAGACAAAATGGTAAAGTTAAAAGATTTAGAGGAAAATTAGGTAAAAGACCTGATTTCAAAAAATTCTACGTTACATTACCAGAGGGCGCTGAAATAGCGAACCTTTCAGCTTAAGGAGATTATAGATGGCAATTAAAAAATTTAGACCAATAACTCCTGCAAGAAGATTTATGTCAGTTATGGATACTTCTGATATTACTTCTAAACCAACAGTAAGATCTTTACTTGTAAGAGTAAAAGCTTCAGCTGGTAGAAATAATAACGGTAGAATCACTTCAAGACACAAAGAAGCAGGTGCTAAAAAATTATATAGAATTATTGATTTCAAAAGAAACAAGTTTGGTGTAGAAGGTACAGTATCAACTATTGAGTACGACCCATACAGAAACTGTAGAATTTGTTTAGTTACTTACGCTGATGGTGATAAGAGATATATCTTACAACCTTCTGGATTAAAAGTAGGTGATAAAGTTGCTGCTGCTGAGTCTGGTTTAGATATCTTACCAGGTAACGCAATGAGATTAATCAACATCCCTGTTGGTACTATGGTTCACAACATTGAAATGAAGCCAGGAAAAGGTGGTCAAATCGCTAGATCTGCTGGTGGATACGCTCAAATCATGGGTAGAGAAGACAAATATGTAATTATGAGACTTCCATCTGGTGAAATGAGAAAAATCTTAGGTGTTTGTATCGCAACTGTAGGTATCGTTGGAAACGAAGATTTCTCTAACATGGTAATCGGTAAAGCTGGTAGAACTAGACACTTAGGTATTAGACCTCAAACTAGAGGTTCTGCAATGAACCCAATTGATCACCCACACGGTGGTGGTGAAGGTAAAACTAACTCTGGTAGACATCCTGTTACTCCATGGGGTATGCCAACTAAAGGTTACAAAACTAGAAAGAAAAAAGCTAGTGACAAACTAATCATTTCAAGAAGAAAGAAGTAAGGGTTTAAGATGGCAAGATCAATAAAAAAAGGTCCATTCGTAGACGCGCACCTAATGAAAAAAGTTATCAAAGCTGTTGAAGCTAACGATAGAAAACCAATTAAAACTTGGTCAAGAAGATCAATGGTTTTACCAGATATGATTGGTTTAACTTTTAACGTGCACAATGGTAGAAACTTCGTGCCTGTAAATATTACAGAAAACCACGTAGGATACAAATTAGGTGAATTTGCACCAACTAGAACATTCAAGGGTCACAAAGGCTCTGTACAGAAGAAGGCGTAATAATGGGTAAAGCAGTATTAAAATTTATTAGACTTTCTCCTACAAAAGCAAGATTAATTGCTAGAGAAGTTCAAGGTATGAACGCTGAGTACGCTATTGCATCTTTAGAGTTCACTCCAAACAAAGCGGCTGGTGTTATTGCTAAAGTAATCGCATCTGCAGTTGCAAATGCTGGTTTAGAGCCAGAAGAAGCAGTAGTAGTATCTGCAAGAGTTGACAAAGGTCCAGTTCTTAAGAGATTTACTCCAAGAGCTAGAGGTAGTGCATCACCTAAGCACAAACCAACTGCACACATTATGATTGAAGTAGCGGCTGCTGAAAAAGGAGACAAGTAATGGGTCAAAAAGTTAATCCAATAGGTTTAAGATTAGGTATCAACAGAAACTGGGAGTCTAGATGGTTTCCTAAGTTCGAAAACATGCCTTCTAACGTTGCTGAAGATGATAAAATCAGAAAGTTCGTTAAAAAAGAATTATACTACGCTGGAATTGCTCAAACAATCGTAGAAAGAACTGCTAAGAAAATTAGAGTTACTATCGTTGCTGCAAGACCTGGTATCATCATTGGTAAAAAAGGTGCAGACGTAGAAAAATTAAAAGTTAACTTATCTAAATTAGTAGGTAAAGAAATCGCAGTTAACATTAAAGAAGAGAGAAAGCCTCAACTTTCTGGTCAATTATCTGCTGAAAACGTTGCTCAACAATTAGAAAGAAGAGTTGCGTTCAGAAGAGCTATGAAGAGAGTTATGCAAAATGCTCTTAAATCTGGTGCTAAAGGTATCAAAGTTGCTGTATCTGGTAGACTTGGTGGAGCTGAAATGGCTAGAACTGAGTGGTACTTAGAAGGTAGAGTTCCTTTACATACTTTAAGAGCTAGAATTGATTACGGATTCGCAGAAGCTCATACAACTTACGGTTGTATCGGTATTAAAGTTTGGATCTTCAAAGGTGAAGTTTTAGCTAAAGGTATTCCTGCTGAAAGAACTGAAGAGCCTAAACAAAAGAGAAGACCTAACAAAAGAAGAGGTAAATAATCATGTTAATGCCTAAAAGAACTAAATATAGAAAACAGCAAAAAGGTAGAAACAGAGGTAAGGCTTTCAGAGGTAACTCTTTAGCTTACGGTGAGTTCGGAATTAAAGCTGTTGAGCATGGAAGAATCGATTCAAGACAAATCGAAGCTGCCAGAATTGCTATGACAAGAAAAGTTAAAAGACAAGCTAAAGTATGGATTATGGTATTCCCAGACAAGCCACTTACTGCTAAACCATTAGAAACAAGAATGGGTAAAGGTAAAGGTGCTGTTGATAAGTGGGTTATGAACATTAAGCCAGGTAGAGTTTGTTTTGAGATGGCTGGTGTTGGTGAAGAGTTATCTAGAGAAGCTTTAGCATTAGCTCAACACAAATTACCATTTAAAACTAAAATTGTAACAAGAGATAGCGAAAATGAACTATACTGATTTAAAAGACAAAAGCTTAACAGAGCTAAACGAGTTATTAAAAGAGAAAAAGGTGCTTCTTTTTGAATTAAAAGCTAAGCTAAAAACTATGCAGTTAACTAATACTTCTGAATTAAAAGTAGCGAAGAAAGATATCGCTAGAATTCAAACAGCAATTACTGCAGCAAAAGCTAACTAAGGATCCAAAATATGACACATAAAAGAGAGATTCAAGGTGTAGTGGTAAAAAAATCTGGAGACAAAACTGCTTCTGTATTAGTTACTAGAAAAGTTTTACACCCTAGATATCACAAGACTGTAAAAAGATTTAAAAAATATTTAATTCACGACGAAAGAAATGAATTAAACGTTGGTGACACTGTAATTGCTATTGAGTGTAGACCATTATCAAAAACTAAATCTTTCAGATTAAAGACTATTGTTGCTACAGGAGTTAAATAATGATTCAAAGTTTTACTAGATTAAATGTAGCTGATAACACTGGTGCTAAAGAGATCATGTGTATCAAAGTTCTTGGTGGATCTAAGAGAAGATATGCATCTGTAGGTGACGTTATCGTTGCTTCAGTTAAGAAAGCATTACCAACTGGTAAAGTTAAAAAAGGTCAAGTTGTTAAAGCAGTAGTTGTAAGAACTCACAAAGAAGTTCAAAGAGAAAATGGTTCATTAATTAGATTCGACGATAACGCTGCAGTTATCTTAGATGGTAAAAAAGAACCAATTGGAACAAGAATCTTTGGACCTGTAGCTAGAGAAGTTAGATACTCAGGTTTCATGAAGATCGTTTCACTTGCTCCGGAGGTATTATAATATGGCATTAAAAATTAAAAAAGGTGATACTGTAAAAATCATCGCTGGTGATGACAAAGGTAAAACTGGAGAAGTTTTAGCTGTATTACCTTCAAAAAACAAAGTAATCGTTAAAGATTGTAAAGTTGCTAAAAAAACTGTTAAGCCTGATCAAGAGAAAAACCCAGAGGGTGGATTCGTAAACAAAGAAATGCCTATTGACGTTTCAAATGTAGCAAAAGTAGAAGGTGAATAAGATGGCAGCAAGATTATTAGAAAGATATAAAGCTGAAATTAAACCAGTATTAGAAACTGAGTTCCCAAAAAACAAAATGTTAACTGCAAAGTTAGATAAAGTTGTTATCTCTGTTGGTGCAGGTGAAGCAATGAAAGATTCTAAATTAATGCAAAACATTCAAGATACAATCTCTTTAATTGCTGGTCAAAAAGCAGTTAAAGTTATTGCTAAGAAATCAGTTGCTGGTTTTAAAGTAAGAGAAGGTTACCCTGTAGGTGTTAAAGTTACTTTAAGAGGTGAGCAAATGTACACTTTCTTAGATAAACTTTGTTCAGTTGCGTTACCAAGAGTTAAGGACTTTAGAGGTCTTAACAAAAATGGTTTTGATGGTAGAGGAAACTTCAACTTCGGTTTAGATGAGCAATTAATGTTCCCAGAAGTTGTATATGATGATATTATTAAGACACACGGTATGAATATTTCAATTTCTACAACTGCTCAAGATGACGCTGAAGCGTACAGATTATTAGAGTTAGTAGGAATTCCATTTACAAAAGGAAGAGCGTAATGGCAAAGAAATCTATGATTGCTAAACAAAAAAGAGAACCTAAGTTCTCTTCAAGAGCATACACAAGATGTTCTGTTTGTGGTAGACCTCACTCTGTATACAGAGATTTCGGTTTATGTAGAGTTTGTTTAAGAAAAATGGCTAACGAAGGTTTATTACCTGGTGTTAGAAAAGCTAGTTGGTAGGAGAAATTAAGCTATGATGAATGATATTATCGCAGATGCTTTAACTAGAATTAGAAATGCTGCAATGAGAAAATTAGAAGTTGCAACATTATTACACTCAAATACTGTAGTAGGTGTTTTAAACGTATTACAACAAAAAGAGTATATTACTGGTTTCAAAGTTATCGATGGAGAAAACAACAAAAAGACGATTCAAGTTGAGTTAAAATATGATGACAATGATAACTCTGTAATTAACGAAATTACAAGAGTATCAAAGCCAGGTAGAAGAGTTTATAAAAACGCTTCTGAAATTAAAAACTTCAAAAACGGATATGGTACAATCATTGTTTCTACAAACAAGGGTGTTATCGCTAACGATGAAGCTTTCGCTGCTAACGTTGGTGGTGAAGTACTATGTACAGTTTGGTAGGAGAGTGTAATGTCTAGAATTGGAAAAAAACCTATCGCTATCCCTGCAGGGATCGAAGTATCAATTGATGGTACTATTATTAACGTTAAAAAAGGAAACAAAGTATCTTCTGTTGAAACACACGGAAGAGTTTCTTTTGAAATCGTTGAAAATACTGTAGTTTTAGGAAAAGTAGGAGAGTCTAAAGAGTCTGCTGCATTCTGGGGAACTTATAGAGCATTATTAAACAACGCAATCATTGGTTTAGATAAAGGTTTCGCAAAATCTTTAGAAATCAACGGTGTTGGTTATAGAGCTGCTGTTAAAGGTAAAGTTTTAGAGTTACAATTAGGATACTCTCACCCAATCAACTTCGATATCGAAGAAGGTTTAGAAATTACTGTTGAGAAAAACTTAATTCACGTTAAAGGTGCAGACAAACAACAAGTTGGTCAAGCTGCTGCAATTATTAGAGGCTTTAGAAAACCAGAACCATACAAAGGTAAAGGTGTTAAATATACTGACGAAACTATCGTTAGAAAAGCCGGTAAAACTGCTAAGTAAGGTGTGAAGTTATGAGTAGAGCAAAAGATATTGCAAAGAAAAATGCATTAAGAATCAAAAGAAAAAGAAGAGTTAGAGGATCAATTTTTGGTACAGATACTAAACCAAGAGTTACAATTTTTAAATCTAACAAATATTTAAGCGCTCAAGCGATTAACGATGTTGAAGGTGTTACTTTAGCAGCTGTTAGTTCTCAAGCTATGAGTCTTAACGTGAACAAAGAAAACGCAGTTAAAGTTGCAGCACAATTCGCTGAAGCTTTAAAAGCTGCTGGTATTGAAACAGTAGTATTTGACAGAAATGGTTACCTTTATCATGGTGTTGTTGCAGCATTCGCTGACGCATTAAGAGATAACGGTATCAAATTATAAGGGTTAATGATGGCAGTAAATAGAGAAGATTTTCAAGAAGCAATCGTTAAAATCGGAAGAGTAACAAAAGTTGTAAAGGGTGGTAGAAGATTCAGATTTACAGCTTTAGTTGTTGTTGGTGATAAAAACGGAACAGTTGGATTTGGTACAGGAAAAGCAAAAGAGGTTCCTGATGCAATTAAAAAAGCTTTAGATGACGCATTTAAATCATTAGTTAAAGTTAATATTAAAGGTACAACTATCTCTCACGATATTGAACACAAATATAACTCTTCTAAGATTTTATTAAAGCCAGCATCTGAAGGTACAGGACTTATCGCTGGTGGTGCTACAAGACCAGTTCTTGAGCTTTCTGGAGTTAAAGATATTATTGCAAAATCTTTAGGTTCAAACAATCCAAATAACTTAGTTCAAGCTACAGTTGAAGCTTTAGCAAGAATCAAAGGATAAGACAATGGCATTAGAAAACTTACAACCAGCAGCTGGTAGTACTAAAAACAGAAAAAGAGTAGGTAGAGGTCAAGGTTCAGGAATGGGTAAGACTTCTACAAGAGGTCAAAAAGGTCAAAAATCTAGATCTGGTTACAAAATCAAGAGAGGATTCGAAGGTGGTCAAATGCCAATGCAAAAAAGACTTCCAAAGATTGGATTCTTCTCAAGAGTAGCTAAGCCTTACTCTATCAACGTTGATAAAGTAAACCAAGTAGCTGAACTTGAAGAAATTACATTAGAGACTATTAAGTCTGTATATAAATTATCTAAATCAGTTGTGAAAGTTAAATTAGTTGGAGCAACTGCTAAAGATTTAGCATCTAAAATTAAAGACGAAAACGTAACAACTACTGGAAAATAACCATGAGTAAAGATCTAATAAATAAGATTCTTATTACATTAGGTTTTATATTACTTTACAGGTTACTGGCATACGTGCCAGTACCTGGGGTTAATATAGACGTTGTTAAAGAATTCTTTGATTCAAATGCAAACAATGCATTAGGTCTTGTTAATATGTTTAGTGGTAATGCAGTTGAAAGACTGTCTATTATTTCACTAGGAATTATGCCTTACATTACAGCTTCTATTATCATGGAATTATTAGCTGCAACTTTCCCTGCACTTGGTAAAATGAAAAAAGAGAGAGATGGTATGCAAAAATATATGCAAATCATCAGATATACTACAATTGTAATTACATTAATTCAATCTATTGGTGTATCTATGGGTCTTAACTCATTAACTGGTCAAAGTGGGCAAAGCGCTATTTCTATTGATATGTCAACTTTCGTTGCTGTATCTTCTATCTCTATGTTAACTGGTACAATGCTTCTTATGTGGATTGGTGAACAAATCACACAAAAAGGTATTGGAAACGGTATTTCATTAATTATCTTCGCTGGTATTGTATCTGCAATCCCAAGTGCAATTGGTGGAACTGTTGAATTAGTTAATAATGGTCAAATGAACTTCTTAACAGTAATTGCAATTATAGTTATTATTTTAGCTACAGTTGGTGCAATTATTTATGTTGAGTTAGCGGAAAGAAGAGTTCCGGTATCATATTCAAGAAAAGTAATGATGCAGAATCAAAAGAAAAGAGTAATGAATTACATCCCAATTAAGTTAAACTTAGCTGGTGTTATTCCTGCAATTTTCGCATCTGCAATTTTAATGTTCCCTGCGACAGTATTACAAGGATCTCAAAATCCTATTTTAGTAACTATTGCAGATTACTTAAATCCAAGTTCATACACATTCAACTTGTTTATGTTCTTATTTGTAGTTTTCTTTGCATTCTTCTATGCATCGATTACATTTAATTCAAAAGATATTTCTGAGAATTTAAAGAAACAAGGTGGTTTCATTCCAGGTGTTAGACCAGGAGCTTCAACTGCTGAATTCTTAAATGAAACTGCAAGTAGACTTACATTCTGGGGTGCAATTTACTTAGGTTTAATTTCAACTGCTCCATGGCTTATTGTAAAAGCAATGGGTGTTCCTTTCTATTTTGGAGGGGTTGCAGTACTTATCGTAGTACAAGTTGCAATTGACACTATGAGAAAAATTGAAGCACAACAGTACATGAATAAATATGAAACTCTTAGTGCAGTAGGTTTATAAAACTTATGGCAATTCCATTAAGAAAACCAAATGAAATTGAAAAGCTTCGTACGGCAGGTCTTGCCGTTGCGAAGACTTTGAAATACTTAGAAGAAAATGTTAAACCTGGTATGACTTTGAAAGAAGTTGATGCAATGGGTGAGAAGTTCATAAGAGATTTAGGAGCTAGACCATCTTTTAAAGGTTTATACGGCTTTCCAGCAGCAGTATGTACATCATTAAACGAAGTTATTATCCATGGTATCCCTGATGATAAAGTATTAGAAGAAGGTGATATTTTAGGACTAGATATTGGTTCTGAGATTGATGGATGGTATGGTGATGCTGCAATTACAATGCCTATTGGAAAAATATCAAAAGAAGACGAAGAGTTAATTGCTTGTTCAAAAGACGCTTTATTATACGCTATTGATATTATTGAAGAGGGTATGAGATTTAAAGAATTATCACAAAAAATTGAACAATTTATTGTTGATAGAGGTTACCAACCACTTGTAAGATTTTGTGGACACGGTATTGGTAAAAAACCACACGGTGAACCAGAAATTCCTAACTATTTGGAGTCAGGGAATGCAAAATCTGGACCAAAAATCAAAAACGGGATGGTATTTTGTTTAGAGCCTATGATCTGTCATAAAGAGAGGGAACCAGTTATTTTAGATAATGATTGGGATGTTGTTTCTTCAGATGGATTAAGAGGTAGTCATTATGAGCATACAGTTGCCGTGATAAATGGTAAAGCAGAGATTTTAACTAAAGTAGAAGAGTAATTTAGGAGAAAAAGTGGCAAAAGATGATGTAATTGTAATTGATGGTAAGGTTATTGAAGCTTTACCTAATGCAATGTTTAGAGTTGAATTAGATAATGGTCATGTAGTATTGTGTCATATCTCAGGAAAGATGAGAATGCACTATATTAAGATTTTACCAGGAGATAGAGTAAAAGTAGAAATTACTCCTTACTCATTAGATAAAGGTAGAATCACTCATAGATATAAATAATATATCTAACAAAATAAATAAGGAAATTTATTTCCTTATTTAAACTTTCAAAATTAAAATCCCAAACATAACAGAATTTCAAATTTAATATACAAACTTATGAAGCAGTAATTCTTCATATTTCGCGCAACTTAATAGTTATATAAAGCACTAGTGCTTCATAACTTTATATATTAATCATCAATCCTATTTTTAGTTTTACTGATTTCATTTTCAATCATTTCTTTTTGTTGAAGCATCAATTTTAAATGTTCTTTTAATATCTCTCTATCTTTATAAGATTCAATAATAAACTCATAAAGTTTCGGTCTATTTTTTTTCCAATTATGCAAAGTTGTTTTATTAACTTCTAAATCTGCTTCTAATTTTCTCAAACTAGGTGCTGTCATATTTTTGTCCCAAATAAAAATTAACATTATTGTATTAAATATTGGAACAAAAGTCAAGTAAATTATTTCAATTCGTTTAAATAAATGGAACAAATAATGCACAAAGATGTTTTTTTGTACAATACAAACATGACGAAACTAGTTAAATATCAATTACTACATCATTTAAATTTTTTGCAATCTATTGGATATAGGTATCACACTTCGTTAGATTTAGTTTCTAATGATATTGATAGTATAAATTTGCCTAATAATTTAGAAGCCCTAAGAAACTCTGTTGAACACTGTTATTTATGCGAACTTTCAAAAACTAGAAAGAAGACGGTTTTTGGAGAGGGTAATAGCAATGCTAATATAATGTTTATTGGAGATTTTCCTACATCTTTAGAGGATGAGACAGGAAAAATTTTTGTAGGTAGAAGTGGAGAACTTCTAACAAAAATGATTGAAAATGTATTAAATATCAAAAGAGAAGAGGTTTATATTGCAAATATTGTAAAGTGTAAACCTAATACAAATAGTTCAGCTACTAAATCAGAAGCAAATTTATGTAAAAGCTATTTATTTAAACAAATTGAATTAATCAAACCAAAAATTATTGTTGCATTAGGTCAAAGTGCATATACGTATTTAACTGATGAAGATGAGTCCTTAGTAAAAGTTAGAGGTCAAGCAATTAATTATAGAAATATGACATTGATTCCTACATTTCATCCAAGTTTTTTATTAAGAAACCCGTCTTCTAAAAAAGAAGCATATATTGATATGCTAAAAATCAAAAATTTATTGGAGACTTTAAATTGAGACATATAATTACTATTTTATTCATAAGTTTATTTTTAATTGGTTGTGCACCTAAAACTGTAGAAGTTAACACTACAACGCAAAATAACAAGCCGTCAACTTTAGGCACACAAATTGGTGAAGATAAGAGCTTAGGTACTGAAATTCAAACAGAAGAGATTGGTGTATTTGAACCAAATGATATTGTTGAAAATGAAATTTCTGTAGTTGAGTATAAAGAGACTGTAACTATTGCTTTTACATATCCATCAAAAGTTATTGGTAGATATGCAAAGTCTTCTATGAATACTATGCTTGCATATTTTGATTATAAAAAACTTAATTACAATATAAAAGTTTTTGATTCACAAACTGAGTCTCCTGAAAATATTTATAATACTTTCGAGATGATTAAAGATTCTGGTATTACTAAAGTGATTGCATTATATTCACCTAAAGCATTAGCTGCTTTACATGAATTAGATACTGATGATTTAGAGGTTTATTTACCTTTAACAAATAAAAATGAATTGCTTGTTGATTATAATGAAAACTTCATTTATGGTGGAATTTCATATGATGATCAAATTGATACATTATTAGCTTATTCAAATATTAACAATGTAATGTTTTATCAAGAATCATTCTTAGGTAAAAAATTAAAAAGTAAGTATGAATCATTAGTTCCTGAAGTGTCTATTGTAAGAGCTGTACAAAATAAAAGAAATAACTTTAAAGCATTAGTAAAAGATGAAAGATTAAACGACACAACTTTATTTTTAAATACTAATTTAGTAAAAAGTTCTATTTTATTATCTCAGTTTACAGTATATGAAATTGAGCCAAGGGTTATTTTATCAACTCAGTTAAACTATAATCCAAAACTTATCTCATTAACTCAAGAAAAAGATAGAGCAAATTTTGTTATTTCTAATTCAATTGATAAAGTTGATGACAAATTAATTGATATTATGAAGACTTATGGGGCTGATGTTGAATACAACTGGGTTGATTACTCTACATTAGTTGGTATTAATTATTTATATGATGCTAATGAAAGCTTGTTAATTAATACTTTAATTGAAGAGAATCAAGTAAAATATGAGCCTAAACTGTTTAGAAGTACAGCTTTTGGCTTTTTAGAAATTAAGTAAGATTTAGATAAAATCGCGGATATTTATATTTATGGAGTTTTGTATTGAGAACGCATTATTGTACAGACGTAACTGAAAATAACATCGGTGAGAAAGTAACTGTTGCTGGTTGGGTAAACAGTAGAAGAGATCACGGTGGAATTATTTTTATTGATTTAAGAGATAAGGGTGGACTAGTTCAATTAGTAGCTGACCCAAAAGAGTTGCCAGTAGCTGAAAGCGTAAGAGACGAATTTGTTTTAATCGCAACAGGAACAGTTAGACAAAGAGGTGAAGGATTAGAAAACCCAAATCTAATTACTGGAAAAATTGAGATTGTTTTAGATGAATTAAATATTGAAAATAGATCTAAACCAATGCCATTCGATTTAAATGATGAAAAAGTTAATGATGAAATTAAATTAAAGAATAGATTCTTAGAGCTTAGATCAAGAAAAATGTATGATATTTTTAAATTAAGATCAAAAGCAACTATCCAAGTAAGAAATACTTTAGATGAATTAGGATTCTTAGATGTTGAAACTCCAATCTTAACAAAATCTACTCCAGAAGGTGCAAGAGATTACTTAGTACCATCAAGAGTACATGGTGGAGAGTTTTATGCATTACCACAATCACCACAATTATTTAAACAATTATTAATGGTATCTGGATTTGATAAATATTTCCAAATTGCTAAATGTTTTAGAGATGAAGATTTAAGAGCTGATAGACAACCTGAATTTACTCAAATTGATGTTGAAATGTCATTTTGTAATCAAGAAGATGTAATCAAAGTAGCTGAAAAATTAATCTACGATACATTTACTGCTTGTGGAAAAACAGTTCCTGAAACTTTCCCAAGAATTAGATATTTTGACGCAATGGAAAAATATGGATCTGATAAACCAGATATGAGATTTGATATGGCAATGGTAGATGTTATTGATATTTTTGCTAACTCTACAAATGAAATCTTTGCTAACATTGCAAAAGATTCTAAAAACAATAGAATCAAAGCTTTAAGATGTCCAAATGGTGATAACATCTTCTCTAAGAGACAAATGAAAGGTTTTGAAGATTACGTTAGAAAATTTGGAGCTAAAGGTCTTGGTTACTTCCAAATGAAAGAAGATGGATTAAAAGGTCCTCTTACTAAGTTCTTCTCTGAAGAAGATTTAGAAGCTATCGTTAAAACAACTGAATTAGAAGTTGGAGATGTTGTATTCTTTGGTGCAGGTGATAAAAAGACTGTATGGGATTACATGGGTAGATTCAGACTTTACTTAGCAGAGCAAATGAATATTATTCCTGAAGATACTTACGAGTTTATCTGGGTTGTTGACTTCCCAATGTTCGAAGTTGAAGATGGAAAAATGAAAGCACTTCACCATCCATTTACAATGCCTAAATCATTAGAAGATACTTCTGATTTGGAAGCTATTGAATCAATCGCTTATGATATCGTATTAAATGGTACAGAGCTTGGTGGTGGATCAATCAGAATTCACAAAGAAGAGATTCAAGCAAAAGTATTTGAATTAATGGGAATTTCTGAAGAAGAGCAAAGAGAAAAATTCGGATTCTTATTAGATGCATTACAATACGGAGCACCATCTCATGGTGGATTCGCTATGGGTCTTGACAGAATGATTATGTTATTAGCTGGTACTGATTCAATTAGAGATGTAATTGCATTCCCTAAAACTCAAAAAGCTCAATGTTTAATGACTCAAGCACCTTCATCGGTTGATACTGAGCAATTAAAAGAATTAAGCTTAAGAATTAGAAAAATCGAACAATAATCTAATATAAAGAGGAAGTAGTATGTATAAAATATTTATTTTATTAGTACTTCCTCTACTACTTTTCTCACGATTTCAAATCACTACACATATGCCTTTTGAGGCATTTTTAATTAAAAAAGTTGCAGAAAACTATGCAAGAGCTAGAGTTATCACAACTACTTATTCAAATAAACCTTTAGATTTAAAATATTCAGAAATATCAAAATATGCAAATACTACAGCATTTTTTCACTTTGGATTAGATGTTGAAAAAAAGTATATAAAGATGTTAAAAGAGGTTAATCCTAAAATAAGAATATTTGATATGTCTAATGGTATTAATAAACTAAGATATAACAACAAAATCAATAATTATGTATGGACTGATCCAATACTATTAAGAGATGTAGCAAAGAATATTTATGAAGTAATGGTTTCTTTAGATAGAGCAAATAAAGAGCATTATAAAAGAAATTATGAACTATTTTTGGCTGAACTTGATGAGTCATTTTTAAAAATCAGAGATAGACTTTATAATAGTGATATTTACAATATTTATGTATTTGATGAGTTTTGGAGCTATTATGCTAATAGATTTGGTATTAATGTTTATAGAAGAGAAAAGGCTATTGTAAAAGCTGATGAAATTAATGACTTAGTATCTTACGTAAATAGAAATGAAATAAAAGCTGTTTTAGTATCAAATGATGCAACTTATAATTATGCTAGATCAATCTCAGGAAATGTTGATTTACCTATTAAAACCAATGATGTATTTAATGAATTTGTTTTAAGTAATCTTTGGGAACTATCAAAAGAATTATCAAAAGAATTACCAGAATAATTATTATAAATTATACAAGTGCTTAAAAAATATACACCTTCAATAAAATTATTTCTTTCAAAAATTATATAATTTAACTAGTAAGTATAGGGGGAAACTATGTCTAGTAAACTAGTTAATTACAAGGGAATTAATGTAAAAAAAGAGCTTTATCCTATTATCAAACATATTGAAGATGTTGATAAATATAGGGAAGAATTGGGACGTCTTAGCTCTTCATGGGATATCTTCGCGTTATTGGGACAACTTGGAGATATTAATATTGATATTGGTAAAACAAAAGAAAACTTTTTGAATCTAACTTCAACATTATTAAATCATTTAAGCGAACAAACAATCAAAAAAGTAACTCAAGAAATGAAGTTCAAATCACAAGTTGCTATTGATATTGTTATTAGAAATCTTTTTGAAAGAACTGCTGATATTGGATTTTTAGCTACAGATGATGATATTAGAAATTTTATCCAAAATTATGTATCTGATTACAATGATGAAAGTGCAAGTCATAAAAAAGAGATACAAAAAAGATTTAAAGAGTATGTTGCAAAATACTCTGTATATTTTGATATTGTTTTAGCTAATACAAATGGTAAGGTATTAGCAAGATTAAATGATGATATAAAAGTTGATAAAATTGAAAACGGTTTTATTCAAGAGGTTTTAAATACAAGTGATGAGTATGTTGAAACATATAAGTTTCATGATTTTATACCACAGTATAAAAAGACTTTAGTTTATTCGTATAAAGTTACAAAAACAAATGATCCAAGTTCTGAGAGTTTAGGTGTATTATGTCTTTGTTTTAGATTTACAGATGAAATGAAAGGAATTTTCAAGAATCTCATAGATACTAGAAATAAAGAAGCTTTAATGATTTTGGATGAAGATGGGAAAGTTATCGCTTCTAGTGATAGAGCATATATTCCACTTGGAGCTAAGCTTCCTATTGTTTTAGATGAGGATTATAAAATTGTATCTTTTGCTGGTAGGGATTATATAGCAAAAACTTGTAAAACAAATGGATATCAAGGCTTTAATGGTCTAAAGTGGTATGGACATATTATGATACCAATTGAGCATGCTTTTTTAAGTGATGATTTAAACTCAATAAACATTGATGAAAATATAATTGAATCAATGATGAATAATGAACAGCACTTTTCATCTGATTTAAAAGAGGTATTTAATAAAAGTAAAACTATTCAAGATAATTTATCAAGGGTAATTTGGAATGGTAATATTGCACAAAGTAAACTAAACTCAACAAATAGAGATTTCTCAAAATCATTATTAAATGAGATTGGTATTACAGGTATTAAAGCAAACTCTTCATTATCAAACTTGAATGAGACAATTATCACATCAATTTTAAAAGATAGTGAATTTTTATCTTCTTTAGCTATTGATATTATGGATAGAAATCTTTATGAAAGAGCTAATGACTGTAGATGGTGGGCTTTAACTTCTTATTTTAGAGAAGCATTTGATGATATGAATTCAATTTTTCATAAAAAAGATGAAATTTCTGCAATATTAAAATATATTAATGACCTATATACTGTTTATACAAACCTTCTTGTTTTTGATAAAGATGGAAAAGTAATAGCTGTTTCAAATGAGAAAGATGAGTATTTAGTAGGTAAGGTTTTAACTCAAGAGTGGGTTGGAAAAACTTTAGGTTTAAAAGATACATCAAAGTATTGTGTATCTAAGTTTGAAAAAACAAATCTTTATGCAGGAGAGTCTACATATGTATATTGTGCTGCTATTAGGTCTTTTAAAAATGAAAAGCAAATAAATGGTGGTATTGCTATTGTATTTGATTCAACACCAGAACTTCATGCAATGCTTGATGAAACACTTCCAAGGGATAATAATCAAGAGAAAATCCCTGGAATTTTTGCTTTATTTACAAATAGATCAAAGAAGATTATCTCATCAACAGACTCTAATTTTGAAGTAAATGGCTTTTTAGATATTGAAGATAAGTTTTTTGATATTGAAAATGGACATAAATACAGTGAGATTATTGAGTTTAATGATAAATATTATGCTGTAGGTGTAAGATGTTCAATGGGTTATAGGGAATACAAAAGTAGAGTAGATGATTATACAAATGATGTTTTATGTTTTGTATTTATTGAAATAGGAAATATAGATGTAGCAAATAGAATCTCTTATTCAAGTAAAAACAAATTTACAAATCAATCATCAACTCAGACTTTTGATGAGAATTGTATGGAATTAGCTACCTTTAATATAGGAAATAAATTCTTAGCAGTGGATGCTAAAAATGTAATTGAGTCAATTGGGATTGAAGCTTTAGAAGAATCAATCGATATGGATCAGAAGAATCACTTTAAAGGAATGGTTTTACATAAAGATAAATTGATTTCTGTTTTAGATATTAGAGATTTTGTAAATGAAGAGATTACTGATGAAGAGTTAAATAATATCATTTTACTTGAGTATGATAAAGACAATATCGAACACTGTATTGGAATTATGGTTTCAACACTTCAAAATATTTCAGTTGTTAAAAAAGACTCTATTCAACATATTCAAAGTCACTTTTTAGGTGGGGGAACATTAGTTGAAAGTTTAGTAGATATTACAGACAACAATGAGTCAAAAGTAGCAATGATACTAGATATTAAAAAAATTGATGACAATTTGACACAAAGAATAGTTTAATTTGAGGATTATTGTATAATATTAAAAAGAATTGTGGCACAATACGCCAAAAATAAATATTATACTATATAAATTCAAAGAACTATTATGAGCGACATTAAAAAACCGAATAAATTTTTACCTACTACGAAAGCCGAAATGAAAGAGAGAGGTTGGGATGAACTAGATGTTGTCCTAATCACTGGTGATGCCTATATTGATTCACCTTTTATGGGAATTGCCGTAGTTGGTAGAATACTAGAAGATATTGGATTGAGGGTTGGAATTATTGGACAACCTGATGTAAATTCTGATGTTGATGTTAAAAGACTTGGAGAGCCTAAACTATTTTGGGGTGTAAGTGGAGGAAGTATTGACTCTATGGTGTCAAACTACACTGCTACTAAAAAGTTTAGAAACTCTGATGACTATACTCCAGGTGGAAAAAATGATAAAAGACCTGACAGAGCAACATTAGTTTATACAAATCTAATTAGAAGACACTTTAAAGGAACTGTTCCTATTGTATTAGGTGGAATTGAAGCAAGTTTAAGAAGACTAACTCACTATGATTATTGGTCAAATAAACTTAGAAAACCAATTTTATTTGATACAAAAGCTGACTATATGATTTATGGTATGGGTGAACAAGCTATCATTGATTTAGGAAATACTCTAAGAAATGGAGGAGATCCTAAAAATATTAGAGGGCTTTGTTATATCTCAAAAGAACCAGTAGAAGAATATAAGCAAATTCCATCACACCAAGAGTGTTTAGATGATAAAGAAAAGTATATTGATCTATTCAGAACTTTTTATGATAATAATGACCCTGTATATTCAGAAGGCTTATGTCAAAAAGTTGATACAAGATACTTAATTCAAAATCCACCAAGTGATCATATGGATGAGCAAGAGATGGACAAGATTGCATCTTATCCTTATCAAAGAGATGCTCACCCTTATCATAAAAAAGATGGAAAAGTTAAGTGTTTAGAAACAATCAAGTTTTCTATTATGACTCACCATGGATGTTGGGGAGAGTGTAACTTCTGTGCTATTGCTGCTCACCAAGGTAGAACTATTAGAACTAGATCTGAGAAGAATATTCTTGCAGAAGCAAAACAGTTTACTCAAATGAAAGACTTCAAAGGTATCATCTCTGATGTTGGTGGTCCTACAGCAAATATGTATGGATATGAGTGTAACAAAAAGCTTAAAAAGGGAACATGCATTGATAACAAAAGATGTGTTGATGCCCAAAGACTTTGTGGAGCTATGAAAGTAGATCATACAAGAAACATCAAACTTCTAAAAGATATTAGAGCTATTCCTGGTATTAAAAAAGCATTTGTTGCATCAGGGGTTAGATATGATTTAATTACAGCTGATAAGAAAAAGGGATATGAATACTTAAAAGAGATGGTAAATCATCATATCTCAGGTCAAATGAAAGTAGCTCCTGAACATACAAATGATGAAGTACTTCATCATATGGGAAAACCAGGTAAACAAACTCTTATTGACTTTAAAAAGATGTATGATAGATTAAATAAAGAATCTGGTAAAAAACAGTTCTTAACATACTACTTAATTGCAGCGCATCCAGGTTGTGAAGAGAAACATATGCACGAGTTAAAACACTTTACAACAAATGAATTAAAAATGAATCCAGAACAAGCACAGGTATTTACTCCAACTCCTGGAACTTACTCTGCTGTTATGTATTATACTGGTCTTGATCCATTTACAAAGAAAAAAATCTTTGTTGAAAAAGATACAAGAAGAAAAGAGAAACAAAAAGAGATTGTTATTAAAAAACATAGATTTAATCACAATAACAAAAATAGAAGAGGTGGAAAACCATCTGAATATACTGCAGGAATGCAAGGATAATTCTGCATTTAAATCAAAGGTAAAAAATAGCCTTTGATTTAATAATTTTTCTAATCACAAAACTTTTATAAAAGCTCATTTTAGCTACTATACTGCCAACAAAATATAAGTTATTTACTTAAGGAAATTATAAATGAAAAAACTATTTTTAATTATCGGAGCACCTGGTTCTGGAAAAACTACTGATGCAGAATTAATTGCACAAAAGCATGAAAATATTACACACTACTCAGCAGGTGGAATGTTTAGAGCAGAGGTTGCAAGTGGAAGCGAAAGAGGAAAATTAATAGATTCATTTATTTCAAAAGGTCTTATTGTACCTATTGATATTGCTATTGAAACAATTGTTGATGCTATTAAAAATGCTCCAACTGCTGTTGTAATTATTGATGGGTACCCAAGATCAAATGAGCAAATGACAGAATTAGATAAATATTTAGCTGATGAAACAGAGGTTGAACTTACTAGTGTTATTGAAGTTGAAGTATCTCAAGATACAGCATTCCAAAGAGTATTAGGAAGAGCAGCAGATGCTGAAGTTACTAGATCTGATGATAATGAAGAAGTATTTTTAAATAGAATGAGATTATATACTGAACCATTAGCTGATATTCAAGATTTCTATACACAAAGAAATATTTTAAAAGTAATTTCTGGTGAAGGTACTATTGAAGAAATCGTATCAGAAATGAATGAGTTTATTCAATCTAAAATCTAATTATTTTTTTCAACAAAATATCAAAGGGGACATAGTTAAATCTATGTTCCCTTTTTTATTATCTATCTTTAAAAAATAATCAAAAATCACATAAATAATAAAATTAGATACTATCCTGTAAATCGAAGAATTTTAGAGTTAAATTTACTCTTTTTTTATTTAATAATGAAGAAAAATAACGCTTTATAGTAATTTTATAATTAATTTTTTGTATAATAATCACTTTAATTAATATATTTTATATATTATTTTGATGATTATGTAGTAAGGAGAAAAAATTGATTAAACAAATGTCAATTAAAAACAAAGTAATACTACTGATGATTATTCCAATCATTTCTATTTTTTTACTTTCGGGTAAAATTATAGATTCTGATTATGAAAAATTAGAAGAGTATGAAAAACTTGAAATAGGAGTACACTTAACAACTAAAGTATCTACATTAGTGCACGAAACTCAAAAGGAAAGAGGTGCAACTGCTGGATATATTGGTAGTAAAGGGAAAAAGTTCAAGGATATTTTAGCTAAACAAAGAGAGCTTACAAATCAAAAAGTAAAAGAGTTACAAGAGTTTCTTCAAACAAATGATATAACTGGTATCTCAAAAGATTTAACTGCTGTTTTAAATGCTGGACTAAAAGATTTAAATAGAATAAATGATATTAGACAACCAGTAAATACTCTAAGTATCTCTGCAAAAAAAGCTATTGGTTATTATACTAATATGAATGCAAAACTTTTAACAATTGCAGTTGAGGTTTCAAAGATTTCAACATCACCTGAAATAACAAAACAACTTGTTGCTTATTCTAACTTTTTATTAAGTAAAGAAAGAGCAGGTATTGAAAGAGCAGTTGGTTCTAATACCTTAGCTCAAGATAAGTTTGGGCCAGGTATGAGAATTAAGTTTAACAATTTAATTGCTGCACAAAATTCATTTATGGACAACTTCTTGCAGTATGCATCAAATGATGGAAAAAGTTTTTATAATAAAACATTAGTTGGGCCATCTGTTGATGAAGTTTCTAGTATTAGAGCGGCTTTATTAAATGCTGAAAAGAAACACCAACTTGTATCTTCTATGAAAGAGATTGTAGGTTATGGTGGAATTATTCATAACTTTAAGAACTATGTTATTAGAGGAAAAGTTAAACATGAAGTTAAAGTAAAAAAACTATATTCAGCTTTATTAATTAAAATTGATGAATATAAAGCTTTAGAAGGTGTTAGTTCTGAAGAGTTAGCTTTATTAGAAGATGTAAAAAAGGTATTTACTAAATATCATGGTGGACTTCCAAGAGTTGTAGATGCTGTAAATAATGGAACTCCTATAAAACAACTGGATAAAGTTGTAAAAGTAAGTGATGGTCCTGCAGTTAAAGCTTTAAAGAAGTTAGGTTCAAGTCTATTTAGTGTTGAATCAGAACATTGGTTTAAGACTATTACTCAAAAGATTAATTTACTTAAAAAAATTGATGATTATTTAGCAAATGAGTTAATGAACTCTATTGATAAAAAATATTCAGAAGCTTCAAATGAGTTTAGTTTAGTAATTGCATTAACAGCATTTACATTAATCTTTATTTTCTCATTCTCATTTACAATTGTAAGAGGAATCATGGCTTCTATTTATGAGTTTAAAGAAGGATTATTATCGTTCTTTAGATATGTAAATAAAGAGAGCAATGATATTGAACATCTTGATGATTCAAATAGAGGTGAGATCGGCTTAATGGCAAAAGCTGTTAATGAAAATATTGAAAAAGCTAAAACTTCAATTGATGAAGAAAGAAGTGTAATTGATAAAACAATTAAAGTATTAAGAGAGTTTGAACATGGTGATTTAACTCAAAGAGTAAATGTAAATACTTCAAATGATGCACTTAATGAACTTACAACTTTAGTTGATCAAATGGCCGCAAATTTAGAGCACAATATTGATAATATTTTAGATGTATTAGAGCAATACTCTTCATATAACTATATGCAAAAAATTGATGACAAAAATTTAAAAGCTCACTTGAAAAAACTTTCTAGTGGTGTAAATAACTTAGGTGATGCTATTTCTCATATGTTAGTAGATAGTAAAAAAGTTGGAGTAGATTTAAATAAATCTTCTGAAGTGTTACTTGAAAATGTAAATGTAGTAAATCAATCTTCTACAAGAGCAGCAGCTTCACTTGAAGAAACAGCTGCAGCATTAGAAGAAGTAACTGGAAATATTGCTAATAGTTCTGAATCAATTGCACAAATGTCAAACTATGCATCTAAACTTAACTCTTCTACTAATCAAGGGCAAGAGTTAGCAAGTAAAACTATGGAATCTATGGACTTAATCAATGAGCAAGTAAGCTTAATTAATGAGTCTATTTCTATTATTGATCAAATTGCATTCCAAACAAATATCTTATCTTTAAATGCAGCAGTAGAAGCAGCAACTGCTGGTGAAGCTGGTAAAGGTTTTGCTGTTGTTGCTCAAGAGGTTAGAAATCTAGCTTCAAGATCAGCTGAGGCTGCAAAAGAGATTAAGGATTTAGTAGAAAATGCAAATGAAAAAGCAATTGAAGGTAAAGAGATTGCAAACTCTATGATTAATGGTTATGAAACTCTAAATGAAAATATTGTTAAAACTATTGATTTAATTAGAGATGTTGAGTCTTCTTCAAAAGAGCAAAGAGTTGGTATTGAGCAGATTAATGATGCAATTAATATGCAAGATCATCAAACTCAAGAGATTGCACGAGCTGCAAGTCAAACTTATGAGATTGCAAATGATACTTCTGTATTATCAAACAAAATTGTTGAAAATGCAGATGAAAAGCAGTTTGAGGGTAAAGATAGTATATAATAAATAAAAAAGTTATATACGATGAACACTACTAAAAACTTCTATTCAGTTATTATTGGAACTGAACTTCTAAATGGGCGTCGTAAAGATGCCCATTTTTCTTTTTTAAATGAACAACTTTTAAAACGTGGTTGGGAGCAAAAAGGCTCTTTTGTTATAGAAGATGACCCTAATCTTATGTTAGATATTTTTAAGCTAATAAAAAATGATGAGAACTCTGTAATGTTTTGTTTTGGTGGTATTGGAGCAACGCCTGATGATTATACTAGACAAACAGCTGCATCAGCTTTTACTCAAGGCAAAATGCAATTTCATGAAGAAGCAAAACAAAAAGTCTTAAATAGATTTGGAGAGGAAGCTTATCCCCATAGAATAAATATGTCTTACTTGCCTATAAATGCAAAGCTACTTCAAAATGTAGTAAATGATGTGCCAGGCTTTTATTTAGAAGATAGATTTTTCTTTACACCTGGTTTTCCTTCTATGAGTCAATCAATGGTAATAGAAGCATTAGATAAACTATACCCTAAAAGCCAAGCTAAATATAGAAGAGTATTAACTGCTTCTTGTGGAGAAAATGAACTTATAAATAGTATGAAATTAATGCCTAAGCATTTAGACTTAGCATCTCTTCCTAAATTGATTGGTGATAAAAGAAAAGTGGTATTATCTCTTGCAGGTTTGAATAAAGATGAGGTTGATGAAAAGTTTCAGATTTTTATAGATTATTTAGAAGAAAACAAAATAGAGTATGTTCTAAAAGATATAAACTTTTAGAACTTATTTTATAGGTTTTAGATAATCACCTACAGCCCAGCCTTTATCTTCTGGGTATCTCTCTAGGTTAAAATCATCCCATACTTTAATACAGAACTTATTTCCTTTTTTATATTGCTCTTTTGCAAATACATGAGCTCTACCAAAGTTAGGAAATACTCCATATCCATTTGCATACATAAAAGCTATATAACAGTTTGCACTATAAACTCTTTGCTTTGATGCCTCTTTGAAGTAATAGATAGCTTTTTCATAGTCTTTATCGACAATCTTTCCAAATAAGAAGTATTTTCCTACTGTTTCTTGAGCTTTTGCGTATCCTGCGTTTGCAGAGTCTACAAAGTAGTTATATGCTTGAACTTGATCATAGTAAGGGCTTCTTTTTGATTGATAGATTTTTCCAAGTAGATAATCAGCTTTTGCACTATTTAGTTTTGAAGCTTTTTGAAGTATCTTAAAAGCTCTTTTTAAATCTGTTGCAACCATTTCACCTTTTATAAAGATTTTGGCTAATGAAATCATTGCATCTATGTTTCCATCATCAGCTAGCTCTTTATATAAAGGTATTGCACTGTAAGCACCTTTTGTTTTATGAATATATCTAGCTTCGCTTAAAGAAGTGGCATTTACATAAGAAAGAAGTAAAAAGAGTACTAGAAGTAATCTCATATAACCTCTCTTTTTATTTGAGTACTTAAAGTAGTTACAATTTCATATGGGATAGTATCTTGAATATTTGCTAATTCATTTGCATCTTCAAAAATACAAACTTCATCTTCTTTTGTATCTAAAGATAAATTATCCATAGAGACTCTACCAAGAATTTTATAACCTTTTGGTGTTGTATATGTTTGTTTTTCATTTAGTCTCAAAAAGCCATCACCATATCCAACATCATAGGTAGAAATAATCATATTTTCTTTTGCAGTAAATGTTCCCCCATAACCAACTTTTTGTCCTTTAAATAGTTCATTAGTTGAAAGCCTATTCGCCCATAGTGATAACACCGGTTTTAGCTTTGGATTATTGTATGTTTTATCAGTAGTTAAATACCCATATGTGGCTATCCCAACTCTAGCAAAATCTTCAGTAAAATTAGTGTGTCTAAACAGTGCTGCTGAGTTACAAGAATGGAAGCTAGGAATACCTTGTGAAAACTGTTCACATAACTTTATAACATCCTCAATAACACACTTGAAGTTTTCATTTTGCCAATAAAACTCAGTTGATAATTCATCTGCACTTCTATGATGAGTAAATATACCAGTTATTTTAATATTTTTTTCTAAAAGCCCTTTAAAAGCCTCTTCAAGATCATTTGGATGAATTCCATTTCTATGCATACCTGTATCAACTTTGATATGAACATTGCAGTTATTTGGTAGAAAGCTAATATTTTCTAGGCTATTTAAAGCTATGTGAAAAGTATGTGAATAAGTAGGAAAATTTGATTCAGCTAAGATTAATATCTGCTCAAATAATTTTTCTATTTGTAAAGCTTCATCAAGTGTTCTAACTACTGCTTTTTTGATACCAAATTCACTAGCCATTGTGGCTATCTCAAGTAGTCCATGTCCGTAGGCATTATCTTTTAAAACAATGGCTACTTTTTCTTTTGAACCAGCATGATTTGAGATAATCTCTAAGTTATGAAATAGGTTGCTTTTATTTAATAAAATCTTTGCCAAAATTATTCCTTATTCTCTTGAAAATAATCAAAAATTAAAGTTGAATCTTTGATATTTAAAACTTCATTTAATTCTTCTACAGAAGCAGATTTGATTTTTTCAAACTCACCAAAATATAAAAGAAGCTTTTTAACTTTTGCTTCTCCTATACCTTTGATTTGAAGTAATGAAATCTGTTTGTCTTCTGCTCTTTTTTGTTTTTTGTGGAAGTTGATTACAAATCTGTGAGCTTCATCTCTTTGTCTTTGAACAAATTGAAGTCTTTGATCACTTGTTTTTAACTTCAGGTTTCTAATAGTTCCATCTTTGTCTTTGTAGTGAACTATATCTTTAGCAGCACCTTTAGCTCTGTGTGCTTTTGCATCAACCTTTTCTTTTGCAATTGCAATAATATCAAGATTTACACCAACTGATTGCACAATATCATAAGCAAGTTTTAGAAGTGTTTCTCCACCATCAATAACCCATAAATCAGGAGCAGGGTTTTTCTCAAAACTATCAACTCTTCTCATTAGCATTTCTCTCATTTGAGAGTATTCATCTTTTGATTCAAGATTGTAGTGTCTAAAGGCTTTTCTATCAAAAGAGTTTAACTCTTCATTCCATACAACCATCGCTCCAACTGTCGCTTGTCCCATCATATGTGAGTTATCGTATGATTCTACTCTATATGGTAAAGTTTGAAGATTAAATAGATTTTTTAACTCTTCATAGATTGTAGTTTGGTTCTTAGTTGATTCAATTCTTAGTAATTCATCACAGTTATTAAGAGCTATTTCCACAAGAGTTTTTTTCTTATCTCTTTTTGGATTTACTATTTTGATGTTTCTATCAAATCTCTCTTTTAAGAACTGCTCGATTTCATCTTTGTCTTCAAATTCTTGTGCAACTAAAATTTCTTTTGGAAGAAGAGGGATTTCATTGTCATAGTAGTTTATTATCGCTCTTTGATATGCTTCGTTTAAATCAATAGTTGAGTTATCATCTACGAAGTCTAGTTTTACAAAGTCATGTGAAGAAGAAGTTAATTTTCCATCTCTTATGAACATTCTTACAATAACAGCTTTTTTTGTACCTGCTTTAATTGCAAATAGGTCTAAGTCTTCATTTGTTGCTAAGTCCATACCTGATTTGATTTGAGATTTTTCAATAGATTTGATTCTATCCCTTAATTTCATAGCTTCTTCAAATCTAAACTCTTCAGAGTATTGCATCATTTTTTCATTTAGTTTGGCTATTAGTTTTGATTTGTTGTATATGTAATCTAACGCTTCATCAACTATCTTTGCATAATCAGCAGTTGAAATCTTACCTTCACATGGGGCATGACACTTTTTGATTTGGTGGAAAAGACAGGCTTCTTTTCCTTTTACACATGATTTCTTTTGAACTAATGGAACTATTTCATAAATAGAATCAAGCATATCTTTTGCACCAGTTGAGTATGGTCCAAAGTATTTGATGTTTTTACTTTTGTATACTTTTCTAGTGATTTCAAGTCTAGGGAAAAGTTCTGCATAATCAATCATGATATATGGATATGTTTTATCATCCCTAAGTAAAATATTGTATTTTGGTTTTAATTGTTTGATAAGAGAATTTTCCAAAATCAAAGCATCATGTTCATTTGGAACTACAATCCATTCAAGTGATACAACTTCTGTGATCATCTTGTAGATTCTAGGACCTAGTTTGTCTGCTGGTAATAATTTTGGTGTAAATTTAAAGTATGATTTTACTCTATTTTTTAGAACCTTTGCTTTTCCAATATAAAGTAAATGACCATCTTTATCAAAGTATTGATAAACTCCCGCTTCATTTGGGAGTTGTTTAAGTTTCTCTTCTAAATTCATAGGCGAATTGTATCGAAACTCGCCTTTGTAAATATGAAAGAATTAATGATAATTTATATAATAAGGTTGAGTCATATTTTTTTGGCTACCTATCTTTTCCCATCCTAGGATTTGTCTTGGGCTCATTAGTGGTTTTGTATCGTTTTTATAGAAGATTTTAAATCCACCTATTGCTTTTTTTGTTTCAACAGTATTTCCATATAAGCTGTTGTAGATTTTGATTTTTACACCAGGGCTTCCATGTCCATCAATATTATAAAGAAGTTGAATGTTGTCGTAGTTTTTAACTTCCTCTTTTTTTCTTAGCATTCTTTCATGGAACATATGAACAATTAGTGTTCTTTTGCCTTCGATGTTGTTTTCTACTAGGTAGTTGTTTATCATCTCTTGTGCATCATTTAGATGGTTTGCAAAGATATGACCTACATATCTTCCTGGAGGATATCTTCTATGAGTTGGGATTTTGAACTCTGGGTCGATTGCTAAGTGAATATCATCATATTTTAGATATTTAAGTAGTGGTTCTAGATTCTCTTTTGGTGTTTTTGTTCCAAGTTGTACATCTAAGATAACTGCAAAACCTTCTTGATTAGCTCTTTTGATGTATTTTAAAACTGTTTTTTCACTCATGTTTAGAAGATAATCATCTCTTCTTCCTGGATCTCTTGTCGCAAGTGAGTGAATAATATGAAATGCCATTTTTACATTTATATCACTACCTAGTTCTTCTTGATAGTATTTTTGTTTTTCTTTCATTTTTAAAACTAAGTCATCAATATTATTTTCTCCTAGGATTCCAAGGCTTGCTGCATTGGGTCTTCCATAGAAACCAACTAGTACTTCATTTGATTTTATAGTGGATACATCCGCCGTGTTAGCGCTCATATTAGTGAAAAAGACTATAAAAAATATGCTTATTGCTGTGAAAAATTTGTTCATTTATATTACCTTCAAAAAATTATTTAATTTGCAGTAAGTATAGTCTTCTTTCATAAAAAATAGGTTAATTTTAGAGCAATAAGTGTAATAACAGTAAAAATAAATTAAGATGACAAAAATTTTAAGTAGGAAGTACTTTGCCTGGACGTTTAGCAATATATGATGACAAAGCATTCAAATCTGATGCAAAGCAGTTGATATCAAATGACATGATTGGTTCTTTAACTGCAAAATATAATATTCCCCCAACAATACCAATTCCTGCTTTATTAAACAATGGCAATTATCTATATACTCATTTTGGATATTTACCGTCATGGGCTAGTTCAAAATCATCTATGAATATAAATGCAAGAAGTGAAAGTATTTATGAAAAGAAAACCTTTAGGGAGTCTTTTAGGTTTAGAAGATGTATTATTCCTATAAATGGTTTTTTTGAGTGGAAAGTAGAAGACAAAGAAAAAACTCCATACTTTGTAAAAGATTCTTCAAAAGAGTATATGGCTCTTGCTGGAATTTGGGATGAGTATTTTGAAGAGAGTTTAAATATGAATATTGTTACAGTTGCTTTAATAACTTGTGATGCAAATGAAAAGTTAGGTGAGATACATCATAGAATGCCAGTAGTTTTAGATAAAAAAGATTTTAATACCTGGTTGAAAAGTGATGATATTGTTGAGGTAAATAAATTATTTAATATTTATCCAAGTGATAAGCTAGAACTTTTTGAAGTAACTAATGAAGTAAACAAAGTTTTATTTAATGAACCAAAATGTATTGAAAAAGTTGTAAAAGTAGAAGAAGCCGAAATAGGGCAATTATCTTTATTCTGATATAATAAATAGTGAAGAGAAGGAGGCACAATTTCTCTTCACCCGTATTGTTTAGGTAAAACAATGTCGATATTATATATGCAAAGCGTAGCAACAGAATAATAAAATTAAAATTTAGTTATGAAATATTAAAAAAAATTAAGAAAATTCCTAATTATAGGCTTTAAACCATAGTTTCCAAAGATTTTTATAAATTTTCTTATAGCTAGATAATTTAAGTGTAGAATTTGGTTGTAACCTTTTGAAATAGCTTTTTAATACTTGTGTTTCTTGTTTTTTGTTTAGTTTAAACTCAATACAGATGTTTGCAATATCAAAATATAGGTCATTTACACAAGAAAACTCCCAATCTATAAATTTTACTTTATTGTTTTTACAAAACAGAATATTTTGCTGATTTAAATCATGATGACATAAAACTGGTTCAAATTTGAACTTTTTTAGTTTTTTTAACTCTATAAGAGATTCTTTTACAAGTTTTTGTGACTCTTTATCTTTTAGTAATTTTTTGTAGTTTTTAAAGTCTTTTTTTAAATCATATGTTTTTTGTTTTGATTTTACTTTATGAAGTTTTTTTAGACTTTTGCATAACTGTTTTATATCATTTTTTGTAAGCTTATTTTTGTGAGAGCCTTTTATAAAATCACAAATCATTAGGGAGTTTTTTTCATCTAAAATATATGCCTTTGATGCAATATCTTTTTTACTAGCTTTATTTTGAATTTCAAACTCTTTTTTTCTTCTTTTTTTATCATTGTGCGTATGTTTGAAAACTCTTATTAAATAAGGGTTAGTTGAAGTAATAAGTTTATAGTTTGTATTACAAACCCCTTGAGTTTCTAGAAGTTTTAGTTCTAGTAATTCTTGGTTTTTTAATAGTTTATATTTTTTAAGCTTTTGAAGCTTCATATTCATTTTTCCATTGAAGATATGCTACGAATGCCAAGGCTGTATAAATTGCAAAAAGAACTGCTGTTAAGTTTAATCCTTTTTGAATATAAATATAAATAGAAATAGCATCTATAACTATCCAGTAAATCCAGTTTTCAAGTACTTTTTTTGCTAACATATATGTTGTAAATACGGCAAATATAGTAGTAAATGAATCCACATATGCAAAATCAGCACTTGTATAGTTTTCCATTATATATCCAAATATTAAAGATATTACAGATAAAACAGCAATGATTTTAATATTTTTATTTAATCCATATGTAGTTACTTCTAACTCTTTTTCTTGAAGTTTTCCTCCATATTTCCAAGAGTACCAACCATAAATAGCCATAATAAGATAATAAACATTTAAAGCTGAATCCATAAGAAGTGATACATCAAAAAATATAATTGCATAAATTAATGTAGAGAAAAATGCTGCAACCCAACACCATAAGTTTTGTCTGATCGCAAGTAGTAAATAAGCAATAGCCAAAAACATAGCTATTGCTTCCCATGTTGTCATGATATTTAGTGAATCAATAATAGTTTTATAAAAATCTTCGATAATAATTCCTTTTAAAATCGAAAATATATCCAAATAAAAGTAAAACTATCTAAATTCCAAGAAGTCTTTTGATTTCATCTTCAATACTTGAAGGTTTTGTAGTTGAACCATATCTTTCAATTACTTTACCATCTGGATCAATCAAAAACTTTGTAAAGTTCCATTTTATGCTTTCACTTCCTAAAATACCAGGGGCTTCTTTTTTTAGGTGTTTATATAGAGGGTCTTCATTTTCACCATTTACATCAATTTTTGCAAACATATCAAATTTAACTCCATACGTTAAGGTACAAAAATCTTTGATTTGTTCATTTGAACCTGGTTCTTGTTGCCCAAATTGATTTGATGGAAATCCTAAAACCATAAATCCATTATCTTTATATTTTGCATGTAAGGCTTCTAGTCCTTCATATTGAGGAGTAAATCCACATTTACTTGCAACATTTACAATTAATAGAACTTTACCTTTATATTTCTCTAAAGATACCATTTCTCCATCAATAGTTTTTACTTTAAAATCATATACATTCATTGGGTTTTCCTTTGCAAGCATTGTACTTATACTTAGAATAAATATCAATAAAAATTTGTAAAACATAATATATTCCTTTATTTATATATTTTATTTTAACCTAATTTTGTGTTGATTTGTATGAAAGTTTTAGTAATTAGTCTTATGGATAAACAGCAGTTTGGTTTCTACCACATTTTTTAGCAATATATAATGCCTCATCAGCTTTAGCTACAAGTGCATCTAAATCTTCATTGTTTTTTTCAAGGTGCGTTACCCCAATACTTATAGTAGTTCTAACTTCAACATTTTCATTTCTAAAGTATGAATTTTCTACAGTTTTTCTTATTTTTTCAGCTAGAGTATATGCACCATTTTTATCAGTATTATTTAGAATCATACAGAACTCTTCACCACCAGTTCTAGCTAGAATATCTGATTTCCTAATTTGTTTATTCATAGTAGAGGCTACAAGTTTTAGTATCTCATCACCAACTTGATGTCCATATGTATCATTTACTTTTTTGAAAAAATCGATATCAACACATAAAATAGCCAAAGGTTCACTTTGTCTTACTGCTAAATGAATAGCTTTATTTCCTGCTTCAAAGAAATACCGTCTATTTGGTATATTTGTTAAGAAGTCCATAGTTGATATTTTTAATAACTGCTCATTTGCTGTTGAAAGCTCTTTTGTTCTTTGTTTAACTTTCTTTTCCAAAGACCTATTTAATCTCATAATATTCTTTTCTCTTTTATAAATAGAGTGAATAGTAAAGGTTATAACGCATATAAATATAATAGTAGTAAAAAACGTGATTAAATATAATAAATCAGTTTTTGATGTAATCATGTTTACATTTTCATTATATGTATCAATTGGTATGCTAACTCTTAATCCTCCAACATTATCTCCAACTCTATAACCTTGGGAGTGATGGCATTTTAAACAAGAATTATCTACTTGTAGCGCACCTAAGAAATTATACTTATCTTGATCTATACTTGTATAGTATTTTTGATTTTTATGTTTTTGTAAATATTCAAGTGCTCTTTTTTCAAATGCATCAGGAATATTATCTGGGTTTATTGGATGTAAACTAGTAATTTTAAAATAGTAGTTTTCTTTTTTATTTGAAATTTCAGATAATTGTCTTGTCATCCAAGCAGGATTTACTTTTACTAAAAGTTTTCCATCATGAGTATATGTATGATTGTCTTCTAAATATGGATTTGGTTTTACTTTATCATTTGCTAAAACATATACTCCATTGTGTTTTGAAGCCCATGCTCTGGTATTTACAATATTATTATATAAGGAGATTGCTTCTTGATAGAGCATCTTTTGAGAGATATCAATATAATCTCTTTTTGTATAGGTTATGTAGTTTACTATAAATAATGTAAATACAAATATAACAGTGACAATAAAAAAGATAATAAAATTTTTGTTTTTCATATCCCCATATTCCTACACTTTTTATTATTATATCAGAAAAATAACAAAAAAGTTAAAAAAAAGTTATAAAAAATATACAATTTGTCTAATTGTGATATTTACCGTTACTTTTAACTAATGGATGTATTTTATACAAGTAAATGCTATTTTAATGTAACTGAATTGTTATACTATATGAATACAATACGAATACTCATATAAAGGAACTGGTTATGGAAATTTTATATCTTACGTTAGCTTGTATCTTATTTGTTGGTGCAGTATCAATTGGAACAGTATATTACTGGGGAAAGAAAAAAACTATTTAAACTAAAATAGCTTGATTTCTACCATTTAGTTTTGCTTCATAAAGTGCAGTATCAGCTCTAGCGAAAGTATGTTCTAGGTTGTCATCGTCTAATTTTTCGTCAAATTGAGCAATACCTAAACTAATAGTATATTTCAATATCTTTTCATCAGGAAGTTCTACAAAAGAGTGTTCAATCTCTTCTCGTAATTTTTCAGCAACAATATAAGTGTTTTCGGCATTGCAGTCTTGCAATAATACTACAAACTCTTCTCCTCCAAATCTAGAAACAATATCACTTTCTCTAACACTTTTAGCAAGTATTTTAGATAAATGAATAATAACTTCATCTCCAATAAGGTGACCATATGTATCGTTTATAGCTTTAAACTTATCAATATCTAAAACAATAAGACTTAAGTCTAAATTGTTTCTTTTGCTAAAAGCTTGTACTTTTTTAGATTGTGTTGAAAAATATCTTCTATTAAATAGATGAGTCAAAGGATCTTTATGAGACATTTCTAATAAGTCATTATTTAACTTTTCAAGTTTTGAGTTTGCTTCACTTAAAATAGTTGTATCATAAATGAAAACACAAACAAGTTTCTTCTCTTCATCATAAGGAACAATAGTTACATTTTGCTGCATAAAAGTATAACTTGTATTTGTAATACTATCAATTGGTATTTGAATTAGATATTTATTTGGGTTTACATTGTAAAAAGATGGAGTTTTTGTAACTAAAACAGATTTGATTTTTCTTTTTAGCTTTTTTTCATTTATATATGAAAATAGTTCACATATATTTTGATTTACAATATTTTCTTCTTTTAAATGTGTTAAAACCTCTAACCATCTATTCCATGCTTGGATATTTAAATTCTCATCTAAGATAATAATACCATTATCAACACTATTAAAAATTACGTTGTTATCTATTATGTTCATTATGCCTCTACATCTTCAATAAAGTTTACTAAAGAGTTTTTCAAAAATAGTGATGATTTATTTTTTGTAAGTATTATTAACTCACCTTTAATATGTTCATCTTCAAAGTTTAACTCAGTTGAGATGATAATAATGTTTTCATATTGTTTATCAAATCTATCTTCAAACTGAGTTATTGTATTTATTTTGTTTAAATGTGGTGATGAAAAAGTAATATTAGCATCAATCATTGAAGCTAAATTCCCTGATGTTACAGAAGATATAATATTTGTAATCTCTAGTACTACTTCATCAATTTCATCTTCATCAATTTCATCTTCATCAAGACCAAACTCTTTTGTTAGGTTGTAACTTGATTTATCATCAATAACAAAAAGATTTTCTCCTGATATATTGCCGTGAATTATTTGGCTTGCTATATATAAAGAATCATTTTGCAATAGTTTATTGTTTAAATGTTCTTTTAATTCTGATAAAGAAATAGTATTAATTTTTGGAATAGTTAATGTTGCATATCTATCAATAATACTAGCTATAGCTGCCGTTGCTTCCCCGTATGAAACATTCATCAGCTCTTGAAGACAGTCTTTTTCGTCTTCATTTAAAAAAACAGGGGTAGTCATATTAGATTAGCTCTAGTGTTTTTAGCATTGACTCAAGGTTATCTTTATTTATTGGTTTTTTAATAAAACCAATAGCTCCATTATCTTTTGCTTTTTGTTTTGCAATTTCTTGAATATCAGCACTAACGATAATTACTTTAGCCTCATCATTAATACCACAGATTTCTTTTGTTGCATCAAACCCATTAACTATTGGCATAGTTAAATCCATAAAACATATAGCAGGTTCATGTTCTTTATATAAGTCGATAGCTTCTTGCCCATTTGAGGCCTCTACTATTTCGCAGTTATCAGTAATAAGTAGCTTTAAGTTTTTGATTGTCATCTTTCTAGCTATTTTAGAATCATCTACTACTAAATATTTCATTGTTCACCTTAAATTAAAATTGACATATCTTAGCATAAATAATAATAAAATGTTGTAAAAAATAGAATAAATTATAGTGAAAATTAATAAAAATATTTGATGATAAAAAAATAAAGTTAGATTGATTTTTTGTAAATGGTCGGGGCGAGAGGATTCGAACCTCCGGCCCCCTGGTCCCAAACCAGGTGCGCTAACCAGACTGCGCTACGCCCCGTCATTTTTAAGTAGGGCGGAATTATAGTAAGTTTTTTTTCTTTTGTCAAGTCTTTTTTGAAAAAATTAATTTTTTTTGATTATTTCGATGTCATTTATAGTTTCTATAAGGGCTTTTAGCTTTCCATTTTCCATCTCTAAATGACCTTTACTTTTAATTCTTCCTTTTGAGTTATAGATGAATTTAAAGTTCTCATCATGGCTTACTTCAATGAATTTATCTTTTTTAACTTCTATCTTTTCAGCTTTTACATCATTTGCAATAGCCTTTTTTAAAATATAGATAATTGCATAGTTGTCTTTTTTATATTTTTTGTTCTTTTTATCTTTTTCTTCTTTGAAGTCTTCATTGAAAAATACAAACTTATCTCTACCTAGTAGAAGTTTAGCAATCATATTTGTAACATCAGCTTCTAAATAGTTCTTCTCTAGGGAATCAAAATTTTTAATTTCACCTAACTCTATTCCTTTGTAAGTAATAATATAATTTGCAAAGGCAAAGTTTGCCATCATTAATAAAGCTAAAATATATTTCATTGTCTAATCCTTATAAATAAAAATAATATTATATCTAAAATGTGTATATTTTGTGGATATGGCTATTTGAAGAACTCTGTTTTCTCAATTAGTATATCTTTTCTATTTACAAATCTATCACATCTTTTACCATCAAGCTTTTTACAAATGTTTTGCCACCTTTTTGAATGACCTGAGTTTACATTTGTAAAGTCACCAAAATAAAACATAATTGCATGGGCATACTCATGGGGTAATACATCATTTATCATATAACTTGCACTTTCTTGAAACCTCTTTTTATTTAGATGAATAGCTATTTGACCTTTTCTATCATATGTAGCCATACCAAATCTATTTGCATTCATTTTCTCTGATATGATAATCGGAAAGTCTGCTTTTATATTATAGTGTTTATAAGCAAGGTATTTTAGTTTTGCTTCTTTTTGTTGAATTTTTTGTTTGTATTTGTTGTCTAGGGGATTGTTTGCGAAGGAGTAGTCTTCATACCAAAGGTAAACTAAAAGTGCCGTAGCACTAATAGTTATAATTAAAAAGAGTTTTTGTAAGTTTACAAAATTCATATTACTCCACAGTTTTTATTAATACATCTCTATAGTGATTTAGCTCTTTCATTTTAGTATCATCACCTTCATTAATATCTGGGTGATATTTTCTTGCTAGTTCTTTATATCTTTTCTTTATCTCTTCTTTTGTTGGACTTCCAGTAAATCCAAAAAACTCTTTTGCTTTTTGTACTTCATCAAATCTTGGTTGATTTGCAAAGTTATTAAAATCATTTGCATTAAAGTTTCTAAAGTCATTAAAATTAAAGTTTGCGTTTCCACCTTGTTGGAACTCTTGTCCATTAAATTTAAAATTGAAGCTATTAGATCTAATTTTCTTTTTTAAATAATATAATCCTAAAAATATCGCTGCAAAAATTACACCTAAAATCATTAAAAAAGTTCCGAAGTTTGTAAATATAAGGTATAAAATAAAAAATATTATTGATAATCTAACTATTCTATTAAATATGTATATAACTGTTGGGTTCATTAAGTTTTGTCCTTTAAATTTGGACATGTATTATAGTGAAGTTTCCTCAATATGTAAATAAATCGTAACGCGTGTGACATTCTTGTGACAAACTTAAACATTTAAATTAGCTGTGTTACAAAAGGAATCATTAAAAAAAATAAATTTTGCTATTTTGTTGCTATTTTATTTTTTATCATATGAATGTCACATTCTACCAATATTCTGCTAATAGTAAAAACGAGGAGGATTGTCATGAGTATTGGTTTACAAGCATTTTTTGCCGCATTACCGATTTTTTTAGCTGGTATCTTATTAGTAGGACTTAGAGTTTCTGCTAAGAAAGCAATGCCACTAGTTTATATTGCAACAGTTGCAATTGCATTTGTTGTATGGGAGGTTTCTTTTAATAGAGTTATGGCCTCAACTTTACAAGGTCTGCTTATTACAGTTGCAGTATTATGGATTATTTTTGGAGCTATTTTATTATTAAATACTCTTAAACATTCAGGAGCAATTGCTGTAATTAGACAAGGTTTTAACAATATTAGCCCAGATAGAAGAGTTCAAGTAATTATTATTGCATGGTTATTTGGTTCATTTATTGAGGGAGCTTCTGGATTTGGTACGCCTGCAGCAATTGCAGCACCATTATTAGTTGCTATTGGATTCCCTGCTATGGCTGCAGTTATGGCTGGTATGATGATTCAATCTACACCAGTATCATTTGGTGCAGTTGGAACACCTATTTTAATCGGTGTTAATAAAGGTTTAGATTCTGAAGGAATTGGCGCTACTTTACAAACTATGGGTTCTTCATGGGATGCATATTTACAAGTAATTACTTCAGAAGTTGCTATTACTCACGCTATTGTTGGAACAATGATTCCATTATTTATGATTGTTATGTTAACAAGATTCTTCGGAGAGAACAAATCTTGGTCTGAGGGATTAGGAATTTTACCATTCGCTATTTTTGCTGGTATTGCATTTACTATTCCTTACGCATTAACAGGTGTTTATTTAGGTGCTGAGTTCCCATCATTAATTGGTGCATTAATTGGATTACCAATTGTTGTATTAGCTGCAAAAGCTGGATTCTTAATTCCTAAGAAAACTTGGGATTTTGCTCCTAGAGAAAAATGGCCAGTAGAATGGGTATCTAAATTTGAGGTTAAATTAGATGCTATGACTTCTAAAGTTCCAATGTCTTTAACTAAAGCGTGGATTCCATATGTAATGGTTGCTGCAATTTTAGTATTAACTAGAGTTTCTGATGATGCAAAAGCGTTTGTTAAATCAATTGCATTTGGATTCAAAGATATTTTAGGTGAAGGTTTAGGATATACAATTACACCATTATACTTACCAGGTGGTATTTTAGTATTTGTTGTATTATTAACTTACTTCTTCCACAAAATGGAATTCAAAGAAATGAAAGCTGCTGTTGGTGAGTCTTCAAGAGTAATGTTAGGTGCAGGATTTGTACTTGTATTTACTATTCCATTAGTTAGAATTTTAATTAACTCTGGTGTAAATGAAGCTGGATTTGATTCTATGCCTGTTGCAATGGCAACATTCGTAGCTTCTTCAGTTGGTGAGATTTATCCATTATTTGCTCCAATGGTTGGTGCTTTAGGTGCATTTATTGCTGGATCAAACACAGTATCTAATATGATGTTAGCTCAATACCAATTCGGTGTTGCTGATGCATTAGGTATCTCAACTGCATTTATGGTTGCTCTTCAAGCTGTTGGTGCAGCTGCAGGTAACATGATTGCAATTCACAACGTTGTTGCAGCATCTGCTACAGTTGGATTGTTAGATCAAGAAGGTCAAACATTAAGAAGAACTATTATTCCTACAATTTACTATTGTTTATTAGCAGGTATTTTAGGTCTAATTGGAATGTATTCATTACATTTAGTTGATCCATTAATGGGTTAATAATTAAAATAGAAAAGATTTAATAATCTTTTCTATTTTTTAACTTTTAAAACTCTCAAAAAACTTTTCAAAACCCCATCTAATCACACTTTTAAACTATTCATAACTTTATATATGCTACTGTGTTATCTTAGAATTTAATTATTTATTATTATACAAGGTAGTTTGATGTTAACGAACATTTTTGGTTCTAAAGAGACTTTAGAAGAGTTAATTACAAAAAAGCCATTTAATGAAAAGGCAGTTGAAAAAAGATTGTCAAAGTATGAGATTGACAGTAACAATCCATACCTAATTCATTTATGTGCAAAACATGATTGTTCAGATGCTATATTATATTTGATTAACCAAAAGGGAATGAATGTAAATAGTATAAATGCAGAAGGTGAAAATGCACTTTTTACCGCAATTAGAAATAGAGCAGTTAATTCTTGTAAAGTACTATTAGTAAACAAAGTAAATTTAAATCATGAAAACTTAAATGGAGCGACGCCACTTCATATTAGTGCTGAAATTGCATTTATGGATATTTTTAATATCCTTGCTAATTATGCAAAAGATAAAGAGAAAAAAGACAAATCTGGAAGAAATGTTTTATTTTATGCCATAAAATCAAAAAGCGTGAAAATGGTAAAAAGAGTATTGGAAATCATTAAGTTAGATCTTAATGAAAGAGATAATCAAAACAATACAATCAGTCATTTACCAGAGATTGCAGAAAACAGAGAGCTTCTTGATGAGTTAATTGATTTAGGTTTAGATATTGATGCTATCAATGATAAAAAAGAGGACTTTATTTATATTAATTGTTTAAATCTTGATTTAGATGAAGATATTATTGATTTTGCATTAAAAAATAGTACAAATCTTAATAAAGAGTATGAACTAAGAGATAACAATATCTTAAAAAGAATTATTAGAAAAATTCTTTCTATTGATGTTCAAGTATTTGAAAACAAAGCAGTTATTACTAAATATCAAGATAGATTTTTAACTTTCTTAGATCATGGAATCAATGTAAACTCATTAAATAAACACAAAGAGAATATTTTATTTGATATTGTAAGAGAAAGAGATGAAATTACTTTAGAGTTTATTTTAAATAGAACATCTATAGATATCAATCAAGTAAATATGTATGGGGAATCTTTACTTGATATTGCTATTTTTAATGTAAAGCCTAACTCTGATGTAATTAAAAACTTAATTTACTCAAATATTGATTGTACTATAAAAGATAAAGATGGTGATTCTGTTATTGAAAAACTTATTGATGTGATTTTAAGTGAAGCATTGATGAATAGAAAAAGAAAGATTGGTAAAACAAAAACATATCCAAAAGTAAACTATAATCAATTTTTAAATCTAATTTTAGACTATGCAAAAGTTGATATAAATGAACTTACTTTCCATGATGAGCCATTAGTTTTTGAAGCTGCTAGATCTTTTTATGTTCCTTTATTAGAAATATTTAAAAAGTATGGAGCAAATTTAAATATTGTATGTAAAAAGTCAAATTTGAATATCTATTATAAAGTATTAGAATCTGGTAAAAATGCAAAAGATGAAAAACCTCTTTTCTTAAAAACATTAAACTTTTTAGTTTCTGCAAATGTAGATTTAGACCATAGAGATTCATATGGTGGAACAGTTTTACATAAGGCTATTTTAGATCATGATTTACAAGTTATTAATGTTCTAACAAAAAAAACAGTTGATTTTACTCCTAGAGATAGAAAAGGAAGAACTTATATTCACAACTGTATTTGGAGTGGAAAGGTTGATATTCTTAAAAAGTTTGCTTTAAAAGATAGAGATTTAATCAATGTACCAGATAAATTTGGACTACTTCCTATTAATTATGCTGTTATTATGGGAGAAAAAGAGATTGTATTTACTCTAATAAAATTAGGTGCATTCTTAAATAATCCAAATAAGGTAAATCAAGTATTTAAAGAGCAGTTCTTCTCTAAGTTAGGTAGATTAGATGATATTCTAAACTCATCGATGAGTGTAAATGAAAGAAACCTAATGACAAAACTTGTTGCTAGTATGCAAAGTGAATTAAATATTAAATAATTAGAAGTATACCTATATAACATTTTTTATAACAATAAATAATTTATTAGTAATTAAACCTATATTTACTAAAATATCTACTTTGTAATATAGTAAGGTAAATATATGTTTAATAAAATATTTGGAAAACAAGAAACACTAGAAGAGCTTATTGTTAAAAAGCCATTTAATCAAGTACTAGTTGAAAAGAAACTATCTAAACTTGATTATGACAAAAATGATTCTACTTTACTACACTTATGTGCTAAAAATGACTGCTCAGCTGCACTATCATACTTACTAAAATATGGAATAAATATAAATGCTTTAAATGAACATAACGAAAATGTGTTATTTACTGCTTTGAAAAACAATGCTTTAGAATCAGCAAGAATAATTTTAAAATATGAAATAAATTTAAACCAAGAAGATTCTGAAGGATATATTCCTTTACACCTTGCTGTTAAGCATGGAGCATTAACTTTAATAGAAGCAATTGCTAAAAGAACAGATGATATTGCAAAGCTAGATAAAAAAGGTAGAAATATCTTATTTAGTGCAATTGAATCAAAAGATAGAAATGTTATTAGAAAAGTAATGTCTTTACTTGAAAAGTTTGATTTAAATGCTAAAGATAAAGATGGAAATACTATTGTTCATTTAAAAGAGATTACTTACGATTTAGAATACTTTGAGCAATTAATAGATGATGGTTTAGATTTAAATATGCTAAACAATAAAAATGAAGATTTTTTATATCTAAATTGTTTAGATTTAGAACTAGAAGATGATGTATTTATCTTTGTTTTAAGACAAGGAGCAAATCCTAATAGAAAATACACATCAAAAGATATTCCATTAATCTCTCACTTAACTAAGGAGTTAGTATCTTATGATATTCAAGTATATGAAAATAAATCTATTATAAATACTTACCAAGACAGAATATTAACTTTTATTGAGTATGGAGCTGATGTAAATGCTGTTGATTGTGAAGATGAAAATCTACTTTTTGAAGTAATAAGACAAAAAGATGAGTTTAATTTAGACTTTTTATTAAGTAGACATGATATAAATGTAAATCAAATAAACAGATCAGATCAAACTGTTTTAGATATTGCTATTTTTAATGGTAAGCCTGATATGGGTCTTATTAAAAGGCTTCTTTTTACAAATATTGATTCAAGTTTAAAAGAAGAAGGTCATAGTGTTATTGAAAAACTTGTGGATATTATTTTGACTGAATCAATGGTAAATAGAATTAGAAAGATTCCAAGAACAAGAATCTATCCAGAGGTTAATTATACTCAGATTTTAAATTTACTATTAGAGTATTTAAAAGTTGATATTAATAGTCTTACATTCCATGATGAACCAATTATCTTTGAAATTGGAAGATCTTTTAATGTTGAGTTAATGGATGCCTTTAAAAAACAAGGATATAACCTAGATATTATTTCAAAACACGATAAATTAAATATCTTTTATAAAGTTTTAGAATCAGGAATTAATGCAAGAGAGTTAAAACAATCTTTTGTAAAGATGTTAAACTATTTAGTGCTAAACAATGTAAATATAGACCACAAAGATGCCTATGGAGGAAATGTAATCCATAAAGCTATTTTAGACCATGACTTATCAATCTTAAATGTACTTACAAAAAGAGTAGGGGATTATAAAGCAGTTGATAATAAGGGTAGAACTTATATTCATAATACAATCTGGAAAGATAAAATTGATGTTCTAAAAAAGGTTGCATTAAAAGACAGGTCACTGATAAATCAAGCAGATAGATTTGGTATTTTACCTATTAATTATGCGGTAATTATGGGTAAAAAAGATGTAGTATTCTCACTAATAAAGCTTGGTGCTTTTTTAAACAATCAAAATAAAATCAATGAGCAGTTTAAAGAGAACTTCTTTACAAAACTTGGAGATTTAGATGATATTTTAAATACTTCTATGACTGTAAATGAAAGAAATCTAATGACAAGATTAGTAAACAATATGAAAGAAGAGTTTCACTTTAAGAAAAAAGAGGATTAAACTCTTTTTTCCATAGGAATTACTATAGAGAATTGTGCTCCTATGTACTGCTTTTCATCATGGGTAAAAATTACATTTTTTACTTCTAATTTACCCTTTACACTTTGAGTGATAATATTCTTTGACATATAAAGACCTAGACCTGTACCTTTTTTACCTTTTGTAGTAAAGTACGAATCAAAGATATTTTCTATTATCTCTTTTTTTATACCACCAGCATTATCTTTTATAGAAATAATAACTTGATTTTCTTCTTCTGCTGTTTTAATAAAGATTAATTTTTCTTTGTCTTTATTATTTTCAAGAAGTGCTTCTTGAGCATTTTTTAGAAGATTGATAAGCACTTGTAAAAGTTCATTTTCATAATTTTGTATTTGTATCTCTTCTAAGTCTTTAATGATTTGAATATCATTTATTTTAAATTGATGTTCTACTAGTTTTAATGTTTTTTCAATTGTATTTGAAACTATAAACTCTTGAGCATTTTTTTCAGGTGAGAAGAAATGTCTAAAATCATCAATAGTTTCAGATAGATACTGAACACTTTTATTTATATTGTCCATGTCACCTTTTAGTGTATTTTCATCTAAGACATCAAGATCTTTTTTGATAGATATACCTGTAGAAATGGCACTAATTTGATTTAGTGGTTGTCTCCATTGATGGGCAATATTTGCAATCATTTCACCCATTGTTGCCATCTTTGATTGTTGATGCATTAAATCATCTTTTTCTTTGTTTTCTAGAACTTGTTTTTGTATTTCATTTTTATATTTTTCAAGTCTTTTTTCTAAAACCTTTGAAATAAAGAATGAAATAATTAAAAGTATAGCAGTGATGATTACACTAATAGTTGTGATTTGTTCAATGTTCTCATTTTTTCTTTTTTCTAGTTCGTCTTTTTTCTTCTGTATTTGATTATTTAAAGCTTCAGTATAAAAACCAGTTCCAAAAATCCATTTATACTCATCAAATGTTTGCATATATGATATTTTTTTGTTACTTCTTGCATCTTTATCTGTATTAAGTGTGGCGATATAAGTCATATATTCACCTTTATTATTTAGTGCAAAATCTATAACATCTTGAACTAAATATCTACCAGCTTTATTTTTAAAGTTGATTCTGTTTTTACCTATTAAACTCTCTTTATAATGAGCTAAATATACCCCTTCAAAATCAATTACAAAGATATAAGCATTATTCCCAAATCTAATAGTTTGAATATGCTCTAACATTTTAGTTTTAAGATTCTCTTCGAAGTTCTCTAAATACTCACCAGCACCTATAATCATCTCATAAGGTTCAAAGTATTTTATAAATGAAATCTTCTTTTGAATGTCATTTTTATTTTTACCTCTATACCAATAGTATGAATCAAACTTTTCAGATTTTTCTTCAATTGTTTTTTTGAAAGTATTCATAAAGGCATAACCTTTAATATCTTTGAAGTTTGAAAGATTTGAACCTTCAACAGATGGGTTTAAGGGTTGTAATAATACTTTTCCTTTTTTATTAGTTAAAAAGTAATATCCTCTTCCATCATTGAAAATAATGCTTCCTAATGTTGTTTTGATAATATCAACAATCTCTTCTTTAGATTTTGTATCTTTGTTTCTTTCATAGATTTTTGTAGCGATTGTATGAGCTTCATATACTCTTGTTTTTAGATTTTGTTTTAGTAAAGACTCTGTTTTTTCTTTTTCAGATTGGATATACTTTTGAACCCTTAGAACTTCTTCTTTGATTCTTTTTTTATTAGTTTCATAGTAGTTTTTTTCTATTTCTATTACTTCATTTTTGAAGTTTCTTTCTTTTTCGTTTAGTACTATTTTTGTAGAAAATAAAGATAGTAAAATTACAAATATAATAGGTGCATATTTTATGAAAAATATTATAACTTTATCATTCTCTTTTAACTTCATTCCTCTACCTTTACAAAACATGTTATATTATATTATTTATTATGATTATATTATCTTAAAAAAATATTAATATGATACTTTAAGTTTTTTGATAGTTTAAAGAACATAAAATTTTAATAATTTTATAAAAAGGTATTTTATTATGAGTGTGGATATTTTTAGAGAGTATGATATAAGAGGAATTTTTCAAGAAGAATTAAATGAAAATATAGTTAAAAAAATTGGCTATTTTTATGCAAAAAAAGTTTTGCAAAACAATGCAGAAGAAACTACAATTTCTGTAGGGTATGATGCAAGACTACACTCAGAGACTCTATTTGATTGGATTGTATCAGGAATAAACTTTGCTGGTTTAAAGGTTATAAACTTAGGTTTAATTCCTACACCTGTTAGTTACTTTTCTACTTATCATCATTTTGATGATGTTAATATCAAAAGCAGTATTATGATTACTGGTTCTCATAACCCACCTCAATATAATGGATTTAAACTAACAATCAATCAAAAACCTTTTTTTGGAGAGATGATCTACTCTTTAGGAGAAGAGCTTTTAAATAGTAATATTGAAATACCTACAAATAATAACTCTTTAAAACTAAATATAAAAGACAGATATATTGATTTTATAGTAGAGCATTTTAAACACTTAGATACAAAAGATAAAGTTTTTGCTTTTGATGGTGGTAATGGAGTTGCTGGAACTGTACTAGATGAAATACTAGATAGATTAAATATCCAAAAAAGAACACTTTTTATGAATCCTGATGGAAACTTTCCAAATCATCATCCAGACCCAAGTGTTGAAAAGAATCTAGAAACACTAACTTCTTGTATGAAAAGTGAAGATATTGATTTTGGTTTTGCATATGATGGTGATGCTGATAGGGTTGCTTTTTTATCTCAAAAGTATAATTTCAAAGGGGATATTTTAGCTATTTTTCTTTCTAGATTTATAGATAATCCTACGGTTATAGGTGAAGTTAAATGTTCACAAATTATGTATGATATTGTAAATACTTATGGAAAATCTGTGATGTATAAAACAGGTCACTCTAATCTAAAAGTAAAAATCAAAGAGTTAGATGCTTCATTTGCTGCTGAGGTTTCTGGACATATCTTCTTTAATGATAGGTATTATGGGTATGATGATGCTATTTATTCAACATTTAGAATATTAGAGCTTTATTGTAATGGCTTTGATTTTGATAAGGAGTTTGAAGCCTTGCCAACAGTGTTTACAACTCCTGAGGGAAAAGTAAATGTTGATGATAAAAAGAAGTTTGATATTATAGATAATATGGCAAAAGAGTTAAATAGTGTAAATAGTGAATTCCCTAAAATCAAAGATATAGTTACAATTGATGGATTAAGGGTGATTTTTGAAGATGGATGGGGATTAGTTAGAGCTAGTAATACAACGCCAACTTTAGTAACAAGATTTGAAGCTGATTCAAAAGAGAATTTAGAACTTTATGAAAATGCACTAACAAACTTATTGAATCAAATAAAAGAGTAAGAAACTTACTCTTTTAAAAATATATATTTTCAGTTAAATCTTTGATTTGTTGAAGCATAGCTTGAGGTTCATTATATTTGATATTTATTGGATACAACTCTTTTTTGTATTTTAAAATCAAAGATGGGAATGTTCTAACATAAAGTGATCTTCTTAGATTTAACTCATCTTGTAAGTCTTGTTCAATTTTGTATGATTTTAAATCCTCTTCAAACTTTTTCTCATCAAGACCAATTTCACCTGCAAGTTGAATAAGTGTGCTAGCATCACTTGGGTTCATAGCTCTTTGATAATATCCTTCTTGAATTGCTTCAATCATTTCATCTTCTTTACCTTCATATCTAGCAAGCATTGTTGCTTGACAAGAAAGATAAGTAGAACGTCTAGGTTTACAGTTTCTCCAAAAATCATGGTTAAACTTTGTACCAACTTGCTCTTCGATTTGATACCAAATATTTTCAATAGTTTGTTGTTGCTCTTTTGGCATTGGTTCATCACTATGTCTTGCAAGTCCTCCAACAACATGAACTACTTTGATATTATCTGCTAAATTTTTTCTAATTTCATCAAGTGTTGGTTTAAAGGCATAACACCATGAACACATAGGGTCATGTACATGATAAAGTGTAATGTTCATTTTAAATCCTTATTAATAATCTATTATTTGTTTTGTAATAAAATAATGTTATGTTAAAAACATTATGAAAGAGATTAAATGAAAAATTATATACTACTTATATGTGTTGCGTTACTTTTTGGTGCATGTTCTTCAAAAAAAGATTTAGATTTTGAGGGCTTTGAAAAAAAAGATCAAATCTATTCAACAAAAAAAGCTAAAAATATAAATCTAAAAGAAGCAGTTTCTCAAATAGAACCATACCAAGTTATCTTCGTAGGTGACCATCACAATACTAACAAAACCCATGAGTTTTTCAATCAAGTTTTAAAAGAACTAATAGATAAGGGATATAAAATCCATTTAGCTAATGAGTGGTTTTATCCAGAACACAATGAAATGCTAAAACAGTATATAAACAATGAGTTTAATAGTGATGAACTAAAGAAAAAAAGAGATTGGGATAAGTTTACAAAGTTTGATTGGAATTTGTCAAAGATGTTATATGAAACTGTAAAGAATTCAAATGGAGAATTATATGGTATAAATATTCCAAGAGACTTTAGAAAGCATATTTCAAAAAAAGAAATAAAGCAAATGAGCAAAGAAGAAAAAGAGTTTTTTGATTCTTTGGATTTAAATGTAAATGCTCACCAAAAACTTGTAAATCCATATTTAAAACATTGTGAAAAAGCTCCAAATTCAAAAGCCTGTGAAGAAAGAATGTATAGAGTTCAAGTAGCATGGGATTCATATATGGCAGAACAAACATATGAGTTATCAAAACAAGTTCTAAAAACATCAAAAGATAAACTTATAGTATTTGCAGGGGCATTTCATATAAATTATGATTTAGGTATCCCTCTTAGATTTGCAAGACTTTCAAATATCCCTTATTCAACTATTACAAACTATGAGATTCATGAAGATGAAGATATTAAACTTCATAATAATCTAGGGGATATAGTATATATTTATGGCAAATAATTTTTGCCTAAATATATAATTTCTTCACAATTACTTCTTACTATCTAGCTTTAAATTTAATATTGTAAAATGTTATGCATATAGAATTAAAAAGGTTTTTTTATGGATTATGCAGAATTTGAAAAAGCTGTTGATACACTTGGAATATTAACAAAAACATCAAAAAAAGATTTAAAACAAAAGTATTTAAAAAAGTCAAAGCAGTACCATCCTGATATGCCAGGAGGTAGTGAAGAGAAATTCAAAGAGGTAAAAGAAGCCTATGATTTATTAAATGCTTATATGGATTCTTATTGTTTTAGTTTTGATGAAGAGGAGTTTAAACAGCAGTTTCCAGCATTTACAAACTACAAAAATTGGAATAGGTAAATATTATGAAAAAAGCTCTTTGTATAGTAACTCTTGTAGGGTTAGGTCTTAGTGTAAGTGCAAATGTAAATGTAAAAAGTTTAGATATTTATAAAAACAGAACATTTGTAAAACAACAGTTAAATACACTAGATAATAGTGTTGATTTAATTGGTAATGTAAGATTTGAAGATATCAGATTTGTTATCAATGGACAGTGTAAAGTAGAAAACTCAGCTGTAAAAGCAAACAACTATTCAAATGATTCTTTATCTTTTGAAATAGAACAGCTAAAACAAAACATAGCTTTTAAACAAAACGAGATAAATAGTCTAAACACTATTACAAATGCCCTAGCAAATATCAAGTTTGAAAAACAAGCAGTCTCTTTAGAAAACATCAAAAGTGTAACAGCTTATACAAAAGGACAGTTACAAGAAAACAATAACCAAGTTTTCAAACTAAACAAGCAGTTAAGAAAGCTTCAAAATGAACTAAAAGTTCTAACAACAAAAAAGAACTCAAATAAATATTCATCTTTAGAGTATAAAGCATCTTGTGCAAGTGGTTCAAAACTTTATGTTTCTTATCCTGTTTATAATATAAGAGCAAATAGTTTCTATGATATAAATGTAAATTCAAAAGATAAAAAAATAGATATTAAAAACTCTTCATATATTACTCAAAGTAGTGGATATGATTTTAAAAATATAGATATTAACTTTTATACATATAATTACTCTAGTCAGATACAACCAAGTATTTTTTATCCAGAATATTTAGATATTTATGAACCACCAGTAGCATTAATGCAAGCTGATACTATGATGATGGAAAAAGCAGTTGTAAAAAGAGCAAAATCTTTTGGTTCAGCTAAGCCAACATACTCTTATAATGAAAGCACAACAAAGTCGTTTTTTAAAGCTTCAAATATTACTTTAGATAGTGGAGTTAAAACTCCTGTTGTTTTTGCAAATGAATCATATGCTATGAATGATAGTATTGAAGTAGATGGATATGCTTCATCAAAACCATTTTATAAAGTAGAGTATAAAAGTGAAAAGTTATTAGGGGCTTTAAGTAGTAGGTTATATCTTGATGGTGTATTTATTGGAAACTCGTTTCAAAAAGAGATTAAAAAAGATAAAGATACACAAGCGTATTTAGGTGAAGATAGATTTATAGTAGTAAAAAAAGAGCTTCTAAAAGACATGAAAGAAGAACCACTATTTTCTATAAATAAAATCAAAACAGAAAAATTATGGAAATACACATTAACAAATAATCATAAAAGCAAAAAAACTATAACATTAGTTGAGAGGCTTCCTATATCTAAACATGAGGATATAAAAGTTAAGTTAATTTCTAAAACTAAATATACAAAAAAAGAAGCTAACGGTAAAATTAGCTATGATTTAACTCTTAAACCAAATGAAACAAAAGTATTAGAATTTGGATATGAGGTAACTAAGCCTTACAAAAAATAAAAGGAGACAAAATGTTTGATCAAAAAAAAGTAAAAGAATTAGTTCTAAGTACATTAGTCGCTGACTCTTATTCTCTTGGTGCCCACTGGGTTTATGATGAAAAACAATTATTAGAACCATCTATTGATTGGGATTCATTAAATGCTCCTTTATCAATATGGCATAAAGGTAAAGGTGCTGGTGAGTTTACTCACTATGGTGATCAAACGTATTGGTTATACGAATTTTTAAAAGACAAAGAAGAGTTTGATGAAAATGAGTTCTTGTCTTTTTGGACAAATAAAATGCAAACATATGAAGGTTACATCGACGGTGCCTCAAGAAATACCTTACAAAATATTAACGATGGTGTAACTCCAAGTGGTTCTGAATCTTCTGATTTATCTGTAGTAGGAAGAATTGTACCTTTATTAAAGGTGTCAGACTCAAAAGAGAAGTTTTTAGAAAATGTTGAGAAGTTTACAAAACTTACTCATAACTCAACTAAGTCTGTAAATGCTGCTAATTTCTTTGCAAAACTTTTATGGGCTGCATTAGAGCAAAAAGATTTAGTAGAGTCAATTGACTTAATCAAAGATAAGTGTGATTCAAATGTACAAGCTATGGTAGATAGAGCAATAGCATCAAGTAAAGATGATACTTTTGAAACTATTAGAACATTTGGACCTGCTTGTGACGTAGATGAAGGTTTTGGTGGTATAATCCACCTTTTATTAAAATATGACAATATTAAAGATATGCTAATTTGTAATGCAAAAGCTGGAGGAGACTCTAGTGCAAGAGGTATGATTGCAGCTGCAATTTTAATGGCAAATAAACCAATGAGCCAAATACCTCAAAATTGGTTAGCTATAAAAGTAGTAATAGAATAGGGAAGATATGAAAAGAACATTACTAAATTTTTTTTCGGATAAATTATATATAGAACTGTCAATTGCAACAGTGTTATTTATAATAGCACTAGCAACTGGCATGCTTATGGATTTTATAATCTATATGCTGTACTTTATAATATTTTTAGAGATTGTAAGAGCTGTTGTTAATTATATTAGAGAGCAAAGGGTTGCTCTTACTTTACTTGTTGATGCTTTTATAATCTTAGCTTTAAGAGAATTTATCGTAAATGTTGTGAAAGTCAATAAAGAAGAATTCCACACAATGGATGAATTATTTTCAAGTGCTGTGAATTTAAACCTGTTAGTTTTAGCTGGGGTAATTTTGTTTTTATTGGTAGTTAGATACTTCTCTGTAAAAACATCTCAAAGGTATTTATTTAACAATAATAAAAAAGAAGATAATAAATAGATGATTTATTATGATGAACCTTTATATAGACCGCCTGCTGAAGCTAACTCAGTAATCATCCAAGCAACCCTTGGATGTTCTTTCAACAAATGTACTTTTTGTACTATGTATGAAACAAAACAATATAAACAAAGACCTCTTGATGAGGTCTTTTATGATATAGATACAATGAGTCATTATCATAATGATGCTACAAAAATGTTTTTAGCTGATGGTGATGCACTAAATCTACCTACTGATATTTTAGTTCAGATACTTGAACACGCTTATAAAAAGTTCCCAAAACTTAGACGAGTTTCTATTTATGCTTCTGCATTTAATTTACAAGATAAGACACTTGATGAATTAAAGCTTCTAAAAGAAAAAGGATTAACTCTAATCTACTATGGAATAGAGAGTGGTTCATATGAAGTTCTAAAGAAGATTCAAAAACCAATTTCAAATCAAAAAATGATTGATAGTCTAAACAAAGCATATGATGCAGGAATGAAAACATCAGTTACAGTGATCTTAGGAGTTGCAGGAAAGAAGTATTCAAAACTTCATATTAGTGAAACTGCTAAAATCATTAGTCAAATCAAAGTAACATATCTAGCTACTTTACAACTCATGTTAGAGCCACATACCCATGCAAAATTTGTAAAAAACTTCAAAGATGAGTTTGTAATGCTAAGTGATAAAGAGATGTTAGAAGAACAAAAAGAGTTTTTATCGCTACTAGAGCCTTCAAATAAAATTATTTTTAGAAGTAACCATGTGTCAAACTTACTTCCTTTAGCGGGTACTTTGCCTAAAGACAAGGAAAGATTAGTATCTGAAGTGGATAGTGTTATAAAAAATTATTTTTAGTTATAAACTGTTTCATTTTGTAATTTCCCTTTTATAAAAAATAAATTAATCACTTCAAATATTTTGTTAAAGATTCTTTAATCCAAATCGTATTACTATATTGTTAAGAAACTAAATAATCTTTATAACACACTGTGTAACAAAGATTTGTAACTAATAATAATTATATTTGGATAATTATTATTTTTCTAAAAGGGAGCGCACATGTTAAAGTCAATATCAATTAAAGCAAAGCTTTTAATGATTGTGATTAGTTCTATTATTGTTGTTTCTGTAGCGATGATTATTCAATCAATCGTTTCATTACAAGAAACATCAGATACTGTAATAGAAAAATTTAAAGCCGATGCATACAAGTCGAAGCAGGAAGAACTTGAAAACTATGTATCTTTAGCTATGAAATCTGTTGAAGCTTATCATGCAAGAACTGCAAAAGATAAAGTAAAAGCGGAAGTTCAAACATACTTAAAAGAACAAACTGGATTCATGCTATCAATTATGGAAGGTACTTATAATAAGTACAAAGACATACTACCTGAGGATGAATTAAAAGAGTTAATTAGAACAGAAGTAAAAGCTACTAGATATGGTAAAACTGGATACTTCTGGATGAATGACACGGATGCTAATATCGTAATGCACCCAATCAAACCACAATTAGATGGTAGAGATATGGCAAATTACAAAGATAAAGGCGGAAAGAGAATCTTCTTCGAATTTGCAAGAGTTGCAAAAGAACAAGGAGAGGGGTTTGTTGATTATGTATGGCCAAAGCCTGGATTTGAAGCTCCTCAAGAGAAAGTATCATTTGTAAAACTATTCAAGCCATTTAACTGGGTTGTTGGTACTGGTGAGTACGTTGATAATGTTAGTGATAAGTTAAAACAAGAAGCATTAGCAAATATCAAAAGTATGAGATACGGTAAAAAAGGAAATGGATATTTCTGGATTAATGATTCAAATCACGTAGTTATTATGCACTCTATTAAATCATCATTAGATGGTAAGAGTATGTATAACTTACAAGATCCAAATGGTAAATACTTATATAGAGAAATCGTAAAAGCTGCTAACAACAATAAAAAAGGTGGAGTAGTTGATTATATGTGGTCTAAACCTGGAAGCGAAGACCCACAACCAAAGATTTCATTTGTTAGAAAATTTGAACCATGGGATTGGATTATTGGTACTGGTGTATATGTAGATGATATTGAAGCTAAAATTGCTGAAATGGAACAAGAAACAGCTGATAAAATCTTAGATGTTATTATTAGAAACTGTATTATCATTTTTGTAATTATGATTGTATTAGCATTCGTAATGGCATGGATTTCAAATAAAACAATCTTCAGACCACTAGAAGCATTCCAAGATGGATTATTAAACTTCTTTAAATATATTAACAAAGAGAAATCAGACGTTGATCACTTAGATGATTCTGCAAATGATGAAATTGGTAATATGGCTAAGATTATTAACCAAAATGTTGTTAAAACTAAATCGTTAATTGATCAAGACGATGCACTTATCTCTGATGTTACTAGAGTTGTAGAGCAAGTTAAAGAGGGTTACTTAAATAATAGAGTTGAGAAAAATACTGAAAATGAGTCATTACAAAGACTTCAAACTCAGTTAAACGAAATGTTAAATAACCTTGAAAGTAATATTGGTAAAGATACAAATGTTATCTTAGATGTATTAGCACAATACGGACAGTTAGACTTTAGAGCGAATATCGAAAAAGCTTCTGGTAAAGTTGAAGTGGCTATAAATGACTTATCTAAGATTATTAACCAAATGCTTGCTGAAAACAAAGAGAATGGTCTTACGTTAGATTCAAGTTCGGATGTCTTATTACAAAATGTTGATACGTTAAATAAAAACTCTACAACTACAGCAGCAGCTCTTGAAGAGACAGCAGCAGCGTTAGAAGAGATTACAAGTACTATTATTAATAATACTGAAACAATCACTACTATGGCTACACACTCAGATGAGTTATCAGCTTCTATTAAAGTAGGGCAAGAGTTAGCAACAAGTACAGTAAAAGCTATGGATGAGATTAATGACCAAACTGAAGCAATTGCAGAAGCAATTACAGTAATTGATCAAATTGCATTCCAAACAAATATCTTATCTCTTAATGCAGCGGTTGAAGCAGCTACTGCTGGTGAAGCAGGTAAGGGATTCGCAGTTGTTGCACAAGAAGTAAGAAACCTAGCATCAAGATCAGCTGAAGCAGCTAAAGAGATTAAAGACTTAGTAGAAAATGCTACAGCTAAAACAAATGCAGGTAAAGATGGTGCTGATAAGATGATTAAAGGTTACGATCAATTAAATGAAAGTATCCAAAAAACAACTGAACTTATTGGTACTATTTCTGAGGCTTCAAAAGAGCAAAGAACAGGTATTGAGCAAATCAATGATGCTGTTACTCAGTTAGACCAACAAACTCAACAAAACGTTGTAATTTCTAATACAACTCATAACATTGCATCTCAAACAGATGAAATTGCTAAGTTAGTTGTATCTTCAGCAAATGAGAAAGAGTTTATTGGAAAAGATTCAATTAAAAGTAAACAGTTAGCAACTAGTACAAAATCTGCTGAAGAGATTTTAAATGATATTAAAAGAAATACTTCAGTAAGTACAAAAAGAGCGCCAGTTTCAGCTCCTGTGTCAAGACCAGCTTCTACACCAAGTAGACCAAGTGCTGAGATTCACAGACCAACTCCTACACCAAAACCTGCAGACAATAAGTTTGTAGATTCTTCATCAAGCGATGATGACGAGTGGGAAAGCTTCTAGGAAACTAGAAGCAACAAAAAAAGGGAAGTAGTGAAAACTACTTCCCTTTTTTTATGTCTAAATCAAAAACTATTTTTTAGATTTTTTCTTAGCTTTTTTCTCTTTTTTTTCTTTCTTCTCTTTTTTCTTAACTTTTTCAGCTTTTACTTTTTTCTTAGCTTTTTTGTCTTTTTTAACTTTCTCAGCTTTTACTTTTTTCTTAGCTTTCTTTTTCTTGTCTACTTTTTTCTTTTTAGTAGCTACTTTCTTTTCTTTTTTCTTAACTACTTTTTTCTTTTTTGCTGCAGCTTTTTTCTTTTTTTTCTTTAATTCTTCTTTTTCTTTCTTTGACATTTTATATGTCTCCTTTTAAAAATTTGAGTAATATTACCACTTTTAGTTGATATTGTCAATAAAATATTACTTTTTTCTTTAAAATATGTCCTAATGATGAAATATATAATTTATTTACCTTCGATATAATATGAAAAAACAAAAGATTTATCATGACTTACGTAATTGGAGATGTTCACGGAAATTTAAAAACCTTACTTGATTTACAAGCTAAAGTTGGTTTAGATTCTAAGTTGGTTTTTGTAGGTGATTTAATCGATAGAGGTAAATACTCAAAGCAGATTATAGAGTTTGTTAGACAAAATAATTGTGCTTGTGTTTTAGGAAATCATGAAAAAATGATGATAGAACATGGTGAAGTTTTTATAAAAACAGTAGAAAATATCGCAATAAACTATATTCATATGTGGGTAAACAATGGTGGAAAAGAAACTTTACTTTCATATGATTTAATCAAAATAGAAAATGGTCAAATCAAATATACACAAAATAAAAAGGCACTAAAGCAATTTGAAGATGATATAAACTATTTAAAAACACTTCCTTTATATATTGAGTTTGAAAACTACATAAATGATAGAAAAGTTGTAGTATCACACTCTTGTATTTCTAATGTTTGGGATAAAAAAGATGATTTAGATTTTGCTGATGAGTTTGAAGAGTATGCTTTATGGTATAGGGATGATGCTCTTAAAACAAGTGAAATCTTTAATATTTTTGGACATACTCCTACACCTTTTGGAGTGGACTTAAAAGAACACTACATAAATCTTGATACGGGATGTTATGTAAATGATGGTGATCATGCTAGACTTAGTGCTTTTTGTATAGAAACAAAAGAGGTTATTTCTATCCGTAGAAATAAAGAGGATTAGGATATACTTTCATAAAATATTTAAAGAGAAAAGATGATTAAAAAACTTATTGTTTTAGCATTTTTGACAAATGCACTTTTGGCAAACACTACATATACAAAAGAACAGTTAGAAAACATGATAACAAAGATGGTTGTACTTGGATTTTATGGTACAGATATCACTTCAAAAACTTCAATATACAAAGATTTAAAAAAGTATGATTTAGGTGGGGTTATTCTATTTGACAAAGACCCAACAGATAGAAAACTAAAGAAAAATGTAGTTAATTCTGCTCAACTTCAAAAACTAACATCAAAGCTTCAAGCTCTTAGAAAAGAAAAACTTCTAATCTCAATAGACCAAGAAGGTGGAGTAGTACAAAGACTGAAAAAAGCAAAAGGTTTTGTTTCAACTCCTGCGGCTAATCTAGTAGCTCTTAGGGGAACTCAATATGCACAAGATGTTTATTCATTTTTGGCTATGGATTTAAATGCTCATGGAATAAACGTAAACTTTGCACCAGTAGTTGACTTATCTATAAACCCTAAAAACTCTGTGATTGTAAAAAAGGGTAGGTCATTTGGAAAAGACCCAAAACAAGTGACAAAATACGCTTCTATCTTCATAGATGAATTAAAAAGATACAATGTAATATCTGTACTAAAACACTTCCCAGGACATGGTTCCTCTCTAAGAGATTCCCATAAAGGTTTTGTGGATATCACAAAAACGTGGAAACAAGAAGAGTTAGACCCATACAAGTACTTCATTGAAAAAAATAAAGTAGATATGATTATGACAGCTCACGTGTATCACAAAGAGCTTGATAGAGACTACCCAGCTACTTTGTCATATGATATCAATACTATTATCTTAAGAGATATGCTTGGATATAAAGGTGTGTTAATCTCAGATGATTTACAAATGGGAGCTATTTCAAAGCACTATGATTTAAAACAAACTTTAACTCTTGCTATTAACTCAGGGGTGAATCTACTACTATTTGCAAACCAACTAGCAAAACCAGTGAAGTTACAAACTATTGTAGATACAGTTTATTCACAAGTAAAAGCAGGAAAAATCTCACTAGAGAAAATAGTAGAATCAAACAAAAGAATTGATGAACTTAGAAAAAAGATGTAAGTAATCATATGAACTTTGATGATAAAACAATTGAAGTTTTAAACCTAAACCAACAAAACTTACAAGAAATACCAAAGGAAGTTTTTTCACTAAAGAACTTGAAAAAACTCTACCTTTGGTCAAACTCTATCTCAACTATCCCAAAAGAGATTATCAATCTATCAAAACTAGAGTGCTTAGATATAAGAGACAATAATCTAGAAAACTTATGTGATGAAATATGCAAGTTAGAAAATCTAAAAACTTTGTATCTCTCAGGAAACAAACTATCAAGCTTACCAAAAGATATATACAAACTAAAGAGCTTAAATAAAATAGTTTTAAATAACAATGCTTTTGAAAACTTCCCAATAGAGTTAACAACTATACCAAATCTACAAAGAGTAATCATAAGGCAAAACTCTATAAAACAACTGCCTGAAAATATAGAAAATATGAAGGGTCTAAAAAACTTGGATTTAGAAGATAATAACTTAGGTGAAATACCAAAAGAGATACTAAAACTAAAAAATCTAAAAAGACTAAATATCAGTGGAAATCATATAAAATCACTTCCATCAAATCTAAAAGAGTTAGAAAAACTAAAAGTCTTCCAACTCTAAAAAACTAAGCCTTTTGATATACAGCAAAGAAGTGAGGAACTGGTGGTTCTTGTGTATCATCATAAGCTAAGAAACTAAGCTCTTTTAACTTATCGATGCTTACAAACTCATCCATTTCTGATTTTGAAAGAGGGAAAGGAATAGCATCTTCTTTTTCACCTTCATTTCTACTTCTACAAGAAACTAAGATATATCCATCTTTTGCCACAAGTGAACTCATAGCTTCACGTGCAGGTTTTCTGTATCCGTTTGGTAGAACCTGAATAGTGTTGCACTCATATACAACATCAAAACTCTCAAACCAATCTTTTGGATAATCAAACAAATCAGCTACAACATACTCAACTTTTGTATTTGGATATCTGTTTTTACAAAGCTCAATGGCACTAGCTGATATATCAAAAGCCACAACCTCAAATCCAAGTTCACTAAGAGCTTGCGCATCATCACCAACACCACAGCCAATAACACAAGCTTTTTTATCACTCTTTGATATTGGATTTTCTTTTATCCAGTTTACTAGGTATGGACTTGGTTCTAAATCAGCCCAAAATACTTTGGTATGGTCACCTTGTGCGTCTTTGTAAATGCTGTCAAACCATCCTGTTGGATCATCTTTTTCTTGGTAAGATTTCACCATCTTTACATATGCATCGAAATCAAAATCTTCCATTTTATTCCTTTTTGTTTAATGGTGATGATTATAGGGATATTTTGATTAATTTGTAAAGTTTTTTGGATTTGTTGATTTTGTGACGAAGAATGTGACGTATAAAAGTTAAACTATAATAAATATAATAATCCATAAGGTTGAAAATGCAAGTGAATAGTCTAAATAACTCATATATCTCTTATGATGTAAGTAGCCAAAAGAAAACAGAATCAACATCTTTTGCAAGTGAAATGGATGAAGTAAATAAGCATAAGGTAGTTGAAGAAAAAGGAAAAATGCTTACATTTTTAGAATCAGATAATGCTTTTGAAGGTTTTTCAAAAGAAGAAGAAATAAAGTTTAAATCTATTCTAAAAGATGATAAAGTAACTCAAGAAGAGTTTGAATCAATTTCTTATGAAATGCTAGAAAAATTTAAGACTTTAGTATTACCTAGTAAAAAAGAACATTTCGAAACTATGCCATACATAGAAATGACTAATAAGTCGAAACTAATGCTTTCTACAATTGACTTATCCTCTGATAGATATTTTAATGAGTCCGTATATAAAACATATGGTGATATGTCAGAAAATGATATAGTTAATACATCTTTTGAATTGCATATTAATCTTAATCAAGCCTATAATAAAGAGGACTTAGAAATCTTTTATATAGGTATGGTAGGAAAAATTAATAACATTTCACCAGATGTAATGAAAGAAATGACAATGGATGTACAAAAAGTTTTATTGGATATGATAAGTATGTCTAGTGACTATATTGAAAAAGTTAAAGATCCACAAGTATTAAAGCAACTTAATAACACAAAAAACTTTTATTCTTCAATATTAACTAATTATAATGAGTTAAAAAAAGAGACTTTTATTTCATAAGAAAATTAAATAATTATTAGTTTTATTGAAACATAATAATTAATATAAAGTTACCCAATCCCACAACAAAATAAAACAATTAAAAAATTGGGTAACTAATAAAAAAATCTAAACAAACATAAAGATAATATAAGTATATTATCAAGCAAATATATACATTGGGACTATTATATGAAACTACTTGTTGAACTACCGGATTTGATTGAAGATACTGTTATGATTACTCCTGCTATTGAGAATCTTTTGAAACATCACAGAGGTGCTGAAGTTACTGTTGTAGGTTCGGCTGTTTCTGCCAAACTTTTTGAAAAAGATATCAGAATCGCAAATGTAGTAGTAGAAGACACAAGCAAGTCTTTCTTCTCTTTATTAAGTCTATTTAGAACAGCAAGAAACATAGGTGAACAAGACCTAGTTATTTCATTTAAAAACAGTTTCTTTACGAAGTTTTTCATGTTTTTTGTACAAAGTGAAAACAAAGTAATCTACAACGAATCACAAAAAGATTGCCATAGTGTTTTAAAGTACAATGACTTTATGAACAAAACTTTAGAAACTGACTATGATGCAGGGGATTTAATGCTTAGGGTTAAACCTCAGTGGTTTAAAAAACCTACATTTGGTATTCACCCAGGTTCAACATATGCAGATGTTAAAAGATGGCCATCAGATGAGTTTGCAAAAGTAGCTACAGCTTTATCAAAAAAATATGATGTAGTTTTATTAGGTGGTAAAAACGAAATTGATATTTGCCATGATATAGAAGAAAAACTAAAAGCAAATGGAGTTGAAAACTGCGAGAACTTAGCAGGGAAAACTTCTGTTACTGATTTAGCAGAGAAGATTGCAGCATTGGATTTATTCTTGACTATTGACTGTGGACCTATGCAAATTGCAGGGGTTTATAGAGTAAATACTCTAGTAATCCCAACTTCATATGACAAAATTGAGCAAAGAACTCAATGGAAAAATCCACTTGAAACAATAGTATATAAACATGTAGATCCATATAGTGAAGAGGAAGTAGAGGATTATACTCCAACAGCTCAGGACGTGTTGGATTTATTTAAACTGTAAGGTTATAAGAGAAAGTCTCTTATAACTCTCCTTCCTATACCAGTTTTATATTTTCTATATTAATTACTATTTTCTTTTTTACACTTATATAAACTTTTATTAATTATTTTAATTTTGTGACGTAGACTGTGACGCTTAATAGCTAGAATAAGACTATTAGGAGTTGAAATGTCAAAATTAATAAAAAATCTTACGGATATAATAATAGATGGGTCGAAAATAGCAGATAAGAATGACCTTTTTAAAAACTTTTTTATGGAGCATGATGAAATATTATCTTCATCTTGTTGGGGTAAATTACTAAAACATATGTCAGAGAAAGCATATGTTATTGCTGATTTAAATGAGGCATACTATTTTACATTATATACAGCATATTTAAATACATTTTCTGAAGCACTGGAACATTTTGTTTTAAAAGAAAATAACTTTGCAATACCTTGTAGTACATCATTTGAATTTAATTATAATGAGTTTGATGAAAAAAAGATATATTCAAATAATTTAAAACTATATTTTGATGAGATTTTTAAAGACTTTTTAAAAGAAGAAGATCAATCAAAAGTACAAAAATATATTAATAATCATTTAAAGTACAACTATTATAAAGTATTAAAGAATGAATCACTTGTTTTAAAAGAATATATAAAACACAAAAAATCGGAACTTGGGTTGGAGGATCAAAAAAAGTTTAAAAAAGAAGTATATAAAAAAAGAATAGAGCAGGAATTTCTTGAAACAGTTTTAGATGATCAAAATGGTTTAACTTTATCTGATTTATATATTGAACCATATTTTAGAATACATAAAAAATGTTTAGACTCAAAAGATGAAAGATATCAAAAAATGAAATCTTATCATTCAAAATATATTGATGTTGAAGATGAAAGTATTCATGATTTTATTGAAGATATTTTAACTGACAAGAATATTCATAACTTAAATTGTAATAATGTAAATACAGTATTTATTGCTGGACAGCCAGGTCAAGGGAAAAGTTCATTTACAAAGAAGTTTGTAAACGATATTGTAAATGATAATCTTGAAATAAAAAAAGATATTATTTTCATAAAACTGAAAGATATCTCTGAACCTACAGAATTATTAAATGGTAATATAAAAGATATTATTCAGAATCATACAAATTTTGAAATAGATGATTTTAATAATTATATTATTGTTTTAGATGGTTTAGATGAACTTGCAATGAAAACAGGCTTGACACTTCCAAATATTGATACTATTTGTCAAAGATTAGGGAGAACAGATATTACAGTATTAATAACAACAAGACATGGTTATGTAAACTTTGATAGTTTAAATGAAAAGAATATAGTAATTGTTGAATTGAAAGAACTTCAAAAAGAACAGCAAATATCTTGGATTAATAATTATAAGAAAACATACCCTTTATTAAAATTTACGGAAGAAATTATCGAAAATATTCATAATGATAAAAAGAAAAATGAACATTTATTAGAGTTAATAAATCAACCAATCTTATTACATATGATTGTTTCTATGGATATAGAAGATATAAATAATTTGACTAAAACTAAATTATATGAAAACTTTTTTGATATTTTAATTCAACGGAATTGGGAAAAAACTCAGCATCCTTTATCTGACGGAATTGAGGAAGAAGAATATAAGTTCTTATTAAAAAATATGTTAAAAGAATTAGCTTTTAATATATATAATTCAGATTATGAATATATACATAAAATTGAATTTGAAAAATTATCTAGTGTGTTAGAGCTACAAGAATTATTATTCGAAAACTCAAATAACGAATCATTGAAAACTAATTTAAAAGGGATAATGATTTCTTTTTATTTTAAAGAAATTAAGAAAGATCAAGAAGATGATAATATTGAAGAAAGACATGAAAAATATGCAATTGAATTTTTACATAAATCTTTAATGGAATATATGGTATCACTAAATATTTATGACACTATTTTTGATGAATTTCTTGAAAGAAAAAAAAAGGTAGGAAGTTATGTTATAAATGATGGTAAAAATGCATTAGAGGTATTATGGAATCTCTTTTCACAAAAAAGTCTTTCTGATGAAGTCATAGAAAATTTAATTGATTTAATAAAAATAAATGATAATCAAGAAGAAAAAAATGAGTTGTCTGATAGATTTATAAAGTTTATGCCGAATTTTATAGAAAAAGACTTTTTATTCGAATTTAACATTTTAAATGAATATCCATTAGATATGGCAGAAAATACTTTTAGCAGTTTTTGGATTATTCTTTCTCATCTAAATAATAAGAATCATATGATTGGTCCCAGAAGACAAAGAGATAGATTAATTAATAAATTAAGGTTATTGAGTAATAATAGTTTTATTCAATTAAGCAATCAGGATTTGAGTGGATTAGAGATAAGTAATTTTGTTATTTATGAAAAATTAGATACCATAAATTTTAAAGATACTAGTTCTTATAGATTATCAATTTTTAACCTTTGGGGTGAAGAATATTATATCCACAAAAATACAAGTTTACATGAAGTTAAAAACTTATCAAGTGCAATTATTAAAGATGTTGAGTTTCAGGATTGTATTTTTAATATGGATACATTATATCAAAATCAATTTGATAATTGTATTTTTAATAATGTTAGTTTTAAGGTTGACTTTTTTCTAAAAAATATATTTAGAAATTGTGAGTTTGTTTCTTGCCCTGAAATTGACTTTTCTGATTTAGAAGATAACGAAAAGGCTAATTTTATTAATTGTAAACTGGATGGTGAAAATATTAATAGTTAAAATAATTTAGGTTATAAGAGATTATCTCTTATAACTCAATCTCTAAAGCAATAGGGCAGTGATCACTTCCCATTACATCAGCCATGATGTAAGCATCTTTGATATTATCTTTTAAATCATCACTTACGTAGAAGTAGTCAATTCTCCAGCCAACGTTATTAGCTCTTGCATTTGCTCTATAAGACCACCAGCTATAAGCTCCTTCGATATCACCTTTTGCATGTCTTAGTGTATCGATATATCCATGTTCTAAAAACTTAGTTATCCACTCTCTTTCCATTGGTAAGAAACCAGATGTTTTTTCGTTTGCTTTTGGACGTGCTAGGTCGATTTCTTTGTGAGCTGTATTTACATCTCCACAAACGATGATAGATTTACCATCTTTTTTTAGGTTTTCACAATGCTCTAAGAATCTATCGTAAAACTCCATTTTGTATGTAAGTCTTTCTTCTTTTGATTGACCATTTGGGAAATATACATTGAAAAATGCAATCTCTTTATCACCTAAAGTGAAGTGAACTTCGTTGATTCTACCTTCGTCTAGTACATCTACAGTAGGACAGTTACACTCAAAAGTTGTTTCAATATCTGTAAATAGTGCTGTTCCACTTCTACCTTTGATAGCTGATTCACTAGCAAAAATAGTTTTGTAATCTTTATCAAAAATCGTCTTAGGGATTTGCGATTTCATTGATTTTGTTTCTTGTACACCTAGTAAATCAATACCAGCTTCATCTACCCATTTTAGAGCTTCTTTTTTATCTACAGCTCTAATACCGTTTACGTTCCACGAAATAAATTTATATGTTTTCATAAAATACCTTTAGTTCCTAATTGAATTTAGGTAAAGTGTAAGTTGATTCATACAAGCTTCAAAGTCTTTGTTGTGATCATATTTTTTTGCAAGAAGTAACGCACCTTCAATAGATGCAATCAAAAATGTAGCGCACTGTTGTGCATCTACATCTTCTTTGATTTGGTTATTATCTTTTGCTCTTTGCAAGATATTTGTAAATAGTTCTTTCCAATTATTTAAAATTTCTGTTAGGATTTGTGCAAAGTCTTCATCATAATCAAGAGATTCTTGAAGAAGGTTACCAAGAGGACAACCATCTGTTAAATCCCATGAGTTAATATCCTGTAAAATAGCAATAAGTGAATCAATAATATCTTCATTTGTTTCACTAAGTTTCTTCCACTTATTTTCTATTCTTTGACCGATTTTCTCTTCAATCATAGCTATTACCATAGCCTTTTTTGAAGGGAAGTGGTGGTACATACCACCTTTTTTAGCATCGGCTCTTTTTAGGATATTCGCCAATGAAGCACCAGCATAACCCTTTGAAAAGACTTCATGAAAAGTAGCTTCAATAAGTCTTGTTCTAATATCTTGCATTTTTAGTTTACACCTTACGAATTTTTTGAAATTATATCTAAAATTTCTTGTGGTTCGCTTCTTTTTGTATAGTCTTCATCAATGAAAGAATAGATGATTTCTTTGTTTTTATTGATTACATATGTTGCTGGTAATGGTAACTCATATGTATCTTCATCGTTTGATCCTGGAATATCAATTCCAAAGCTAGAATAAATAGGTCTTAACTCTTCAGCAAGTGAGAATACAAGTCCATAATCTTTTGCAAGTTCATTGTGAGTATCACTTAAAACTTCAAATTCTAATTCATTTTTTTCTTTTGTTGATAGTGAAGCATCTGGAGTTTGAGGAGAAATAGCTACAAGTTTAGAGTTTAGTTTTGCTAAATCTTCATTGATTGTTTGAAGAGCTTTTAACTCTAGGTTACAATATGGACACCATAAACCTCTATAGAAGTTTACAACTACAAAGTTGTTTTCTTTTAGTAACTCATCTAATGAAACTGTATTATTTATAGCATTTGATAAAGCGAAGTCTTTTGCAGTATCACCAACTTTTAGAGCATTTTTTGAAATACTTAATTCTTTTAATTTATCAGTAGCTTTTAACATAACTTCTTGAATCTCTACTGGAACTTTTTGTTTAAAACCTTCTTGATAATTTTTGATTTCATCTATTAATCTTGACATTTTTAATCCTTAGTTTTTTGTATAAAATATTAAAACCGACCAGTTGGTCTGTGAGAATTGTAACAAGAATTCAAAAAGATGTCAAGTGCTTTTTGAATTCTATGTTTTGGTTTGTGATTATTTTGTAGGTGTGTTTTTAGGTTCTATTTTCTTCTTGGGAGCGATTATTTCAGACGTTTTAGGAGACTTCATGCTGTTTTTTAAACCAAGCCCTCCAAGTGAGTTGAATGCATCACTTTTAAAATTTTTTGAAGATTTTATAAGTTTATCACTTTTACCACCATGCATGTCTATCTTACCGTTATTTTGGCCTTGATAAGCATAGTTTGCAAAAAGTGAAGATGCCATAAAAATAGAACTAACTACAAGAAATTTCATAATTACGCCTTTTGTTTTTTCTTTTTTGTTTTAATATTAACAAAAATACCATAAAGGGTAATAATTATCCAGAACACTTCGATTACAAATGAACCTAAGTTGAAGTGAACAAATAATGAAATTAAAAGTAAGATTGCACCTACAAGGTTTAATAATTGATATTCTAGAGATTTGATAGTATATTTATTTACTTGTAATAGTAAGTAAGCAACTACTACAAAAGCCATACCAACAAATCCTATCCATTGATAAATATCCATGTAAGTTCTCCTTTGAAAAATGCAAACCGCGGATTTTAGCTGTTTTTTGATTAATAAGACTTTATATGATATTTTGAGTATATAAAATTTAGGAAAAAGACTTTGATAGATGAATTAACACTTGGATTAATCACTTTTTTTACTTCAACAATAGCAGGTGTTGTGGGACTTGGCGGAGGTATGATGCTTATTGCAATACTTCCTTCTTTTCTTCCTCTTAATGCTTTGATACCAGTTCATGGTCTTACTCAAATGTCTAGTAATTTTAGTCGTGCCGTATTTGGATACAAAGATGTACAGTTTGAAACTATCCCAAAATTCTTGATTGGCTCACTTCTTGGAGTTGCTTTATTTGCTAGTATTATTTCACTTATTTCTTTAGAGTATGTTCCTTTGTTTATTGGGCTTTATATTTTGTTATCTTTATGGTCAAAGAAGTTTAACAACAAAATCAAAAAGTATGAAAACTACTATTTAGTTGGATTTTTACAATCAGGTCTTTCTGTAGTTGTTGGAGCTACTGGACCTCTTACTATGACTTTGCTTTACAAAGATTATGAAGATAAAAACAAAGTGGTTGCAACTGGTGCAGCACTTATGAGTATCACACATATTTTGAAAATATTTGTTTTTATGTATTTTGGATTTGTATTTTTTGATTATCTTGGGATTATCATAGCTATGATAGTAGGGGCAGTTGCAGGAAGTTTTGCAGGAACAAAACTGCGACATAAAATAGATGGGAAAAAGTTTGCAATAGTTCTAAAGATTTTATTATCAGCTTTAGCACTTAAACTTATTGTTGGACTATTTATCTAAACTCTTTTTAACACTTAAATAAAAAGGATTTCTTTTCTTGATAATACTTAGAAAAGAGATCCTTTTTTTTGACGAAATTGTCTTATTAAATTAGTAGAAGTAATTAAGAAATTCATAACTTAAATGATAAAAAATTTATATTTCGATTGGTTTAGTTCGTATGTTTTTTTATGAACATACTAATTTTAAAAATATATTGAATTCCTTAATTGAGCAAATTATAAATCCTCTTGGTGTCTATTTAGTGGCACTTCTTTTTTTTCTTTTATTTACCAGATTAGCCACCAAATGGACACCAATAATATACATAATTCAGGAAAGTTAGAATATTTGGTATTTAAGTATTAAATACTTTTAAAAAATTATAACTTGTATATTAAATTATGTCAGGAGGAGACAAATGCATAACGGTGCGCAAATTGAGTATGACTACTCAATTACTAAAGCTTTTAGTATCGTAGCTATTATATTTGGAATCATAGGTATGACAATTGGTGTTATTCTTGCATTTCAACTAGCATTCCCAGGGTTAAATAACCTTGCTGGAGAATACGGAACATTTAGTAGATTAAGACCTATTCATACTAATGGAGTTACATTTGGATTTACACTTAGTGGTGTATTTGCATGTTGGTACTACATTGGACAAAGGGTTTTAAAAGTTTCATTAAAAGAATCACCTTTCTTAATGAACATCGCTAAATTACATTTTATTTTATATGTTATTACGATTCTTTTAGCAGTTGTTACACTATTCATGGGTATTACAACTTCAAAAGAGTATGCTGAATTAGAGTGGCCACTAGATATTTTAGTTGTTGTTTGGTGGGTATTATGGGGTATTTCTGTATTTGGTCTAATTGGAATTAGAAGAGAGAGAACATTATATATTTCTATTTGGTATTTTATTGCAGCATTTGTTGCAATTGCGATGTTATATCTATTTAACAATATGGAAGTTCCAACTGCATTAGTATCTGGTTATGGTTCATGGATGCACTCGGTTTCTATTTACTCAGGTACAAATGACGCCTTAGTTCAATGGTGGTATGGACATAATGCTGTTGCATTTGTATTTACTGTGCCTATTATTGCTATGAGTTACTACTTTTTACCTAAAGAATCAGGTCAAAATGTTTATTCATACAAACTTTCAATCCTTTCGTTTTGGGGATTACTATTCGTTTACTTATGGGCAGGAGGACACCACTTAATTTACTCAACAGTTCCAGATTGGATGCAAACAATGGGATCTGTAATGTCAGTTGTATTAATTTTACCATCATGGGGATCAGCAATTAATATGCTTTTAACTATGAAAGGTGAGTGGCAACAACTACAAACAA